>OFMK01002174.1_pt1 | contig 11501 bp, 15 predicted proteins | sample 1541781 | NCBI WGS metagenome assembly OFMK01 (sample SAMN04209250, study PRJEB22552) | human gut metagenome | biome: gut; material: feces | host: Homo sapiens | place: USA: Oklahoma
ACTTTTACACATATTTACACATAAAAAAATCGACTGCTTTGAAGCAGTCGATTTGTGGTGGACATTGACGGGTTCGAACCGCCGACCTTCCGCACGTCAAGCGGATGCTCTTCCAGCTGAGCTAAATGTCCATAGAAAGGACGGTAAACCGTCCTTATGCATTTGTTAGTTCTTGCAGCGCTCAAGATACTCGCCGGTACGGGTGTCAATCTTGATGCGTTCGCCCTGCTCAATGAACAGCGGAACCTGTACCATGGCACCGGTTTCAACCTTTGCAGGCTTCAGCGTGTTGGTTGCAGTGTTGCCCTTGAAGCCGGGATCGGTTTCAATGATCTCAAGCTCTACAAACAACGGCGCTTCTACTGCATAAACGCTGCCCTTGTAAGAGCAAACCTTGCAGTTCTCATTTTCCTTCACGAAACGGAAGTCATCACCCAAGGTATCCTTACCAATCGGGATCTGCTCATAGGTCTCATTATCCATAAAGTAGTAAAGGTCGCCTTCATTGTAGAGATACTGCATATCGCGGCGCTCTACATATGCTGCTTCATATTTATCAGTCGGGTTGAAAGAACGCTCGGTGACAGCGCCGGTAATGACGTTCTTCATCTTTACACGGACGAAAGCAGCACCCTTGCCCGGCTTAACGTGCTGAAATTCTACAACCTGCAGCACCTGACCGTCCATTTCAAAAGTTGTGCCGTTACGAAATTCGCCTGCCAGCATATCGTTCTTCCTCCAAAGAAAATTATCCAGTGTTATACAGTGTTCTCTTGAACAGTGCTTGTTTATTCTACCGCATAATTTCCCTTTTGGCAAGAGGAAATTTCAATTTTCTCAAATTTTTTTTAGCCGGAGCGGCAGACAGATGATCGTCTGCCGCTCCGGCCGTTTTGTTACCGGTCAGCAGCAGTTGCCGGTACAGGTGCAGCAGCCGGTATCACCGCGATTGCCCTGATCGCAGCAGCAGATCCAAATCAGAAGAATGACCACCAGGATCCACCACCAGTTTTCGCCCCACATAGAGTTACCAGAAGAACACATAAGTTATTTCCTCCTATCAAAGTTTTCACTTCATTCTATGGCGGCAGTTCGCGAATGGTTCCTGTGATTTCAAATTATTTCTGCTTCCACACCATCACGATATAAATCGGTAATACGGATGGTGACCGGCTGGTTTTTACGTGCAGTATCGGATGCAATATAAATTGGAAAACCGTATCGTCCGTGCGCGGCCCAGCGGCCGTTGCTTTGATGTTCCGGCAGCACATCATGCAAAATACATCCGATAAATCGCTGCAGATATTTGGTACGCAGTTCTGTGGCTGTCTGCTTTGCCCGTTCTGCGCGCGCGGTTTTTACTGCGCCGGAGCATTGATCGGGCATAGCAGCGGCCCGCGTTCCCTCCCGCACAGAATAAGGGAATACATGCACAGATGAGAATGCACACTGCCGCAAAAAATCCAGCGTTTCTGCAAATTCCTGTTCGGTTTCCCCCGGAAATCCGACGATCAGATCGGTCGTGATCGAACAGTCCGGGAAAGCCTTACGCAGCAGGTTTACATTATAAAGATACTGCGCAGCGGTATATTTTCTCCCCATCCTCTGCAATACAGTATTGCTTCCGCTTTGCAGAGATAAATGAAAGTGCAGCGCCAGATTGCTATAACAGCACAGTCTCTCACAAAAGGCATCGTCAATCAGGCGCGGATCAAGTGACCCGAGCCGGAAACGGATTGCAGGAAAAGCCGGTAAGAGCCGACACAGTAAATCTGTCAGCGAGCACTGCGGAGTAAGATCCTGCCCATAAGAGGCAATTTCAATACCGGTCAAAACGATTTCATGCACATCAGCGGCTGCCATACGCGCGGTTTCCTCCAGCACCTGCACCGGCGGCAGCGACCGGACTCTTCCGCGAGCGTATGGTATAATGCAATAGGTACAAAAATTATTACATCCATCCTCGATCTTCAGCAGGCCCCGCGTTCGTCCGTGCGGGATCCCTGCCGGCAGATATTCATATTCTTCAGGCTGCCGTACCGCTGCGGTTACGTTTTTTCCCTGCACAGCATCTTCGCAAAGCTTGATCGTCTGCGCGCGGTCGGACGTACCGCAAATCAAATCGATTTCACCAGTAGACCGCACCCGATCCGGATCGGTTTGGGCAAAGCAGCCGCAAGCCGCAATCACTGCATGCGGATTATCCCGCCGCAGTTTATGAAACGCCCGAATATTTTTATGATCGGACACAGAAGTAACTGTGCAGGTATTGATGATAACGGCATCGGCGTCCCGTGCAACAATCTCATGTCCCCGTGAAGCGGCGAGCTGCTCCAACGCCTGTGTTTCGAAAAGATTCACCTTACAGCCTAAGGTAAAAAAAGCAAATTTCATATCCTTAACGCCCTGTTCCTTTGGGTTTTTCCGATTTATTCTAACATATTTTGCGCAATATTCCAAGAGGAATTCAATTCGCATTTGACAAACAACGGTATGCGTGTTATACTGTTTCCATAATGTAACTTTGAATTGTAACCGTTTTGTAACTATAAGGAGTGCACTAAATGCCTACCACTACCAAGAAGAAAGAGCTTCTGGAATATAAGGGTCATCCGCTGATGCGCAAGGAGAACATCATTTATTATGGTTCGATGAGTGATTCCCATATTATTATGATGCAGATCCTCGAATCTGATCAAATCAATGGAATGCCGGTTGCCAAGCGCATATCCGTGCAGCTGCAGCAAACCAATCCCAACGTCCGCATCAAAGAGCGGATCGTTAAAAAAACTGAAAAAAGCAGTTTGTGGGCCGCTATGGATATTGCATCCATCTGGCTGAACCGCGCACTGAGCAATAAATAACACGAAACAATTCCTTGGATAAGACGGAGGTTGGATCATGAAATCCATGCATAAATTGTTTAAGCTCGCCGTATCCGGCGCTTTGGCAGCAGCCATGCTGCTGCCTAGCTCCCTTGCTATGTATCAAGCACAGGTAAAAGCCGATGCGCTTTATCTGCGAAAATCTCCCGGCGGCGAAATCATCACAACTTTGCCACAGGGCACCAAGGTTGCTGTGCTGAACAACAGCAGCAGTTGGTATAAGGTTGTGGTCAACGGTAAAGAGGGATATGTCAGCGGCGAATACCTGACCGGCACAGCAACCACTGATTTCTCGCTCGGCAACGGCAAAATCGTCTGCGACACTTCGGTTAACTTCCGTTCTCAGCCGAATACTTCTTCCGCCATTCTCGCCTCGCTCCGCAATGGTACAGTCGTATCGGTGACCGGCGTACAATCCGGATGGTACAAGGTTACATACGGCGGCAAGAATGGCTTTGTCAGCGCGGATTACCTGACCTTTTCGGGCGTACAGGCTCCTGCGGCAAGCACCAATAACAGCACAGCGGGAAGCTCGTCCTCCGGCGCAGTGAAGCCCTCCAATAATGCAGTTGCTTATACTGGCAACAGCGAAAAGCGGGCTTCTGTATTGGAGTTTGCGGCAGAATTCCTTGGAACACCTTATGTGTATGGCGGCAGCACCCCCAGCGGCTTTGATTGCTCTGGTTTTACCTCCTATGTATTTAAGAATACCGTTGGCTCAATTCCGCGTGTCGCTCAGGCACAGTTTGATGCCACGACGCGTATTACAATGGAAGAATTGCAGCCCGGCGATTTGGTATTCTTCGGCAGCAGTGCGGGGTCGATCAGCCACGTGGGTATTTATGTGGGCGATCAAACCTTTATCCACTCTCCGCATACCGGTGATGTTGTGAAATATGAATCTCTTTCCGGCAGCTATGCCAACCGTTTCCAGGGCGGTGGCCGCGTTATTTTTGATTAAGTTTTGTCCAGGCTCCTTCGATATGACCGAAGGAGCCTTACTTTATGTCTGAATATAAAGCACCCCATTTTCCCACAGCAGCTTTTCCGGTCGGATCTTCTGCTGTTCCAAACATTGATTCACGGCATCCCCCAATCGAACAGACAGCAGACTCCTCACTTCTTTAGGCAATGAAAACCCGGCAATTTCCGCCTGTGTACAGTTGGATTCAACTTTTCCATCCAATACAGTGAATTTCCAACATCCGTATAGTTTGCATTGCTCCGGAAGAAACAGCAAGGCTGTACGCAAACCACCGGATACCAACTCTTCTTTTGGCAGGGTTTGCTTATGAATCATCGCACTGGCAGAAACTGTGCCGTCTTCCCCAATCTTCACCGTCAAATCGTCCGGTTCGATAGGAAGCGTTTGTAGCAGAAGCGCACAGATATCCTGTTCTGTCAGCCGAATGTTCATGGCGTTTTCCTCCTGTTCGGGTGGGAATTGCTGCGATATGTGTTCATTGTGATTTGACCGTCCCAGCAGCATATGCCCAATCATCAACAGACACAGCAGCATACAGACACCAAGTATCAACGTGTACACAAAACTCTTTCCTTCCTGATCGACCATGCTCTCTCCCCCTTTCTCTATGGTCACTATATGACCGTGGCAGGATATTTATACAAAAGAAAGCCACCGGATATTGGGATCCGGTGGCTTTGCTTCGCCCTATTTTATTATGCGGAAAGGTATGGCTCAGCGTTTATTGCCACAGCCGCAGGAGCTGCCGGTACCTGCAGTTCCACTACAGCCGCATCCGCAGTTATTCGCATCTGCCGCTCCGGTAAACAGGCATTCCACATTTTCCCCACGCGGCGGGAAAAAAGCATCAATCGGGAACTCAAAGTTCGAGAATACCTCACAGGGATCCTGTTCTCCGCCAACACCACTGTTGGAACAGTCGCGCCGCGGCAGACAGATATCATAGGCCGGCATCAAAAGTTGGATATCGCGCTCCAGCCGGATGATTGCAAACTGTCCCAGTGTAACAAACAGTTGATAACCGCTGTGATTGAGCACCAGATCTTCCCCGCCAAAGCAATTACCAAGCGACTGCGGAACTTCATGCAGTGCACAACAGCAGCAGTTGCACGAGGTTTCCGGAGCAACTACGCGGGCATCCAGCAAAATCGGATCGACCACTTCCACAACAGCCGTCGGCTTGTTGCTGTTCGGACAAAGCTGCACATCTTCGCCGTTCTCCACATACTGCGAAGAGAATACGCGTGCGCCGCCTTCACCACCAAACAGCACAACCCTTTTGTCAAATACAGCAAGACCATCGATGATACGCGGCCGGCCAACCGCACAGCTTACTTCACATTCGATACGATAGAAGAAGCGAATATCAACCGTGTAAAATCCTCGGTTAAACTGCACCCTCTCGACATCAATTTTCACGCAAAGCAGCTCGGCGGTGCGCGGTTTTACCGAAACAATGCCGCCGGAATTCAGCAGCTCCTGCGCGTCCGGGCAAAGATACACCCGAATATCACGCAGACATTCTTTGCTCCGGCAGGAATCATACACTTTTTTGGTGTGAACACAAACTGCTTCGCGGAACCCGCCGCCGGATGCCGTACCGCTGTTCGTATTGGAGCTGCCGCAGATCGGACCGGGACAGCAAATTTTATCAGCCATGCTTATTACCTCCAAATCGTGGTTGAAGAAACTTCATTACCAGTCTATTCAGAGGAATCGGCAATGTTACAGAAGCAAATCCCCGTCAGTGACAAAAAACTCGTTTTCACAGTCAGCGCAGCGGCGGTCGAGTTCAGAAGTAGTACCAAGCGCCTCGCGTACCGCACGGTATTCCTGCTGTGCCCGCGTATTTTCTTTCCCCGTTCGGACGGCACGGATCAGCAGGTTTTTGGGGGTGTCAAGCGGAGAAATATACTCCACTACCGAAACCCGGTATCCTTCCGCCTCCAGCTTAAGCGCCCGCATGCTGTCAGTCAGCACATCATTAAAGCGGGCTTTGAACACACCGAATTTGGTCAGCGGTTCCAATTCAGGCAGATGATATTGATCAAGCAGCTCCTTATGACAGCACGGCACGCATGCAATATATTTTGCACGGGCACGGATCGCAGTTGCCAATGCCAAATCTGTTGCAATATCACAGGCATGCAGCGAGATGACTGCGGTTACATGCTGCGGAGGCTGATAGGTACGCAGATCGGCGCACTGAAAATCCATGTTATGATATCCGAGCCGCTTTGCCATCGCACGGCTTTCTTCAATCACATGCGCATTGATATCCACTCCGATCACGCGGCAGCGCCGGTGAAGCACCTCGTGCAGATAATAGTTCATTACAAAACTGAGATAAGATTTTCCGCAGGCGCAGTCCAGCAGCAGAATCTCTTCACTGTCATCCTGCTCAAACATCGGCGCGACCAGTTCCACATAATGATCGATCTGGTTGTATTTGCGGATCATGTCATTTTTCAGCTTGCCGTCTGCGGTCAATATACCGATCTCCCGCAGCAGCGCTGCCGCCTGATCTACACGAATCAGATATTGCCGTCCGCCGTCCAGCAGCGGATTAGCAGCAGCCTGCTTTTCTTCTGCTGTGGCCTCGCGCTCCGCCTGCTTCATTTGCACGCCGCGTGCCGTAACCGACAGCGAGATGACCACACCACGCTCGGTATAGGTCAGCAGCGCTTCATCGAACTTCTCTGCCTGCTCGGCAAAAAACGAACAGAACGCACCCGCATTTACTGTGCGCATCGTACCCTGAAAACGCAGTTGATACATCTGTTCCGCGCGGATAAGCTGTGCTTCAAACTTCTTTTTTCCCGAGGTAAACACACATACTGCCTGTATAAAATAATCCCGATTCCGCGTTAAGCGTGCCGAAATTCCGCTGAGCAGCAGTCTCAGCTTCGCTGCATCACCTTTTTGCATCATCAATCACAACCTTTACATCCATCATTTTATCATAAATCCGACCGTTTTGGCAATTCCAACACATAATTCCCCCGAAAGCAGCAAAATGCCCTGCGCTCCGGCTCCATGCGGAACACAGGACAGCCGTTTCACAACGCAATGGTCTGCATTTCTTCATCCGGCAGCGATATCCCATGTGAAACTAAAATCAGTGTCCGGCCTTCCTGATAGCGAAGAACTGTATTCCATGCACGCAACGCAGTTTGTTCATCCAATCCTGTAAATGGTTCATCCAGTATCAATATATCGCCATCCGCCGCTAAAGCGCGGGCAAGCGCCGCCCGCCGCCGCATACCGCCGGATAATGTAAAAACCGGCTGATTCAGCGCATCAGATGAAAGCAGTGCCAACAGAATGTCTCGTACACGTGATCCCTCTTCACAAACCAACGCTACATTTTGAAGCGCACTCCAGTGTCCGGTCAACCGGTCCTCCTGAAATACCGGACAAAACCGCAGCTGCTCTGCACCGATCACATGTCCGCTGTCCGGCAGCTCCAATCCCATCAGCAGACGAAGCAGCGTGGTTTTGCCAGCACCCGACGCGCCGGTGATGCGCCATCGCTCCCTCTTGCCGATCTGCCAGTTCAATCGGTTAATCACACATTTGCCGTCATATCCTTTGGTGACCTGTTCCAATCGGATCATACCGGCACCCCCCATTGCTTTTGTATCCGCGCAACAGCCAACAGAAGCAGCTTTTCCAACGCAAGGCTGAGGGCAATAATTATCAACGACCAGGCAAACAGACCGGCAGTATCCAAATAAAGCTTGGACAGATAAAGCTGTTCTCCGATTGACCAGCGCGGCAGTCCGATAATTTCCCCTGCAACACCTGCTTTCAGTGCCATGCCGACCGACACCCGGCAGGCAGACAACAGATACGGCATGACCGCCGGCAGCCAAACGGCTTGCAAACTTTTCCTGCGGGAAAGGCGAAACACCTGCGCCATCTCCAGCATTTTACGATCCACGCTATGCATACCCTCGCTCAAGTTAATGTAAACAATCGGAAATACCACAAAAAAAGCCGTTAAAACCGAAATTTGATCCGACCGTACCCACACTAACGCCACAACGATAAAGCAGGCCACCGGAACGCTTTTCATGATCTGTACTGCGGGTTCCAGCAGCAGCCGTATCAAACGGCTGTGATAGGAAAACATCGCAAATACCGTACCAAGCAGAAAGGCCAGCATAAATCCGGTGCCAACCTTACCAAGTGAACAGCAAAGGGAGTACCATAGTTCTTTTTCGGGCAGCATAGCGAGCAGTCGCTGTACCGTCGGTACCGGACCTGCAAACAACACTGTGGGCAGGGTCAGTGAAACGCCCTGCCACACCATGATCCAGAAAGCTGTAGCAACCAACCGCCGCAGCCAGCACTTATCCCAAATAGTAGAAGCCTTCATCCGGCAGCTTTCCCCCTACTGCATCCGGTGCAGCAGCAAACAGCATTTCCAGATACCCGGAAACCCATGTCTTCATCTCTTCACCGGATACCGCTGTCATGGGATCAAAGTTTTCCAGTACCTGCTGTGCGATCGGCGCTTTAACAATACCGTACTGTTCGATCAGCTGCGCGGCCTCGGACGGATTTGCCTGTGCATCTGCCACTGACTTCTTATGATCCGCTATGAACTGTGCCACAGCCGCGGGATGTTCTTCCGCAAAAGCACGGCGAACAACGGTTACACCGGTGGCAATACCATTGCCGTCCGGACTGAATTGCTTCCATGCGTCTTCCAATGGGAAGTTAAGAGACAGTTCCTGATCCTGCATCATGGCAACCGTTGCAAACGGTTGCGGCAAAATACCCACAGCGGTGGGATTATGCCCCAGTGCTGCAACCACTTCGGCCGGCTCAGCTTTGAATTCGATCGTTACATCTTCCGCAGTGATCCCACTTTGATCCAACAGGTATTGTAGTGTCCAATCGGGCGAAGTTCCCTTGCCCGTCATATAAATGGTTTTTCCCTTCAATCCCTCCAATGCAGAAAGGGACTCATCATGCGAAACCACATACAGGACATTTCCCGCGTTGACATCCAGCACCTGCACGCCCTGTTCGTTTTTTTGATACAGCACCGCCGCCAGATTGGTCGGGATCAAAGCAATGTCCACTTCGCCCTTGGCAAGCAGCGGAACGACCTCATTTCCCGATGTGTATAGTGAAAACTGATAATGGCTCTCGTCAGCCTCTGTGTCCTGCTGCATCAGCTCCACCAACCCCATCGCAGTCGGGCCCTTCAAAGCAGCCACGCGGATGCTGACACCCTCTTCATACCCTGCCTGCACCGGCTCAGAAACAACTTGATCGGATGCAGACGGCTGAGAGGCACAGCCCGCCAGCAAAGACAATGCAGTTACCGCGGCCAGCAGGCCGGATATCATTCGTTTCATTTAATTCAACACTCCTTGTTCTACTTTGCCATCATGGATTTGACCTGAACATTTCGCAGCCGTCCCAATTTACCGGACAGCGCGTTGATCACATCAACCGGACAGGATAAAACGATCGTAATAATGGAGCCAACCTCCTGATGCGGAATGCCCATACGGCCAATGATATATGCCCCGTATTGATGCAGCAAATCATTGACCGCACTGCTGGCCTCCCGATCATTGACAATGATGCCTAAAATTGCAATTCGATTTTCCATCTGGTGTTTCTCCTTTGCAAAACGCCCCGCATCCAAACCGGATGCGGGGCGCAAGTTCCTATATACAGGTTCTTCATCGCAGATCGCATCTTTGACAGCAGAAATGAAAAGATTACCGGATGCTCACCCGTCAGATTTACAGCTTACGGGAAAGGATGTCCTGTAAAAAGTATAAGCGGGACGGCATCGATTGTCAAGCCATTTACCTATACACAGCGCAAAGGGAAGCAACGATGCTGCTCCCCTTTGCTTTTGATTGCTTACTTGCGCCGAAAAGATTTGCAGTCTGTGCACTGATCGACTGTCGGATGTGCTTCATGCGTACCCACGGTAATGCTGTCAAGTGCGCAGTACTCTGCACAATCACAGTGATTAGCACACTGTTCCACTGTGCAGCGAATTGCCTTGTTATAGCTCGAATGACACATGTCTGGCGTCCTCCTTGTGTTGGATTTCACGATTATTGTATCCCGGCACCACATGATTATACTGGTAAATTTTTCAGTTTTTAAACTATACCGCAAATTTCCGTTATTTATATAAAAGTGTTTTTCAATATCAAACATTCCAAAACTTAAAATCCCGCACGCCGAACCAGCTGATACAGCAGTGCATTGACAATCGCTGCCGCGACGTTGGAACCGCCCTTGCGTCCCCGCGCGATGATATACGGCGTATCCCCACCGAGGAACAGCTCTTTGGCCTCAACCACATTGACAAATCCCACCGGCACGCCGATCACCAGAGCCGGACGAACGCGCCCTTCCTCTATCAGCTCGTGCAGGCGGATGAGCGCGGTCGGCGCATTGCCGATGGCAAAAATGGTGGGACCGGTCAAGTCTACCGCGCGTTCCATCGAAACGACCGCGCGGGTCACGCCGCGCTGCCCTGCCTCCTGCGCAACTGCCAGTTCTGCCATAAAGCAGCAGGCCTGTCCGCCGAGCTTCGCCAGCGTTCCCTTGCTGATGCCGGAAAGCGCCATGTTGGTATCGGTCACAACGGTTGCGCCCGCGCGCAGCGCCTGCAAAGCTCGTTCGATCGCGCCCGGAGAAAAGCACAGCGTATCCGCGTAATCAAAATCCGCCGTGGTGTGGATGACCCGCTTTACCACTTCGTCCACGCCCTTCGGAAACGTGCGCCCCGCCAGTTCCCGCGTGATAATGGCAAACGACTGTTTTTCGATCTCCTGCGGTTTCATCTGTCCGTTCACAGTTCAATCCCCTCCCGTGCGGCAATGCCTTTGTCAAACGGGTGCCGCCGCTTGACCATTTCCGTTATATAATCCGCGCGCACCTGCAATGCTTCCGACGGCCCGCGTCCGGTCAGCACCACTTCCATCCCGTCCGGCCGCGCATCCAAAAAATCCGTTACCTCTTGTTCCTCCAAAAAACCGCAGGACAGCGCAGCGCACACCTCATCCAGCACAATAAGGCGCGCCCCCTCCCGCACGGCAAATGCGCAGGCCGCGTCAAAGGTACGCCGAACGGCCTGTGCGGTTTGTGTTTTTTCCTCCTGCGTCATCTGAAAGGAAAATTTGCGCACCGGATTGGCTGAAAGCAGGGTCACGCCCTCCAGTCCTGCCAAAATGCGGCATTCGCCCGAGGTACCGTCCTTCAAAAACTGCGCGATCACCACGCGATGCCCGCGCCCGGCGCAGCGCAGCGCCAGTCCCATCGCGGCGGTCGTTTTCCCCTTGCCCTCTCCGCAATACAGGTGTACAAGTCCGGTTTCGCTCATGTAGTTTCCTCCAACATCCGATAGATCTGCTCCATATCCAATGCCTGCCGCACGGTATCCGCCAGCAAATCGTACTGCTGCTCCCGATAGGCTGCCGCATCCTGCACCGCGCCGTCCAGCTGCACGCCGCAGCGGTCTGCCAGCGCCTGCATCATGCGCAGCGCGACCCCCGGCGCATCGAACACGCCGTGCAGATAGGTGCCGTAAGCATTTTCCGCCTGACAGCCATCCGCAGTTTCTGTGCCGTCCGTCCGCATCAGCC
>OFMK01002179.1_pt1 | contig 11477 bp, 9 predicted proteins | sample 1541781 | NCBI WGS metagenome assembly OFMK01 (sample SAMN04209250, study PRJEB22552) | human gut metagenome | biome: gut; material: feces | host: Homo sapiens | place: USA: Oklahoma
AAAAGACACGGCTGGCTGCCGTGCCTTAACCCGTAAATATATTGTAATAGGAGAATGAATTATGCGTAAAACTTATACGCTGAATGTTGCCGGCGTTACGCGGGAGCTGCCGCTGTGCCCGGTGAATGAAAAGCTGGACATTGCCGCGTTTGTGATGTTCAGTGATGTGGAGCTTACTGTGGCCTGCGCCGAAGCGCTGCTGAAAAAAGTGCCGGAGTTTGATATTATCGTTACGGCCGAAGCGAAAGGTATCCCGCTGGCCTACGAGATGAGCCGCCAGAGCGGCAAACGTTATATCCCGGCCCGGAAAGGCCCAAAACTTTACATGGAGGAGCCTGTTGTGGTGGAGGATGTTTCCATTACGACCGAGGCCGTGCAGAAGCTCGTCATCGACCGTAAGGATCTGGATTCCATGGATGGAAAACGCATCCTCATCGTGGATGATGTGATCAGCACCGGCGGCAGCCTGCATGCACTGGAAACGCTTGTAAACAAGAGCAAGGGCACGGTTGTGGCGCGCGCGGCTGTGCTGGCGGAAGGCGACGCGGCAGACCGTAAGGATATCATTTATCTGGAGCCGCTGCCCCTGTTTTTCAAATAGTCCCGTATGAAAAGGCCGCTTGCCTGCGCCGGGTTTCTATATCTTGTAATACAACTGCTTGCAGCCTTTCTGCCGCCAGCGGCTTTTGGGCCGCTGGCGGCCGTTTTTCTTGCGGCCGTTTTTCCAGCCTGGAAATTGGGCGGACGGTTCCGCACTCACGCCGTGCTGGCATGCACCGTTACGGGCGCGGCGCTGCTGCTGCGCATGGCGGCGTTTACATGGATGATGGCTCCCATTCAGGCGCGCGCCGGAACACAGGCGGAGATCCACGCAGCGGTTGTGGAAACGTCGCCGGGCTTTCTTGAAGATACCGTTCGGGCCGGTGTTCTTGTGGACGAAGTGAACGGCATGGCTGTGCGCCCTTTTCGGGTGTATTTTCTTTCTCTGCCGCAGGCTTTGCCGGGCGAATGCTTTTCTGCGCGCGTGGAGTTCGCGGAACTGGAAGAAAACGAATATACATACGGCAATTACGCAGACGGCATTTTTCTGGCGGGAGAATATCTGGACGGCTTTTTGCCACAGGGGGAGAGCGGTGCGCTTTGGGCTCGGGCGAAACGGGTGCAGGCGGCGTTGAGCATGGCGCTGCGCAAAGTTCTGGCACAGCCTTATGCGGGAGCAGCCGCGGCAATGACGGCAGGCGACCGTGCGCTTTTGACGGATGAGGTGAAGGACGCGTTCCGGGGCGCAGGGCTGTCCCATGTGCTGGTGGTGTCCGGTCTGCATCTGTCCGCAGTGGGCGGGCTCGTTTATGCGGCGGTGCGGCGTATGGGGCGGCGCAGGCTGGCCTGCGCCTGCGCCATGTTTTCCTCTCTGGCTTTTATGTGCCTCACGGGTTTTACACCCTCTGTTGTGCGCGCGGGTACGGCAATGCTGCTGCTCTACGGGGGCGCTCTGTTTAACAGGAAAAGCGACGCGCTCACTTCGCTGGGCCTAGCGGCACTGCTTTTGTGCCTGCAGAACCCATATGCTGCCGTGGATGTAAGCCTGCTCCTTTCGTTCTCGGCCACGTTGGGGGTGCTTTGGGTGACGGCGGCGCACAGGCGCTGGCGCGCCGGCAGCGCGGCGCAGGGAAAAAACGCAGCACGGCTGGGCTGGAAGCTGCTGTGGACTGCCGCGGTGCCGGCCGCGACATCTCTGACCACGCTTCCCGTGCTCATTGCCATCGGCGGAGGAGTTTCTTTGCTTTCCGTTGTAAGCAATCTGCTTGCAGTGCCTGTTATGCCGGCTGTCGTGGGCCTCGGCTTTGCAGCGGCGCTGTGTTCGGGCGTGCCCTGGCTCGGTTTTCTGGCAAAGCTGACGGGTCTGGGCTGCGCGCTGCTTTTGCGCTGGATGCTGGCCGTGGCGGAATGGACGGCGTCCGTGCCGTATGCGTTTCTGCATGTGAGCGGGGCCTTTGCCATGTGCGCGGCTCTTTTGCTTTGTGCGCTTGGCTGGGCAGCCTGGCATCTGCATGTCCCTGTACGGCGGGCGGTGCCCGCTTGTCTGGCGTTTGTAATGCTGTCAGGCTTGGCATACGCGGCGGCGGATAGCGGCGTTGTGCGCATGGAGCTTGCAGGCAGTGCGGCCAATCCGCCTCTGGTGGTAATGCAGGGGCTTAAAACTGCGGTCCTGTTCCGTGGCCCGGAAGCAAATGCGGACGATGTGCGGGAGGTGTTGGAACAATACAACCGTACGCAGGTGGATCTGCTGGTGGATCTGCGCATGGAGGGTGATACGGCTGCACTGACACAAAAACTGCATGCGCAGGATGCTTTGAGTGCACAGAACAGCATCATAAACAGTACCATTCTCGCACCGTTCCATGATATAATCATTTATGTAAAGCATCAGGCGCAGGGGAATTTTGCCTGTGTTGAGGTGTGCGGGTACCGCGTGGGGATCGCCAGCGGCAGTGTGGAGTTTTCTTCTTATCCGCCTTTTGACATTTACGTTGCGGGCACAGGACGGCCGGATGGGCTGGCGTGCACGCATCTGATCCTGCCCCGGACAGGGTATCGATGGCTTGAGGACGCGCCCCGGGCACAGTTCCACGGCCCTGCGGATATCTGTCTGCGCGCGGGAGCGTCTGTAACGATCAAAGAGGGGAACAAATGGTTTTAAACGAGCAGAATCTTAAAAAAGCGCTGGAACAGCCGCTGCGGCACGGCGTTTATTATTACTATTCCACTGAGGAATATCTTGTGCGGAGCTACGCCGCAAAAACGCTGGCCCTGTTGGCAAAGCAGGAGGACGACGCGGAGGTAACGCGTGTTGAAGGCCCTGCTCCGTCTATTGAGGAAGCCGTGGCTGCTGCGGGCACCATATCATTTTTCGGTACAAAACGCATCGTTGAACTGCCGATGCTGGAGCCGTCCGCGATGAACGAGGCGGATGTGGGGGCGCTTTGCGACTTGATGCAAAGTCTGGAAAACGCAGTGCTTGTGATGAGCACAGTGTTTAAAGACGACAAGGCGAAGCTCTCCAAAAAGGCCAAACAGCTGATCGGCGCAGCGGAGAAGGCCGGGCTGACGGCAGAACTTGTAAAGCCCGGGCCTCAGGACGCAAAGCGGTTTGCTGTGGAAAAAGCCCGGGAGCTGGGAGCGGTTTTGTCCCCGGGCGCTGCGTCTGAGCTGGTGGAACGCTGTGGGACAGACCTGTTTGCGTTGGAGAGCGAGCTGAGCAAGCTGGCGGCTGTGGCTGATTATGGAGAGATCACGCCTGAATTGATCGCACAAATGGGCACCCAGAGCATCGAAGCGGATGTGTTTGAAATGGTGCGTCTTGTCACGGCGCGCAATAAAACACGGGCGATGGCCAAGCTGTCTCAGCTGTTGGAACTGCAAAATGAGCCCATTGCCATTGCGGCGGCGCTGTCCGGCTCGTTTGTAGATATGTACCGTGTGAAGTGCGGCGCAGCGGCACATCGTAATTACGCGGCCGTGCACAAGGATTTTTCATACCGGGGAAGCGATTACCGCCTGCGCAAATCCGGTGAGACGGCGTCCCATTATTCCCGCGCCCAGCTGGAGCACATCCTCAGTGTGCTGCTGGGGCTGGATGCCGCGTTGAAATCATCTGCCGCAGACGGAACGGTGCTGCTGCAGACGGCTCTTTGCGAAGTGATGCAGATCGGAGAACGGCGATGAAGAAGCTGCGCGTGGAAGAAGTGATCGTCGTAGAAGGCAAGTATGACGCGGTGAAGCTGGCGGATTTGGTGGATGGGCTCATTCTTACGACGAATGGATTTTCGGTCTTTAAAAATGCGGAGACAAAGCGTCTGCTTGTAGAACTGGGCAAAAAGCGGGGCATTATCGTTTTGACGGATTCCGATGACGCCGGGTTCCGCATCCGCAATTATGTCAATAAGCTGGCGCAGGGCATATGTGTAAAAAATGCATATGTTCCGGCCATCGCAGGGAAAGAGCGGCGTAAAGCTCAGCCTTCGAAAGAAGGTGTGCTGGGCGTGGAGGGTGTGCCGTCCGAAGCGATACTGCGCGCACTGCAGACCGCGGGCGCGCGGGAAAAGGCGAAGCGCGCAGGGCGCGCCATCACCTATACCGACCTGTACGAACTGGGCCTTTCCGGCACAGAGGGAAGCGCGGGCGTGCGGCGCGCCTGGCTGCAAAGCCTTGGCCTGCCGCCGCGCCTTTCCAAAAAAGCGCTGTGCGAGGTGCTCAACAGCCTGTACACTTATGAGGAATTCGTACAGACCGTGCCGGGAAACAGTGCTTCGTTGATATAAGCTGTGCAAAAAGCCGCCCTGTCCGCAAGTTGCTTCTGTGCGTTGCGGACGGAGCGGCTTTTGTTTTTTTTAAAACATGGGGCGTGAACAGCGGAGATGGCGATACGGAACGCTTTATTTAAGCGTTCCGTCCAGGACCTGCGCATAATACCAGGGCCGGGAAGCATACAGCGTTTTGCCGGAGAGCGCCGCGCACGATCCGTCCGGCAACGCGGGAAAGTGAAGGCTGTACGCGCACAGAGCCTGATATTTGAGCTTCAGTTCCCGGTTGGCCGCGTTGTTCCCGTATTTGCCGTCTCCAAGGATAGGGCAGCCGATGGAGGCCAAATGCGCGCGTATCTGATGTGTGCGCCCCGTGACGAGTTCAACCTCCAACAAAGCCAGCCGTCCGCTGACAGCCAGCGTTTTATATTTTGTCACAATATCTTTTGCTCCGGGCGCGGATGTGTCCAGAATACGCACACGCGCCTGTCGGGCGTCCTTTTGCAGATAGCCGCGCAGTGTTGCTGCCGCAGGCGAGGGGCGTCCAAAGGTGACGCAGAGGTATTTTTTTTCGATCATACGCTCTTTTACAAGGTGCAGCAGAAGCGCTTCAGCCTGCTGCGTCTTGGCAATGAGCACAAGACCGGACGTGCCGGTATCGAGCCGATGGCAGAGGCGCGGAGTCCAGCCGTGTTCCGGCGCATATTCGCCTTTGTGATACAGGTACAGGAGAGCGCGGTTGATGAGAGTGTCGGCAGTGCGTCCGTCTTCATCCGTTACAGGAAGTCCGGCGGGCTTGTCGGCAACCAGAACGTCGCTGTCTTCATAAACGGCGCACAGCTCCGGCCTTGCGGAAAGAAATAACGGGCCGTCCGGCTTATCCAGAAGCATATCCGGCAAAAAAACACGCACGGTGCTGCCGCGTGGCAGGCGTGCAGAGAGCGGAAGCTTTTTTCCATCCACCTTGATTTTGTTTTCACGCAGATACTTGTGCAGCCTGCCGGGGGAAAGCTGAGGATACTGCGCAAGCAGCGCGGAGTCCAAACGGGGCATGGAAGCATCGGTGATGACAAATTCGCGCATATTGGGTTTTCCCTTCTGACGGCGAAAGGCATGCCCGTGCGGCATGCCTTTCGCTTTGCTTTATGGTGCTGCTGACGGGAATCGAACCCGTATGGTGTTGCCACCGAGGGATTTTAAGTCCCTTGCGTCTGCCGATTTCGCCACAGCAGCGCGGCATGCACGGCACCCTGAAAAACAACACCGTGCTGATAATAAATCTTACAATAAACGCCGCGGCTTGTCAACTGCGTTTCCCACTGTTCAGGCGGGCTGCATTTGTGGTATAATGTGTCCATCTGGTAAATCCGGGCGCAAGCGAGGGAGGAGCCTGGCGGAACATCTGCCGCACCCTTAACGGGGCCGGGCCGAAAGGCGAAGGGTGGGTTTCGCGAATGTGGCATGATGCATCCACTTGGCGTGCATGCGCGAAAGCGCGGCAAGGGTACAGCGGGGCGGCTGCCGCGTCATGCCTGAATGTGGGCGGCAATGGTGCGCATGAATTTGTCCAGTGTGGCATCGCAATTTGTGTTGGTCAGCTTTCGCAAAACGGAAAGCCCCGGCTGTGCCGGGGAGAGTAAAAGAGCTTACGCCGTCAGTTTCGAGCGCAGTGAGATGGTATTCAATACCAAAAAGATGCGGCACGCAATGGGAAGAACCCCGTTTACGAGGGGCATGGCAAGTGATGCAGGGGACAGAGCCTTCAGTGCCTCTTGAGAGGCTTGTCGGCAGTACGCCCTTCAGGGTTTGCGCAAGCTCCAGGCTTTGCCGGGGGCCTGACTTTTTGAACATGGGCTGCGGGCAAAGCGTGGGCCTGGCATACCCGGCGGGCCCGTTTATCCGAAAGGGCCGGGCGGCAGCGGGGGAGGGGCCCGGCAAGGCGGGCACCCCGCCTTTTGCAGGTGCTTAGCGGACGGGGCAGCCTGCGTTTATTTGAAAGGAAAGGGGCGTTTGCCGTGCGGGAATACAGGGTAGAAAAGCAGGGCGTGCGCCTGGACGCGTTTTTGCAGAAGGCCGAGCCCTCGCTGACAGCGGGCGCGCTGCACCGGTATCTGCGCGAAAACAAGATAAAGGTGAACGGCAAAAGGCTGCCTCTCTCGGCGCGCCTTGCGGCGGGCGACACCGTCCGGCTGTACGCGCCGCAGGCGGCGCCCGCACAGGCGGGCGGCCCCGCGTATCTGGCGGCAAAGCCTTATTTCACACCCGTATATGAGGACGCCCAGGTGCTGGTGGCGCAAAAACCCGCGGGCTTGCTGGTGCAGGACGAGGCGGGCGTGCAGGCGGATACGTTTTTGAACCGCGCCAGACGGTATCTGTATGAAAAGGGCGTGCCGGAGGCGGACGCGCTGCAGCTTTGCCACCGGCTGGACACCGGCACCAGCGGCCTTGTGATTTTTGCAAAGACGCCCGCCGCACTGGAGCAGATGGCGGAGCTTATCCGCACGCGCGCCGTGCAGAAGGAATACCTGTGCGTCACGCTGGGCGCGCCTGTGCCGCCCGCGGCGGAGCTGCGCGCCTACCTTGTGAAGGATGCAAAGCGGGGCATGGTGCGCGTGACACCCGTGCGGGGGCGCGGTGCGAAGGAGATTGTCACACGGTACGAAACGCTGTGCACCAGCGGGGCGCTGGCGCTGCTGCGCGTGCAGCTCGTCACCGGGCGCACGCATCAGATCCGCGCGCATCTGGCCAGCATCGGCTGCCCCATTTTGGGCGATTCAAAATACGGCAGCACACAGGCCAACCGTGCCTGGCGCTTTAAGTATCAGGCGCTGTGCGCCCACAGCCTGCGCTTTCCCGAAATGGAGAAAGAGAGCCCCTGCGCGGGCCTTTCGGGCAAAACGCTGTTTGCCGAAGAGCCCTGGTATGTAGCACAGATAAAAAGCGGCGCGCTGGGCTGAACGGCGGCCCCGGCGGCAGGCACACGGAAAGAAGGAGGCACCCTGTATGGCGGCACACATGAAATGGAAACAGGAGCTGCAGGTGTTCTGCAAGGCGAATATGGCGCAGGTGCAGCGCCTTACATACGAGCTGTGCGCCATTCCCGCTCCCACGGGCAGCGAGGGCAGGCGCGCGCAGTTCTGCCTTTCTTACCTGCGGGGCCATGGTGCGTCGGCGTATCTGGACGAGGCGGGCAACGTGGTATTTCCCTATGCGTGTGAAGGCAGCGGTAAGGTGCTGGTGCTGGCCGCGCATATGGACACCGTGTTCCCGGAGGGCACGCCGCTGGGCATGCGGGAAGAGGGCGGCAGGGCGTTCTGCCCCGGCATTGGGGACGACACCGCAAACCTTGCCGTGCTTTTGGTGCTGGCGGCGTGGTTCGCGCAGCATGCCCCGCGCACGCGGCAGGGCGTCGTGTTCGTGTGCAACGTGTGCGAAGAGGGCCTTGGCAATTTGAAGGGTACCCGCGCGCTGATGCGCCAGTGGGCCGCGCGCACCGGGGCCTTCCTCTCGCTGGACTGCACCTGCGAGGCCGTGTTCCACCGCGCGGTGGGCTCAAAGCGCTACCGCGTCACGGCACACACAGAGGGCGGCCACTCGTTCAGCGCCTTCGGCAGCACAAACGCCATTGAGGTGCTGGCCTGCCTTGTGCAGGATATTTACGCCCTGCAGGTACCGCAGCGCGAGGGCAGCACCACCACCTATAATGTGGGCCTTATGGAAGGGGGCACCTCTGTAAACGCCATTGCGCAGAGAGCAAGCTGCGTGTGCGAGTTCCGCAGCGACGACGAGGCCTGCATGGCGCAGATGGAGCGCAGCTTTGAAGAGCTGTTCGCCCGCGCGCGTGCGCGCTGCCTCTCGCTGGAGGTAGAGCTTCTGGGCACGCGCCCGGCGGGCAAAAACGTGCCCGCAGCCGCGCAGGCGGCGCTGGCGGAGGTGTGCGTGCAGGCGGTGCAGCAGGCCTTCGGCACAAGGCCGCGGCTTGCCAGCGCCAGCACAGACTGCAACATCCCCCTCTCCATGGGCATCCCGTCCGTGTGCTTCGGCTGCCTTGAGGGCGGCGGGGCGCACACGCGCGAGGAATGGATAAAGCCCGCCAGCCTCGGCCCCGGCCTTGAGGCGGCAGGGCTTGCGCTGTGCGGGCTGCTGTGATGCCGCGCGCCCGGGCGCGCGGCGGGGCTTATTTTTTCAGGATGCGCTTCAGGGCGGCGATGTCCAGCAGGTTCACTGTCTCGAAGCTGCCTTTGTAGAACACGGCCCAGTTGTTGAACACGCAGGGAAGCTGCTTTGCCTGCGCAAGGCTTTCCACAGGAAGAATCTGCACAGGCACCGCGTTCTCTTCGCAGTACCGGCGCACCATTTCAATGCTCTGCCAGGTGTAGGGGCACTGTGCGCTGTAATAGATGGTGAGCGCCTGGCTTTCCACCTTCATGCTTTTGGCGTTTGGCGCAAAGCGGGGCAGTGTGCCGTCGAAAGAAAGCGCAAGCAGTTCGTAGCCGCCCGGCGCGGTATCCACTGTTTTGAAACCGAATTTTTTTGCAAAGGCCTGGTCTGAAAGCCAGGCCTTCTGTTTTGCGGCACCCAGCATGCAGAGGCCGGCTTTTCCGTTTTTGCGGGCGCCGGCAATGCAGCCCTCCATCAGCGCCCGGCCGTGGCCTTTGCCCTTATACGGGCCGCAGGCCCAAAGGCAGTAGATATAAATAAAGTTTTCGCCCTCAATGGGCACCCATGCCGTTTCCAAAGGGGCGTATTCTATAAACACTGTGGCCTTTTCGTTCAGCTTGCAGAACACGTGGCCCTCTTCCAGCCGCGCTGCCAGCCAGCAGCGCTTGGCCTCTACACCGGGGTGAGGCTTTTTTGTGCGGATGATGCAGCACAGGTGCTCCCCGGCAAAGTTTTCCGGCGTGAGGCTGAGAAAGTCTGCGCTCATAAAATGCCCTCCTGCCTGTGTTTTGCATGCTATGCACATCATAACACAGCCCGGCAATGCCCGCAAGAAGCCGTGGCCCAGCTCAGGGCGCTGTGCCGCCCTGAGCTGGGCCTCTCTTTTCGTGAAAGGAAACCAGCGGTTCTCAAAAGCTTTTCACTTTGCCCGGAAAATGCCCGGCAAAGCAGAAGGCCGCCAGCAAACCGGAATAAGGATAGAGAGCGAAAGCCGGGGCAGGCTGAAGTCAGACCCCCGGCAAAGCCGGGGTCTGCGTAAGCCCTGCCGGCAAGCATCTCAAGAGGCGCTGAATACTCTGTCTTTTGCATCACCTGCCCCGCCCCCACCCGTAAACGGAATTCCTCCCATTGCGTGCTGCATCTCTTTGGTACTGAATACCATCCCACTGCGCTCGAAGCCGGCAGCGAAAGCCCTTTTACTCTCCTCGGCACAGCCGAGAGGCTTATATCACTAAAGCAAAAAAGAGAGCGCCCCGCCGCTGTTTTAACAGCAGCGGGGCGCCGTGTGCAGGGAAAGAATGATAAGCAGGCCCATAGGCCCGGCGGATAAAAGGCCCAAAGGGGGGCTTGTGCAAGCCGGCGGTTATGATTACATCAGCGCGGGGGCCGGCGGGAACACGCCGTCCCCGTTTTCCGGCAGGCTTTGCAGCACGGGCGCACAGGTGCGCTCTACACAATACCACAAATAATCAAGGTCTTTGAACTGCTCCAGGTTCACCTGCAATGCGCCGGGGCTCGTCTTTTCCAGCATGTGCAGCGCCAGCATAAGCGGTGGGGTTTCATCCAGCCGCAGCTCCATTCTGCCGCCGGGGCAGAACACCAGCTTCAAAATGCGGGAAGAGCTTTCTTCCAGCAGGTGCAGCGCAAGCCGAAGCACGGGGCGGCCGTCTTCATCCTGCGTAAAGCGCGCCTGCACCGCTGTTTCAAACACATTGCCGCCTGCATCCAGCTTCATTTCGCAGGTGTCACCGGGCACAAACGGCACGCACTGGCTTTCGCCCGGTGCCTCCCACAGCAGGCGGAAGCCGCTGTCTGCCTGTTCCAGCCGCACGCTTTCCACGCCCTTGGGGTAATAGTCGTTCATCACCGCCGTCACCATAGGCAGCAGGCTGGCGGAGTTTTTGCCAAAGCGGAACGTTTTGCCGCACAGCTGTACCAGCCCGGCCTCCGGCGCAGGCAACAGGCGGCGCACTGCGCGCTGGAAGGCCTGCCGCAGGCGCGCGCCCAGCGGCACATCGCGCGGGTAGGGCGGCACAGGCATGCCGAAATGCAGGTGCCCCAGCGCAAAGGCAAGCCGCGCCGCGCCGTCGCGGGGCTGCCCGCCAGCGGCTGCCTGCACAGAGGCAAACAAAGCTTCAATGGCGCGCAGCGTGCCGCTTTTCGTGAACAGGTTGCCGGCCCCGGCATTTACGGCAACGGCCATGTCAAGGCTTGGGCACAGCACTACATACTGTCCGAACATACCGTTGAACATATAGGTGCCGCGCGCGCCGTCTGCCCAAATCTGATAGGCATAGCCCTCGCCCGTCTCAGGGCGCACCATCTTCTGTGTGGTGGCCTCTTCGGCCCATTCTCTGCTGAAAATGCGCACCTCGCCCTGCGGCTCATGCCACACGCCGCCGTTCAGGTACACAAGGCCCAGCTTCAGCGCGTCCTCCAGATGCACATACATGCCCCAGCCGCCCTTTTCCGTGCCAAAGGGGCAGGTTTCCCATGCTACATCGGAAAACCCCAGCGGATCGAACAGGCGCGGGCGAAGGTACTCCATCAGGCCCTCGCCTGTCTTCCGCCGCACAATGGCCGCCAGCATATAGGTGTTCATGCTGTTGTATTCCATTTTTTCACCGGGCTCGAAGGCGTAGTCGGCGTCCAGAAAGGCCTTTACCCAGTCTGCCTCCAGCACCATGCCGTATTCCTTGAACCCGCAGCCGCTGCTCATGGTGAGCAGATGGCGCACCGTCACAGCCTTTGCGCGGCGCGAGGTGAAAAAGCCGCACTTGTCGGAAAAAATATCTGCCGCGCGCTCGTCCAGCGAAAGCCTGCCCTCGTCGCGCAGCATGCCGATGGCCGTGCCCGCAAAGCTTTTGGCGAGGCTGTGGGTGACATGCCACTGTGAAAGGGAATAGGGGGTAAACTGCGCCTCGCACACCACCCTGCCGCCGCGCGCCACAAGGGCCGTGTGCGCGCCGTGCTGCGGCCCGGCCAGCGCGCGCAGAAACGCCTCCAGAGCCG
>OFMK01002181.1_pt1 | contig 11470 bp, 14 predicted proteins | sample 1541781 | NCBI WGS metagenome assembly OFMK01 (sample SAMN04209250, study PRJEB22552) | human gut metagenome | biome: gut; material: feces | host: Homo sapiens | place: USA: Oklahoma
CAACTCGTTCCTCTGGCGGGCCTCCTCTGCGGAATAGGGGTAGAGATAGATGTCAGTCATCATCTTCCTCCATTGCCAAAAGCATGCGCAGGCCATCAGGATCGGCGCCGCTGCTCAGCAGATCATCCAGGATATCATCATCCACATCCTCCAAAGGGTCATGGATGTCCTCCAGATCGCTGCTGATCTCCTTGGTGGCATCCACCAACTGCTCCATCAGCGAGTCGACCACCTCATAGAGATGCCCGATCGTCGTAAGAGCCTGTCGAACTGTGAGGTCATTTCGGCTGACCAGAATACTGCCAGAGTCAGCCTGGATGGTCAGTTCATCAGCATCAGCAAGCTGAGAGATCTGGAGGGCGGGGTAGGGGATCTTCTGGCTCCGGTTTTCAGGGTCACGATGTAAAATAAACTTCATGATGAAATACCTCCTAAATTTTTAAGTTTTCAAAATATGGGGTGGGACATTAAGCAGCACAAGCTCCCACTTGCTGTCAACATCAGGGGCAAAGAGATCCATCTGCGTATCCATAAGAGGTCTGGGATCGAAGTTTGTGATGAGCAACTCTCCGTATGTCGAACCATCTGACTGGGCCAGAGGATTGTTGCGGATCAGTGAGTAGATAAAGAAATCATCCTTGTAGAGGTCTAGGATCTGCTGACATCTGTTGTAGGAGAGGATCACATATCCTTTGCAGCCACGCAGTAGATCTCTGAGCAGGAGATGGTTTTCAAGAGGAAAATCTACGGCATAACACCCCTCGGCTTGAAAGTAGGGGGGATCTGCATATATGACACCATCGCTTCGATCCCTCTTTTGGATTAGTTCAAATGCATCCTGGTTTTCAAGGAAGACTGTGGAGATACGTTTTATTACCTTGGGAAGTTCCTCAAGGATCGGTTTAGTGTCAATGGTCTTCACACCCACAGAGGTCATGGTCCCGCTGAAGCTTCCGTGGGAAACCAGCAGAAATGCCTTGGCGCGTTCCACATCGAACAGCTCGGCTCTGCTCTCAAGAATCTGGGCGATTTCATCTGCGTTGAACTCTGTAGAGCAGGAAATCTCCTGTAACAGATCCTTCTCCTGTTCGATGTGCTTGTAAAAATCCGCTTTGTGAGCAACAAGATCACGGTAGAATGCGAAGGGCATCCTGCCATGCACGGGTAAAAAGCCAAGTTCCCTGCAAAATGCCAATGGCCTTTCCTTAATGCAGCAGAATACATTGAAAAGGTCATTGTTCAGGTCATTGTAGATGTCCAGACGATTCTTCTTTGGCTTCAAGCCCAAAACAACAGCACCGCTTCCGCCAAACGGCTCCAAATACTGTTTTGCATTGGGCGGGATCATCTTCTGGATGAATGGCAGCAGCTTTATCTTATTGCCCATCCACGGAAAGATGGGCTTAGCCATTCGCGCTACCGCCCTTCGTACTGATCTCATGGAGGGATTCTTCCAACCCACGGATCGTTGCCTGAAGTCCGGCATCGATACGCTGCAGGAAGCGAATCGTTTCATAGACCTCCCCAGCAGTAGAGGCATAGAAATATCCGTATCGGTCGCTGGCGATAGGGATACGCTCCTTCCGCAATTGGTTGACAAGTTCACGGAGCTGAGTTCCACTCAGCCCCAGTGCGTGCTCCAGTTCCTGACTGGTCATTCTGTGAGCACGTCCTTTGCATGACACCTTGAGATAATTTTTCAGATGATCTTTTTGCATAACTGCCTCCTTTTCGTCGGGGCTTTTCCGAAAAAGGGCATAAAAAAGAAGGGGCCGTTTGTCCCTTTCGGAAAAACGGCCCCTGGTATGAAATAATGTTGCTACATGGTCAGTTCTGGTTCTTGCTCTGGCTGGCTGTACTCGTTGTGAAGCTCCCTGCCGTTCCAGGACACATACCCGTGGGCGGTGGCAGACAGACCCATCTGTTGTATCTGCTGGTTTGCGTACCCTTCGGCATCAAAGCAGGAGGCGAGGAGTTCATCCTTGGGGTAGACGCCATCCTGGATGGCCAGCTGTTTGCCGTACTCCGCAAGCTCCATGTCCTGCGGCATGAAGTGGTAGCAGTGGAGATTCTGGCTCAGATCCAGCGCATAGTCCAGCCGGTGGCAGTCCTCCAGCTCCGTCACCGCCTGCCACTTGTCCAGCCACTGGGATTCCCCCTGGCCCTGTTCCGCCCACACATAGCCAAAGTCGATGGCATGGCGGATGAGATCGGCGGCGGAGTCATACTGGGAGAGGATGTCCGTGAGCTGAGGCAGGCAGCAGTCCACCTCTACGGCGATGCACTCGGTCAGGGTCTCTGCATCCAGCGCATCCAGTGCCAGGAGCAACTCATCTGGGTGGGCGGCATCCATGTACTCGCCGGTGTCCGGAAAGCCCACCCACACGCCGTCCATATTGGTTCGGCTGGCCAGCTTCACCCGGATGGCAAAATCGCCTTTGTCGGGGAGCTGTGTCGGGTCATCGTCCAGAAAGGGATCGATAAGGGAAGCGTTCTTGATGAAGTGTCCATCGCAGAAGGTGTTTCCGCCCTTCTGGCGGTAAGCCTCACCCACTTTCTCTGGGTCAAGGAACTCACACGCCTGGGCGGAGGGGCGCTGGATCTGCTCCATGACGAACCTGCCCAGACTGGCATCGTCCCCGGCCCCGTAGAACAGGTCGTAGTGGTCCAGCTGGCTCGCGATCAGCATCACACTACAGGTCGCCTGCGGGTGTTCCATCTGCATGGCCCCCCGGAACAGAAGGCTTTCTTTTACCGTCATGTTTTCAAATCGACGCTCCAGCCAGTCGTACTGGGACTTGGTCAGCTCGAAGCCGTCCAGCAAATCAAAAAGTTTGCGATCCTGTGTACTCACCGCGGTATCATCTCCATTCCGATTGTATTTTCTTCTTTTTCTGTCTGCTCCACACTGTGGAAGGAACTCCAGCGTCCACAGCAGGGACAGGCGATCATGCCGTTCATGGCGTGATCGATCTGCTCTTGCGTGACTTCCCCAAGCGTATTGCAGCACTCGTTGACCACTGTGACAAGATGTGCTGATTCCAACGCCTCCGGCCGATATTTCCGGTTGAACGGGACGAAGTGGACCCAGAGTGGGTTGTCAAACAGCCGGGCTACATGCAATTGCAGGGCCTCTTTTCTGACCACATCTTTGGAAGCGCGAACATAGTTGTGGTCTGTCTCCCATTCAATGAGGGATCTGAGCAGAGCAGATTCTCCTTTGTGGTCGATCAGTGCCTCGGCAATCTGGCACCATGCTTCTTCTTCGATTTCTCCAAGATTGGTCTTTGCGCCTGACCAGGGATGGTGCTTTTTATCCCGACCGAAACCGCTGCTGTTGCAATAGAACACGCCATGAAGCCAGCAGATATCCGGAAAGTCAATGGCTGTCAGATCCACTTGGTTAATCGAGGTGATCGTTTGCCTAAGAATTGGGATATGCCATTCTGCTGCTCGCTGTGCGCTATGGGTTGCGGGTCAGCGATATCCGCGGATTGCGATTTGACAATATTGATTTTAAGGATTGTAAATTACGGATTGTACAACAGAAAACAAGGAAACCACTGGAATTTGAACTGTTCGAGGATGTCGGTTGGGCATTGATAGACTATTTGAAAAACGGAAGACCGTCTGCCTCAATGGGATCACATGTCTTTGTGCGTATGAAAGTTCCATACTCTGGTTTTTCCGACAACGATAATCTCAGCCAAATCATCTATAAATATGCCCTCAAAGCAGGCATAGCTCAAAGCCGCCCCAGATGCTCCATGCATATGTTTCGTTATACGCTCGCCAGCACTATGCTCTCCAATGAAACGCCGCTTCCCGTTGTTAGCAGTATCCTTGGTCATTCACAATTAGATACCACAAAGATTTACACAAAAATCGATCTGCCGCAGCTGGAGCTTTGCCCACTGGAGGTGCCCCATGCGAAATAAAATGTACCATTTTTCGTATTCAAGTGTCTTTGCAAAGGACATAAACGATTACGTTGAATTGAAACAAGCGATGGGACTGTGGTTTCGAACACCAGCGGAAAACCTACATCGGTTCGACCGTTTGTGTGTTGAACTTAATATCCAGTCTTCCATTCTGACAGAAAAATTGATTTCTACATGGACTGCTCCGCGACCGGGTGAAAGCGATAATACTCGCGCCGCAAGGATAACTGCGCTGAAGGGATTTGCTAATTTTCTGAATTCCAAAGGGGCTCAAATAAGGTGGCCTCATGTACAGCGGAGATGCTCAGGGCCGTCCCAATTTGTTCCGTACATTTTCACCGCTGACGAGATAGTACGCATTTTGCAAACGGCAGACTCCCAAAAGATTCCAGCGCATGGTTCGCAATTTCATCTGATTTTTCCGACTGTTCTTCGTGTCTTGTATGGAACTGGTCTGCGAATCTCGGAAGCACTGCGTTTGAAATGTGAGGATGTGGATTTGCCGCACAGCTTACTTAGCGTTTGGGATTCGAAGTTTGATAACAGCCGCCGGCTGCCAATCTCACCCTCATTGAGAGATGAACTTTTAAGATATGAGAGTCGGCTACGGAGGCCAGTGGGCAGCGCCTACTTTTTCCCGAACAGCAAGGGGCTTCCATATTCGCAGCGGACGGTATATGACAAATTCCGAGATATTCTTTGGCAAAGTGGGATTCCGCACGGAAGCGGCAGGAAAGGGCCTCGTGTGCATGATTTTCGTCACACCTTCGCAGTTCACTCACTACAGAAATGCGTCGATGCTGGCATAGACACATATACATTTTTGCCGGTATTAGCGACCTATCTTGGTCACAAGAAAGTTTCGACAACAGAAAAGTATCTGCGGCTTACCGCAGAAGCTTATCCAGCGTTTCTAAAGAAAGCGACCGAGCTATCCGACACTGTGATACCGGAGGTGCAGGATTATGACTAAGCGGAATTTTTCCTATTACCTAACACAATACTTTTCGATTTATCTGCCGGGGGATCGCGGTTTTAGTACCAACACGATTGCATCCTATAGGGATACGTTTAAGCAATTACTGAATTATACAAAAGAAATCCAAAACATCCCTCCGCAGAAGATGGAATTAGAATTGTTCACAGGCCAACTGGTTCGCCAGTATCTTGAATATTTGGAGAAACAGGGAAAATCCGTGTCTACAAGAAACCAGAGGTTAGCGGCCATAAAAGCGTTTTCAAACTACTTGGCCTATGAAGACCCGGAGCATTTATTCCAATACCAGACAATACTGAAGATCCGCGCTAAAAGAAGTGCTGAACCGACAGTTTCTTATTTTTCGGTGGCAGGAGCAGCCGCACTCCTCGGGCAGCCTGACACAACAACCAGACACGGATACAGAGATATGCTGTTACTGTCCCTGCTGTATGACAGCGGCGCCAGAGTCAGCGAGATCGTGCAGGTGCGAATCGGCGATATCCGCCTTACCGAACCGCATACGCTCCTGTTGCATGGCAAAGGCAGTAAAGACAGAATAGTCCCTTTGTCCGATAAGACTGCGCAGCTGATATTGAATTTTTTGAGAAAAGAAAATTTACAGGACCCTGAATACTGTTGCAGGATGTTATTTACAAATCCTCAAGGAAAACCACTGACGCGCGCTGGCGTTTCATATGTCCTAAAAAAGTATGCAGACCAAGTGAGGATAGTAAACCCGAAGTTGCTTCCTAATCCGTTGACACCGCATTGTGTACGGCATTCCAAGGCGATGCATCTGCTTCAAGCTGGTATTCCTCTCATTTACATTCGTGATTTTCTTGGACACTCTCAGATTCGCACAACGGAAATTTATGCGAAAGCTGACAGCGAAGCGAAGAGAAGTGCCCTCGCAAATGCATACCCGAAATTTATGACAGATGTTGCTGAAAAATCCGAATCCTGGAAGGAGGACGATGATTTAATACAATGGTTAGAAAATCTGTGCTAAACAATTATGAAAAGAAACTCGTGCAAAAGCACGAGCAGAAAGGGGGTGATTCTACGAAACTTTCCATAACTAAAAACTTTGCATTATGCCCTGCATCATCGATACTTTTCAGCGTGCCCATGGCGCCGGGCGGCACCGGGTGATAGGGGTCTTTCATCTCTCTAAGCTTGATCCGGCTCCCCGCGGGGTACTGTTCCCGCAGAAAATCCAGCCATTCTTTCGGTACGGTGTTCATCATGTCATGCCTCCCATCGTCATGCCCTGATCGGTCTGCTCTTGATAGTCCTCCAACGGCCGGGGATTCTCCTCGCCGTAGAGATCGTATAGAATGTCGTCCACCTGTTTGCGGACTGCGGGATCGCCGGTCAGAGTCTCGTAACGAAAGCCCGTGACAGGATGATCCGGAAGTTCTGCCCGAATGCACTGGAGATAGGCTTCTGCATCCGTAAAGTCCTGCTGCTCACCGTTTGCAAAGGAGACCCGGCCTATCACCGCAGGCTGCTCCGCCAAATTCTGCCGCTGGACACGGAGGTCGAAGGCCGTTAAATATGCCTGATAGTCGCCGGGGACGGGGTTACAGCGCAGCAAGTAGCGGTAATTTTCGGTTTCCACGATGTAGCCGTAGTTCGTCGGCCAGTTGCCCACCTCTCCGCCGTGGGCCCAACAATACTTCGTCATGCTGGCCAAGTCCTTCAGTACATCGGTCCGCAGTTTGTCCACGACCTCTTGCAACTCAGCCTTAAATTCCGGACTGTTCAGTTCCTCGGGCCCTCTGGGCCACCAGGTGTGCCAGAACTCTTTTCCCCGGTGTCCAAAGTCCATTCGGACATGGCCGATGCATCCAAGACGCTGGTCCTCCTCCGGTGTCATGGCATAGAAAAGGCCCGCTTCATCGAAAGAAGCGGGCCTGATGACAAATTGGGATTCAGCAGATCGTTTCTGATTCTGTTCCATTATGGATTCACCTCGATTTCTTTTTGGTATAGCTACACAACATACCACAGGCCTGCTTTCATATCAATGGCATCTTGATAGAACAATCGTTCTATGCTATAATTGGTACGATTGGACAGACTATGGTGTGAGAGGGGGCGCGGATCTGTGGAAGAAAAGACCTATCTTGCGGTAGATCTCAAAAGTTTCTATGCCAGTGTCGAGTGTTTGGAGCGGGGACTCGACCCTCTGACCACCAATCTGGTGGTAGCGGATCGGAGCCGGACGGAGAAGACCATTTGTCTGGCGGTAACGCCGTCCCTGAAAGCCTATGGGATACCGGGGAGGGCCCGTCTTTTTGAAGTTGTCCAAAAGGTGCGCGAGGTCAATGCCCAGCGGAGGAGATCCGCCCCGGGCCATGTGTTGTCCGGCTCCTCCAGCAGCGCGCCGGAGCTGGCCGCGCACCCAGAACTGGAGTTGGACTACATCGTAGCCCCGCCCCGCATGGCCCTCTACATGGAATGGAGCGCCAGGATCTATGCGGTATATCTCAACCATGTGGCCCCAGAGGATATTCATCCCTATTCCATCGATGAAGTGTTTATGGATGTGACTGCCTACCTGAAAACATCCGGCCTTACCGCACGAGAATTCGCCAAGGGGATCGTTCAGGATGTGCTGAAAACAACTGGGGTGACCGCCACCGCAGGGATCGGACCAAACCTCTACCTCTGCAAAGTCGCCCTGGACATTGTTTCCAAGCACATCAAGCCGGATGCGGATGGCGTGCGTATCGCCAGACTGTCCGAGCAGAGTTACCGCAGACTACTGTGGGATCATCGCCCCATTACGGATTTCTGGCGCGTTGGACCGGGATACGCCAGAAAACTGGCAGAGCACGGCATGTACACCATGGGAGATGTTGCGCTCTGCTCTGTGGGAAACGCCGGGTCTTACCATCAGGAGGAGCTGCTCTATCATCTGTTCGGCGTAAATGCTGAACTGCTGATCGATCATGCCTGGGGCTGGGAGCCCTGCACCATTGGGGATATCAAGGCGTACAAGCCGGAGTTCAACAGCATTGGTGCAGGACAGGTCCTCCAGTGCCCCTATTCGTTTGAAAAGGCGCGGATCGTCGTCAGGGAAATGGCAGATGCTTTATCGCTGGATCTGGTGGACAAGGGCCTTGTCACTGACCGGCTGACACTCACCGTCGGATATGACATTGAAAATCTGAAGGACCCGGAACGGCGCAAGCTTTACCAGGGGGAGGTCAAAACGGACCGGTATGGACGCGAGATCCCCAAACACGCCCACGGCACCACAAATCTTGGAGGCTATACGTCCTCCACCAAGGCGATCCTGTCTGCCATCTCCACACTTTATGACCGCATTGTCAGCCCCGGACTTCTGATCCGCCGGCTTAATTTGACCGCCAATCGTGTTATTCCGGAACAGGATGCCCCCAAGGCATCCGGCTGTGAGCAGTTGGATCTGTTTACAGACTATGCAGCCCTTCAGGAACGCCAAGCCAGAGAAGACAGGGAGCGGAAACGGGAGAAGCAGATCCAGTCCGCCATGCTGGGTATCAAGAAGAAATATGGGAAAAATGCCATTCTGAAAGGCATGAATTTTGAGGAGGGCGCTACCGCCAAAGAGCGAAACCAGCAGATCGGAGGTCATCACGCATGAACCCCAAATATGAACCTCTGCTTTCGATGCATCACCATGTCTCCAAAATCCATGCGCAGATGTCCGCCCATGATCGAGCGGCCCAGTTTTCTCCCTTTGCTGCACTGACTGGATATGAGGGCGTCCTTCAAGAAACAGGCCGGGTGACGGAACCGCGGGTCGATCTGACCGAAGAAGAAAAGGCTGTTCTCGACCGCCGGCTCAGGTGGCTGGCAGAACAAGGGAATTCCCATCCTGCGGTATCCATCACCCATTTTGTGAAGGATGCGCGGAAAGAGGGCGGCGCTTACCTCACACATTCTGGGAAGATCCGTAAAATTCAGGAATATGAACGTCTGCTGGTACTGGAGGATGGGATACAGATCCCGATCGATGATATCTTGATGCTGGAAATAGAATGTTTCCAGGCGAAACCGGAATAGAGGCAGGGCAATGGCCCTGCCTCTTAATTGACTATTGAACTTTTGGAGTTCATCGCTGTGATCCGGATTTGTACTACGGATATATATCCAGTTCCAGAAACACACAAGCCAGATGCTTCAGCCGGTCAAGATCTGTTTCCTCCGGTCGTTTTCTTTGTTTTGCCATTACTGCATCCCGCCTATCTGAAACCCCTGATCCGATTGAAACTGCTGGGCTGGGTCCTCCATCATCAGTTCATCCATGCTCAATTCCCCGTGATAGGAGATATACCCGCAGTCGGTGAACATCCCGGACTCCTGCTCCATGCGCCGCAGGCCATAGCCCTCATAATCGTAAAAGCCATCCAAATTCGGATCGTACTCAAAGCGGCCGGATTCCTGGATCATAAATCTGCCGTATTCCGCAGGAGTGCGGACATCAGGGCAAAATTCGAATTGGTCCAGATTTTCTGCCAGATGACGAATTTGGCTGGCACACTCTGGTTCAGCCATCGCAACCACGGCCCCCAGTTTTTTGCGGTCTATATCTGAGAGGTTGGTCACAGTCTGGGCCAGTTCGTTGAGTGAAAAAAGGGGCTCGGATCGGAAGTCCAGTACCGCCTTTATCTCATCAGGGAGCATACACTCGACAAATTGGAATCGCATATTTTCCGGTTCATTGATGCCGGAACGGGCCACTGCCCGCTCCACTTGCGCCTTGGCTGCGGGGAGGTAGAGCCAGGTGATGTTCTTGGTGTCCTCCGGTTCCGTGTGGGAGGTCAGGGCTACCAAGAGCATAGGCGGATCGTAGAGATACACTGGAAAGTGTCTCCCATCGTAGGACTGGTCCAGTTTCATGCCGTTGTCATAGACTACACCGTAACGGGTCACGGTACCGCCGCCACCATCAATGAGCAGGATGGCAGTCTCGGTACCATCCAGAGCCTCCAGCTCCTGAATGCTGGCGCAGCCGCCGTGGGTATTCATGTAGTGGTCGCGGCCAACGGCTTCCAGGTCTGAAAAGTCTGTGATGACCGTTGCTTGCTGACAGCAAAAGGTCAGGTCAATGAGGTCTTTCACATCAGTCAGGTCCAGGGCCTCGGTCATGGCCTGAAACTGGGCAGCCTCGCCATCGTCAAAGCTGTCCAGGCGTTTGGCCAGATAATCCAACTCATCCAGATCGACATTTGTGCCCTCCAGCCGGCCAAGTATGGGCCAATCGCTGCTGATCTCATCCACGCGGCAATCCCGTGCGGAGACCTTGCCGATCTCCAGTGCTTCCACTAACTCCATGCAGTGGTCGAAGTCTTCTTTGGGGATAGGGAAGGGGATGGTCACAGCACCATATTCAGGGTGGGCAGCGTTGCTCAGAACCGCGTGCAGTATACATCCCATAGTAACTACCTCCTTAATCCTGCCTTTCTCTAATTTTTTCGACTCTCGTCCGCATACAGTCACTTTCACTGGCCCAACAGAGGAAGCCGTGTCCTGGATAGGGACATCCTTCGCATCGTTCGAACTGCCGGCATGCGGGTCGATGTTCCGGCTCAGAGGCATAGCCTGGTGCATGCGATACATAGAATAAACTCCTGCTCAGATAACCGCCCCACCGGGGAGGTGACAGTTCGGCAGTTCCTGCATAGGCGTGTTCCCCATTTGTTTTCACATTTGAACCCTCCATTCTGAAATCGTTAGAAAATAAAAAGAGCCGTATCATGCTAATTGCAAGATACGGCTCCCTATGATATGTGAGGAATCAACTCAACTGCTGTCCCTGATCCAGTTCGTGGTCCAGCTTCTCCTGGAGATTCGGGACGGTGTACTCGATTTTTTCTCTGGCAGTCCGAGCCACCTTGAGTTGTTCTTCCCGTGGTTCCGGTCCATTTTCTAAAAGATATTCGATGCCCCGATAGAGCTCGGTTAGTTCCTCCGGCGAAAAGAGCTGGGCTTTGGAAATAAGTCCGGAACGGACAGCAAAGTCCTGTTTTGCCGCGGTAAAGTCGTTATCATAATAGTGTCCATAGCACACCCCTGTACGATGGTAGTCCCATATCCAAGTGACAAACTGGTAGCCACAGCCTTGTTCACGTTCCCGACCAGCCAGCAATGCGCCGCCGAAATCGGCCAGCAGATGGAACTCTTCACTCAGGCCGCTGACGCTCAGGAGATTAGAGGTTTGGACGGCCTCTACATAGTCCCAGACCTCATTGGCAGTTTGGGCAACTTCGTGGTACAAGTCTCCAGCCTCATCATTTCCGCTCATCTCCGGCAAGAGGAAAACCTCGTTTTTTGGAGAAACGAAAAGGACTGGCTGGCCGTGGAGGAAAACCTCTAGCCGCCTGTCCTGCTGAATCTTTGAGTCAATTTCCTGCTTTCGAAGGCATCTTGCGAGTTCGACAAAAAAAGCATTTGTCATAAGCTATCATCTTCCTTTCGATTCTGAAAATAATAAAGCCGGGGCCATCGAGTGGAATCCCGGCATGAAAAGTGCTTGGTATCATTTTGTGATACCAAG
>OFMK01002183.1_pt1 | contig 11469 bp, 8 predicted proteins | sample 1541781 | NCBI WGS metagenome assembly OFMK01 (sample SAMN04209250, study PRJEB22552) | human gut metagenome | biome: gut; material: feces | host: Homo sapiens | place: USA: Oklahoma
TCAGAAACATGATCAGACCAAATGGAACATCCAGAGGAGGCTGGACGCAGTATCCGAAAGCAATCAACAAAAGAAAAAGTGCCAGTGGCCAGACAATAAACGCTAAAACAGAAACGAAAAGCCGCTCCTGGATACAAATGACAGGACGGGAATGTTCCGGCAGTTTTGGAGCACGACAAACCAGCAAGGCGATACCGGACAGAAGAATGCTCACATGCATCACAATTCCCAGTGCAATCCCGACAGAAGGGGCATCCCCCATATAAAACAGTGTCATAAACAGTCCCAGGAGACTGTACAAAATGATCACAATACCGGAAAGGAGTGCCGGCCATTTACGAGGTGGTTTGACCACTCCTTCTGGATTCGGGGAGAACGTCATGGACTGATCTGCTGTATCGGATATTTTTCCATCCTCATCGTCTGTCTCCGGAATTTCCGATGGAAGTGACTCTGTCTCCAGATTTGCTCCGCCTTCCTGCAGATAAAGGATAAATCGTTCCATTTCTTCATAGAGATTGTCATCGTTTTTTTCCAAAAGCTCCTGTACGGTCTTTCCATCTTCGAGAAAGCAGGTACGAAAACCGTCTGCCCGGATTTCACCGTTTTTGCACTTTACAGTCAAAAGCCCGGGAGCGTATGTGATATCACAATCGCTGTAATTAGACTGCAGACGCTGATAAATAGAATTCAGGTGATTCATATAGTGTGCCCTCCTTTGTTAGGTTGTTTGTTTTTGTATTGTATCATATTGCAATAAAAAAGTGGAGAAATGGATATAAAATTGGCAAAAATGACGGAGAAATAGTTGCTGTTGTCCAGTCCATAAAAAGCGTGTTAAAATAAACTGGTTAGAAATATTTTAGATGATAAAGGAGCTTGTATGAGGCGTAATGTAGATTTAAATGAGATTTCAGATGGAAAATTATATACTTCAAATGATATGGTAAAGGCAGATTGTTATGAGTGTCAGGGGTGTTCGGCATGCTGTCGCGGAATGGGGAAATCTATTATTCTGGATCCCATTGATCTGTTTCATTTGAAACAGGCAACCGGGAAGGATTTTGCCGGTCTTCTGAATCAGGAGATCGAGTTAAATGTAGTGGATGGTATGATCCTTCCAAATTTAAAAATGGATCCTAAGACGGATGCCTGTCCGTTTCTGGATGAGAACGAAAGATGTGGGATTCATGCGTTTCGGTCGGGAATCTGCCGACTGTTTCCTCTGGGAAGGCTGTATGAAGAAGAGGGATTTCGATATTTTCTTCTGACAAAAGAATGCAAAAAAGAGAACCGCGGAAAGGTGAAAGTGAAAAAATGGCTCGGAATTACCAACCTGAAAGCTTATGAGCAGTACATTTCAGACTGGCACCAATTTCTTCTGACTTGCGAAGAGTCAATAGGAGAGCTGGAAAAAGAGAATATCCAGATCCTTACGACGTATATCCTTCGGTTGTTTTATCAGACTCGATATGAGGCGGCAGATGACCAGGCGTTCTATCAGGAGTTTTATGAGAGAAGAGAGCAAGTGCGAAAGAAGCTTGGAATTTAGAAAGAGAGGATATCTGGCAGTGGAAGCGGAAAAACTACAGATTTTAAAAACATATTTTGGATACGATTCATTTCGTCCGGGACAGGAGGAGATCATCGATCAGATTTTGGCGGGAAGAGATGCGCTTGCCATTATGCCGACCGGGGCAGGAAAATCTCTTTGCTATCAGGTGCCGGCGCTGATGCTTTCGGGAATCACCATTGTAATCTCACCGTTAATTTCTCTGATGATGGATCAGGTAAAAGCATTGAACGAAGCAGGGATCCATGCCGCATATATCAACAGTTCGCTGACAGAAAACCAGGTTGCAAAGGCTTTGGAATTTGCAAAAGCGGGACGATACAAAATCGTCTATGTGGCGCCGGAGCGTCTGGAGACTCCCCGTTTTCTTGATTTTGCCTGTCATGCCGAAATCTCTATGGTGACTGTAGATGAGGCTCACTGCATTTCCCAGTGGGGACAGGATTTCAGACCGAGTTATGTGCGGATTGTTTCATTTATCCGCCAGCTTCCTGTCCGTCCGATCGTGACAGCCTTTACTGCCACGGCAACAAAGCGTGTACAGACAGACATCCGGGAAGTACTGAAGCTGCAGAATCCTTATGTGGCAGTGACAGGATTTGACCGGGAAAATCTGTATTTTGAGGTGCAGAGAACAAAAGAGAAAAAAGAAAGAATCCGGGAGTATCTGGAAAAACATTCGGATGAAAGCGGAATTATTTACTGTGCCACAAGAAAGAATGTGGATGAACTTTACCTGTTTCTGGAAAGTGCGGGATTTTCCGTGGGCAGATATCATGCGGGAATGGGCAATGAAGCAAGAAAGAGCAGTCAGGAGGATTTTATTTACGATCGGATCCAGGTGATGATCGCAACCAATGCGTTTGGAATGGGGATCGATAAGTCCAATGTCCGGTATGTCCTGCATTACAATATGCCCCAAAGTCTGGAAAATTATTATCAGGAAGCGGGAAGAGCCGGACGGGATTCGGAGCCGGCAGAATGCATCATTTACTATTCGCCTCAGGACGTCGTTATCAATCAGTTTCTGCTGGAAAGCAAGGAAAACTATGGAGAATACACACCGGAAGAGATGCAGAATATCCAGGTGCAGGATCGGGAGCGGCTTCAGAAGATGACAACCTACTGTACGACCACGGGATGCCTGCGCAATTATATTCTCGGCTATTTTGGGGAACAGGCAAAAGAGCCCTGTGGAAACTGCTCCAACTGTCTGGAGGAACTGGAAGAGATGGATGCAACAGAAGCGGCAGCAGATGTGATTGAATGCGTCCGTGAGTCCGGGCAGAGATTCGGGGTGAACATGATAGCAGGCACGCTGCTCGGCGAAAATACTGCAAAAATCCGAAATTACCGGATGAACGACAATCTTTGTTATGGAAAACAAAGCAAAATCGGACAGGAACGCATCAAAGAGATCATTCAGGCGATGCTGGAGCGAGGCTATCTGTGCCAGACAAAAGATAAATACGCATTACTGAAGCTCACAGATACATCAGAACAATTGCTTCAAGGGACGGATCCGTTTGTGATCGCATACAGAAAAGCGGAAGTACAGAAAACATCTGCAAGGCGAGGTGTGAAAGGACTGGGAGACCTGAGTGAAAAAGCACAGCATCTGTTTGAAGAACTCCGAAAGCTGCGCAGCGAACTGGCAAAAGAAAAATCCATTCCGCCGTATATGGTGGCATCTGATAAGACGCTTCATGATATGTGCGTGAAAATCCCTCTCACAAAAGAAGAAATGCTGACAGCTAACGGGATGGGCGCCAGAAAACTGGAACAGTATGGGGAGGCATTTTTATACTGCATTCGTGATATTACGAATGGAGATAAGGCGGCATACAAAGCAGAGGAGACGAACTATGATGCTTCAGAGATTCCGCTGACAGAGAGGGCAAAAAAGGGAAGAAAAGAGGAATTTCATCTGACAGAGGAAATGGAACAGCAGATCGATTTTGTCACGGAGACGACAATCAGCGAATTCGTGGCATCCATCAACGGACTGCGGGATGAAAAGACGATGAAGCGTCTGACGATCAAATCCATCACCGAAGAGCTTCTGGCAGAAGGGTATCTGGAGCAGAAGTTCTGGAACGGATACAGCAGAACCTTTCTGACAGAAAAAGGAGAAGCGCTCGGCATCCGGGCAGAAGAGAGGGAAAGTCAGAACGGAAATCTGTACGATGTCTTTTTATACGGGGAAAAAGCTCAGAGGTATGTGGTAGAGTTATTAAAAAGAAACACTACAGCGGACTGATTCCGGCAAATCCGCTCCAGATACAGGACAGTGTAAATAAAATTCCAAAAACGGAAGTAAAATATAAAAATAACAGTTTCCCAGTATTGTGAGACTCACTGCTGCAGATGCCAGGAATGGAGCGGTATTTTCGAAGCAGGAGCACAATTCCAAGGATGACGAGCAGATTGGTGATCACATTGTACAGGATATTTCCGCTGTTGCCAGGCATTATGCCTGCAATACGGGGCAGAACATCTCCCAGGATCAGATTGTTGGAAATATGCAAAAGGAGACTGTACCAGATCGAGTATTCCATAGCGATATATCCAAGGATCAGTCCGGCAGCCATTGCAAAAGGAATCTGTGCAAAATTTCCGTGCATGAGAGCAAAGGCAAGTGAGGAGGCCAAAAGTGCGAACCACTTGCCGAAAGGCTCCAATGTCTTTAAAACAGCACCGCGGAAAATGAATTCCTCGATCAGCGGAGCAGCAAATCCGGAGTAGAGAAGCATAGAGATCGTAACAGAGCCTCCCGTAGCAGCTTCCAGAGAACGCGCAAATGTAAAACCGAAGTGCTGTGCTCCCATTTCCATAAGTACATAAAGAACGGAAGAAGCGTTCTGTGCGATCATAAAAATCCCGAAAAAGCTGAGAAATTTTCCCGGGCTCATATGAGAATGTACCGGAAAAATCTGCGTACGGAAAAAGGAAGGTCTGCGCCATATGACAAAGATCCCGAGACAGAGAAAGCCGGAGATCAGATACCAGACAGCTCCGTCATTAAAATGTTCGTCAACCGGAAACAGCCGGTACATCGCCATCATGATCAAAAAAGTGAGTTGGCCAAATAAGATCTTGTAAAGAAAAATCATACCGTTTGTTTTATTAAATTCACGTCGAATCCATCGTTTTTCAAATTTATCCATAAAATCACCTTGTCAAATCAAATTATTTTCTACATTTGTTCCTTATCATATCATGGATTTTTCTTTTGAACAGCAAATTCACAGAAAGTTCTTCTGATTTTCTGCAAAAATTTACTTGAAAATAATTATCAATTATGGTAGCATCATTTTGTTAGTTAAGACTATCCAGAAATAGATGATAAAAACTTTTGATAGAAGTGAGAAAAGGAGAGCGTATGAGAAAAAATCCATTGAAAATGTTATGGCTGGCAGCAGCGTTTTTATGTCTTGGAATCGGAGCAGTGGGAGTGATCCTGCCGATTTTGCCGACAACTCCATTCTTGCTGGTGGCATCTTTTTGTTTTGCAAGAGGATCGGAAAGATTTTACAAGTGGTTTATGGGGACGAAGCTTTACAAAAATCATCTGGACAGCTTTGTAAAGGAGCGTGCCATGACATTAAAGACAAAGCTGTGTATTCTGATTCCGGCATCCGCAATGCTGATGTGTGCATTTTTTATGATGAGCAATCTGCCGGGGCGTATTTTTATTCTTCTGCTGATCCTTTTTAAATATGTATATTTCTTTACAAAAATCAAGACGATCAGAATTGAGGCGGCTTAAATGAAAGATATAAAAAAGAGTCAGCAAGTGCAGAACAAACGGGAAAAAGAAAAGCAGATCGTGGATCTGATGATCCACCTTTATTGCCGGAAAAAACATAAAACTGTGGAAAAACATCATGGACTGTGCGAGGAGTGTGAAAAACTCAGAGACTATGCCGCAATGCGTGTGGATAAATGTCCGTTTATGGAGACAAAGACATTCTGCAGTAACTGCAGGGTACATTGTTACAAGCCGCAGATGAGAGAAGAAATTCGAAATGTGATGCGGTTTGCCGGACCGAGAATGTTATTTTATCATCCAATCATGGCAATCCGGCACGTGATCACTTCTGCAAAAGAAAAAAAGAGAATGGGAAGGAAAGAAACATATGATTAAGACGAGACTACTCAAGCTGTTGAAGGGCTCGGGAAAATATATCGGAGCTAATATTTTCTGGCAGTGGATCGCACTGCTGTTTCAGATCGCAGCAGTGTTTGCGGCAGGAAATATGATCCAGCAGCTGTTTGAAAAAACATTGGATCAGCAGGTGATGCTGCAAACGGCAGGAATTGTGATCCTGGCAATCTGTGCGCGTTTTCTGTGCGAAAAAGGAGCTGCATATGCCTCTTATCGGGCAAGTGCGGATGTAAAGACGGTTTTAAGAAAGCAGATTTATGAGAAGCTGCTGCGTTTGGGAGCGGCCTATAAAGAAAAGGTATCTACTTCCGAGGTGGTTCAGGTGTCTGCGGAAGGAGTCGAGCAGCTGGAGATTTATTATGGGAGATATCTTCCGCAGCTGTTCTACAGTCTGCTTGCACCGATCACATTGTTTGCGGTATTGTCACCGATCAGCATCAAGGCATGTATTGTGCTTCTTGTATGTGTACCGCTGATTCCGATGTCGATCGTGGCAGTACAGAAATTCGCAAAGAAACTGCTGAGCAAATACTGGGGAATCTATACAGAACTTGGTGACAGTTTCTTAGAGAACCTGCAAGGACTCACAACCTTAAAGATTTATCAGGCAGATGAGCAAAAAGCCAAAGAAATGGACGACGAATCAGAGCGGTTTCGTAAGATCACGATGAAAGTACTCACTATGCAGCTTAATTCTGTCAGTGTGATGGATATTGTAGCATATGGCGGAGCAGCAATTGGAATGATTGTGACTGTCAAAGAGTATCTGGCAGGAAATGTATCACTCGCAGGGGCGTTTACGATTATTCTGCTTGCATCTGAATTTTTCATTCCACTGCGTTTGCTGGGTTCTTTCTTCCACATTGCCATGAACGGAATGTCGGCAAGTGACAAGATTTTTAAGATTCTGGATATGGAAGAGCCAAAACGGGGAGAGCACGAGATTGAGGGCGAACAAATGGACGTCACACTGCAGCATGTGGAATTTTCCTATGAGCCGGAGCGAAAGGTATTACGGGATATTTCGCTGACCATACCATCCGGAAAATTTGTCTCTCTGGTGGGTCTGTCCGGTTGTGGAAAAAGTACCATTGCGGCACTTTTGACAGGGAAGAATCGTACATTTTCGGGACAGATCCAGATCAATAATGTACCGATTCAGGAGATTAAAGAGTCCAGTCTGATGGATAAGATCACCTTGGTGAGACATAACAGTTATCTGTTCAAGGGAACGGTAGAAGAAAACCTGAAAATGGCGGATCCATCTGTGTCGAGAGAACAGATGGAAGCAGCGCTCAGGCAGGTAAATCTGTATGAGTTTTTGCAGGCACAAAATGGATTGGATACGATGCTGGAGGAGCAGGGAAGTAACTTTTCGGGAGGACAGAGACAGCGTCTTGCCATCGCCAGAGCACTTCTTCATGATACGCCGATGTATATTTTTGATGAGGCAGCGTCCAATATTGATGTGGAAAGTGAGGATCAGATCATGGAAGTGATCCGGGAGCTGGCAAAGACGAAAACGATTCTGTTTATCTCTCACCGGCTTGCAAATGTGGTGGCATCTGATCAGATTTATATGTTGGAAAACGGTCAGATTACAGAGAGCGGCACACATGGAGAACTTATGAAAAAAGCAGGAAGCTATGCAAATATGTATCAGAAACAGCAGGAATTGTGTCAGGTAAGGGAGGGAAGAGCATGAAGCGAAGAAGTGGAATACAGATTATGGGAAAACTGATCGGACTGATCCGTCCCCTGATGCACGTTATGGCAGCAGCGATTCTGCTAGGTGTCACAGGATATCTTTGTGCGATCTTTCTCACCGTACTGGCAGGAGTTGGAATCCTGCAGATTATGGGAATATGGCAGGGAGTTTCTCTGACGACATTGTTTGTCTGCCTTGCAGTGATTGCGGTACTGCGCGGAATTCTGCACTATGGAGAGCAGGCATGCAACCATTATATTGCGTTTAAGCTGCTGGCACTGATCCGTCACAAAGTATTTGCGGTTTTGAGAAAGCTCTGTCCTGCAAAACTGGACGGAAGAGACAAAGGAAATCTGATCTCGATCATCACAACAGATATTGAGCTTCTGGAAGTATTTTATGCGCATACGATTTCGCCGATCGCAATCGCATTCCTGACATCCCTGATCATGGAAATTTTCTTTCTCCGATATCATGTGCTGATCGGTCTGTTCGCCCTTGTGGGATATCTTGCAATTGGAGTTCTGATGCCCATGTGGAATTCCAGACGAGGTTCAGAAAAAGGAATGGAATTTCGTACCCGTTTCGGGGATCTGAACAGCTTCGTTCTGAACAGTCTTCGCGGTCTGGATGAGACGATCCAGTATGGATGCGGAGAAAAACGGGAAGAGCAGATGGAACGCAAAAGTGTGGAACTGGATGCGAAACAGAAAGAAATGAAGAAACTGGAAGGAACACAAAGAGGAGGAACAAATGTCCTGATTCTGATTTTCTCTTTTGGAATGCTGTTCCTTACAACGTGGCTGCATCAGCAGGGGGAAATCGGATTTGACGCAGTACTGCTCTGTACGATCCTGATGATGAGCTCTTTTGGACCGGTTGTTGCTCTGTCCAGTCTGTCAAACAATCTGATGCAGACACTGGCAAGTGGAGAGCGTGTGTTATCCCTTTTGGAAGAAGAACCGCAGATTGAAGAAGTATCCGGTCAGGCAACCGCAGAATTTGCAGATATCAATTGTGAAAACATTGATTTTGCTTATGAAGAAGAACAGATTTTAAAAGACTATTCGATCTCGATTTCGAAAGGCAGCCGGATTGGAATCCATGGAAGAAGCGGTTCCGGAAAATCAACGCTGTTAAAGCTGCTGATGCGTTTTTATGATGTAGACAGCGGAGTGATCCGAATGGGAGACAGAAAATTGTCCGGTATCAATACAAACGAGCTGCGTGATATGGAAAGCTATGTGACACAGGAGACGTGTCTGTTCCACGATTCAATCGCCAACAACATTGCGATCGCAAAGCCGGGGGCTTCCAGAGAAGAAATCGTAGAGGCAGCAAAAAAAGCATCTCTGCATGAATTTATAGAAAGCCTTCCAAATGGATACGATACGCTGGTCGGAGAGTTGGGAGATACCCTTTCCGGAGGAGAAAAACAGAGGATCGGCGTGGCAAGAGCATTTCTGCACGATGCACCGCTTTTGCTTCTGGATGAGCCGACCAGCAATCTGGATTCTCTGAATGAAAGTATTATCTTAAGATCTCTGAAAAAAATGGGGAAAGACAAGACTGTTATTTTAGTATCCCACAGAGAATCGACCATGGCTGTGGCGGAAAAAGTATATCAGATGGAAAACGGAAGGATTTCATAAGAATCCGGAAAACAGTTTCTTTTTTCGTGATGGTTGGCTATAATAGAAACAGTGAGAGTAAAATGACCGTAACGAAAGGAGAAACATATGAGTCAGTATGACGTGATCATTATTGGAGCAGGCCCGGGAGGAATCTTTGCGGCATATGAGCTGGTGAAAGATGCACCGCAGCTGAAAATTGCGGTTCTGGAAGCGGGAAATCCTCTGGAGAAAAGAAAATGTCCGATTGACGGAGTGAAGGTAAAAAGCTGTATCAACTGCAAGACCTGTGCCATCATGAATGGATTTGGAGGCGCCGGAGCTTTTTCGGATGGAAAATATAATATTACAAACGATTTTGGCGGAACATTGTACGAGTATATCGGAAAAGACACTGCCATTGATCTGATGCGCTATGTGGATGAGATCAATGTGGAATACGGTGGAAAAGGAACCAAGATGTATTCCACTGCAGGAAGCAAGTTCAAAAAGCTGTGTCTGCAGAATAAATTAAAGTTGTTGGAAGCATCTGTCCGTCATCTGGGAACAGATATCAACTATGTAGTCCTGGAAAATCTGTACGCAGAATTAAAAGATAAAGTAGAATTCCGTTTCAATTACTATGTGGACAAACTGGAGAAGACAGAAAACGGCTATATCGTGACACATGGAGAAGACCGTGATGAATGCGAGAAGTGTATTATTTCAGTAGGAAGAAGCGGAAGTAAATGGATGGAAGAAGTCTGTCGCGACATGAAGATCCCGACAAAATCCAACCGTGTAGATCTTGGTGTCCGCGTAGAACTGCCGGCAGCAGTGTTCTCCCATTTGACAGATGAACTGTATGAAAGCAAGATTGTATACCGTACAGAAAAATTTGAGGATAAAGTCCGTACATTCTGCATGAATCCATACGGAATCGTAGTAAATGAAAATACAAACGGAATCGTAACTGTAAACGGACACAGCTACGAAGATACAGAAAAGCAGACAGAAAATACAAACTTTGCACTGCTTGTGGCAAAGCATTTCTCAGAGCCGTTTAAAGACAGCAACGGATACGGAGAGAGTATTGCCAGACTGTCCAATATGCTGGGCGGCGGTGTGATCGTGCAGAGATTCGGTGACCTGATCCGTGGAAGACGAAGCACCCATGACAGAATTGAGGATGGATTTGTCAGACCGACACTTGCGGCAGAGCCGGGAGACTTAAGCCTTGTGCTTCCGAAACGAATCCTGGATGGAATTATCGAGATGATCTACGCACTGGATAAGATCGCTCCGGGTACAGCCAATGATGATACTTTGCTTTACGGTGTGGAAGTCAAGTTCTATAATATGGAAGTAGAACTGGATGAACATCTGGAGACCATGTACAAAGGTCTGTACGTGATCGGTGACGGAAGTGGAGTGACACATTCTCTGTCCCATGCATCAGCGAGTGGTGTGTATGTAGCGAGAGAGATTACAAAAGGGTTGTAAAAAGAAAAGTGTACGGGCATTCCAAAAAGAGTGCTTGTACACTTTGTTGTTAAAAAACAATAGAATTCCTCTGCATCTTTTTTGATAAGTACTGCCTGATCAGGCATAGATTGCGTTGTGACATGCTTTTGAATATGGGGGATGTCTCGCTATAATACCCAAAAGCATAAGATAACTTGACAGTCCAGTAAAGAATTACTGGATTTTTTGTATAAATTCTTCGATACTTTTTGATGTAGCTGCAATTTTTAACCAGTTTTTCAGAACAGTTGCATCTGATTCCTCAAAGAGTTTCTTTTCAAGTTCTGGTGGTATAGATCCAAGATCTTCTAAAAAACTGCGTAATATAGATTGACGCTCTTCTCTGCGTCCGGCCGCACGCTCATCTCTCAACATCTCTTCTAAAATCATGAAACGTTCCTCCATTTCACGGCTTTCCTTAATATGTCGGATAGAATTCTGCAACTGCTTAACATAGATATCGTGGAAATCTTCCTGACTTTCTTTCAGGTCTGCCTTTACAAATTTCAAAAATATTACCAGTTCTTTTGGAACTTCACTTTCATTCTTTCCATGTGTGTTTAAAAATACGATAGTCCTTCCATCTTCCAGATTCGTCTGCACGGACTCTTTGCATGTCATCTTAAAGGTATACCGGTATTTCCCTTCTTCAAATGGATCGAAATCGCAGATGAAAATGACGTAAGTATCCGGAAGCTCTGAATAGTCTTCTCCTGATAGTAATAGTTCCATATCCATCTGACTCTGATAGTAACGACTTCGCTTCCCGAGTGCATCCTTTCTTTTCACCTGCATCTCCACATTATAATGACTTTGGCACTCATCTTTCGCTTGACACTCCCCACAGCTAAAGCAGGGGGATTCTTGCTTCAACCACTACTGCATT
>OFMK01002190.1_pt1 | contig 11422 bp, 6 predicted proteins | sample 1541781 | NCBI WGS metagenome assembly OFMK01 (sample SAMN04209250, study PRJEB22552) | human gut metagenome | biome: gut; material: feces | host: Homo sapiens | place: USA: Oklahoma
CATCATTATAGTTGATGGAGGTCACCATATCAAGGCCATTATAGCCATAGGTGGTCACATATCCGTCGGGATCTGTCTTGGTCTTGAGATTGCCGTTGCCATCGTAAGCATAGGTGGTCACATTGCCCAGAGCATCCACCTGTTTGGTGGTAAGGCCGCGGCCATCATACTCGTACAGGGTGATCTCCCACTCGTCCACACCGTCCTGAGTATCCACACGATGCAGAGAGGTCTTGACCAGGTTACCCATCAGATCATACTCAAAGAGAGCGGAGTTGCCCAGGGCATCGATGGTCTCGATCACGTTGCCGTTGGCATCCAGAACATAGCTGGTCTTATGGCCGCCCTTATCTGTGCTGGCAACCACCTGGCCTTCGCCATTGTATTCGATGGTCTCACTCTTGCCATCCGGCGTAGTGGTCTTGATGAGCCGGTCCAGAGGATCGTATTCGTAGGTGGTCACGCCGTCCACAGTGGTCTTTTTGACCATGTTGTGGTTACCGTCGTACTCATAGGAGATGGTGTAGCCTTCAGCGTCGGTCTCGGTGGCCACATCGCCGCGATCGGTGTAGGTGTAGGTGGTCACGCCGCCTCTGGGATCGGTGATGGTGAGCACGCGGTCCATCTCATCATAGGTATAAGTGGTAGCGTTGCCCAGAGCGTCGGTCATCTTCACTACACGTCCGCAGTCATCGTAATCATAGTTAGTCTCCGCACCTTCCTCGTTGACAACTTTGATCAGCCGGCCATCGGAATCATAGGTCTTGGAGGAAACGCCGCCCTCGGCATCCTTCTTGCCCACCAGCCGGTCCAGACCATCGTAGGTATAATAAGTGGTGTTACCGTTGCCATCGGTCTCGGAGATCTTATTGCCATTACCATCATAGGTGAAACTGTGGGTGTAGCCCTCAGCGTCCACATACGAGGTCAACTCATTGCGGGCATTGTAGGTATAGGTGATGCTGTGGCCGTCGGCCTGAGTCAGCTTCACAATGTTGCCGTTGGCGTCATACTCCGTGGTCGTCACAGCGCCAACGGGATCGGTCATGGTCAGCACACGCCCCAAACCGTCATAGGTATAGGTAGTGGTGGCCCCGTCTGTGTTGGTCTCAGAGATCAGGTTTCCATCCGCATCGTAGACTACGGTGGAGACGCCATTCATGGCATTGATGGTCTTGACCAGATTGCCCACCCGATCATATTCATAGCTGGTTGTGTACCCACGTGCGTTCTTGATGGAAGTCATGCGATTGTTGGCATCGTAGGTGTAGGTGACCACATAGCCCTCTTCATCCGTAACGGTAAGATTGTTGCCGTTCGCATCATAGGTATACGCCACCTTGGTGCCGTCCTTGTTGGTCATACCAACCAGCTGGCCGGCAGCATCGTAGAAGAAGGTAACTACATGGCCCATGGGGTCTGTGGTGCTGGAGACACGATCCATGTTGTCGTACACATTGCTGGTGGTCAGCCCCATCGGCGTCGTTTCAGAGAGCTGATTCCCGTTTTCGTCATAGGTGTACTGTGTCACATTGCCCAGCGGGTCCGTGGAAGAGATCAGGTTGCCATCAGCGTCATAGGTATACTTCCGCACGTTCCCGTTCCGGTCGGTCTCCTGGACCAACTGCCCCAGCGCATCGTAAGAGCTGCTGGTAGCATAGTCCAATGGATCGGTATTCTTAGTCTGGTTCCCCTCGTTGTCATATTCGAAGGTCTGCCGGTTTCCATTGGCGTCCGTAGAAGCGACCAGACGATCCAGCGCGTCATACTCATACCGCACGACGCCGCCTTCTGCGTCGGTAGTTGTTAGGATGTTTCCGTTGGCATCATAGATGTAAGAGGTGCTGTTACCGCCAGGAGAGGTCACGGTGGACACCTGGCCCAGGGCATTATAGGCATAAGAAGTCGTATGGCCCTCGGCGTCTGTAGCAGTCGCCTGCTGGTTATCCGCCGTATAGGTGTAGGAAGTCACGAACCCCATGGGATCGGTGATGGACAAGACGTTGCCCACTGCATCATAGGTATAGGAAGTGACTCCGCCCATAGGGTCGGTCATCGTCAGCATCTGGCCGGCGGCATCGTAGGTATAGGAGGTCACACCGGCCAGTGTGTTGGTAGAAGTGAGGACCTGTCCATTGGCGTCATAGGTGTAGCTGACGGTGCTGCCATCCGCATAAGTGGTAGAAATGTTCCGGCCCAACACGTCATATTCCATACTGGTCACGAAGCCACGGGCATTGGTAACAGAAGTATTCTGTGAAAGGGCATCATAGGTATATGCTGTGGTATTACCGCCTGCAGTAGTGGAAGAGATCAGATTGCCGATGGAATCATAGGTGCTGCTGGAAGTGCCGCCCAGTGCATCCACAATACTGGTCATCTGATTGTTGTCATCGTAGATGTAGGTGGTCGTATTGCCATTGCGATCCTTGACGGATACCAAATTGCCGTTTTCGTCATAGGTGTTCACTGTGCTGTTTCCAAGAGCATCGGTAATCTTGGTGTTGTTCCCCACGCCATCATAGATGTAGCGGGTGGTATTTCCATTAGGATCGGTGCTGGCATCCGTCCGGCCTACCTTGTTGTAACTGGTCCTGGTAACACCGCCGGCGGGATCGGTGATCGCCACTGTCTGGCTATTATCGTTGTAGGTATATGTCCAGGTGTTCCCCACGGCATTGGTCATGGAGGTCATGCGCCCAGAGGCATCATAGGTATACTGAGTGGCATTCCCGTTGGCATCGGTGCTGGAGATCTTGTTACCACTCTCATCATAGTCATAGGTGGTGGTGCGGCCCAGCGGATCTGTGACCGATGTGACATGATTCTGGGTGTCGTAGGTATAGGCAGTGATATTACCCATGAAGTCGCTTTCGGTCAGGTTGAAACCGTTGCCATCCACCGTGAATACCTGCTCATTGCCGGAAGCATCGGTGGTTTTGACTAATTTACCTGCCTCGGTGTATTCATACGATGTGACTTGTCCATCCGCATCCGTGGAAGAGATCAGTCGGCCCTGCTCATCATAAGTATACTTGGTCGTGTTGCCATTGGCGTCCGTCTCGGTGAGCCGATTGCCCTTCCCGTCGTAGGTATACTCCGTGACATTCCCCAGCGCATCGGTGTAAGACACCAAGTTGCCGTCCCCATCATAGTCGTAATGCGAGGTGTTCCCACGGCCATCGGTAAAGGAGGTCATATACCCCTGAGAATCGTAGGTATAGGAACTGTCGTTTCCGTTGCGGTCCTTGATCCAGGTCGGCATCCGGTTTTCATCATACTCAAATTCTTCTGTGGTGCCATCTGGATAAGTAGTACAAGAGATGTTGCCATCTTCGTCGTACTCATAGGAAGTCGTGTTTCCTTCACGGTCTGTCCGGCTGGTGATCTGATTCAAATTGTTATAAGTGACATCTTCTTCGCCGCTGGAATCTCTGCGTTTGGTGATGCGGCCCTGTTCGTCAAACCAGATCTCGTTGATATAACCGTCCGCTCCGGTACAGACATTGTGGCGGTTATCAAAGTCGTAGGTAAAATCAAAGGTCCCAAAGTCTGCCGCGTACTGATGAATGACTCGACCAGTACTGTCGTACTCGTTTTCTACATAGATCTCGCCATTGAAGTTCTGAATGGTGCTCAGGTAGTCGCCATCATACTCATACAGCAGGCTATCTCCGTCAGGATTCTCCACGGAGCTTAACAAATCTCCATCATAGGACAGGGTAATGCTGCGTCCAACACTATCGGTTACCCTGCTAATATTGCTGCCGGAGTATTCAAATGTGAAGGTACCGGTGGCATTGGAGACCTGCTGAAGTTGGTCGCCGGAGTACTGGAAGGAGAGGGTATTTCCATCCAAATAGGCAATACTCAGAATTCGCCCATCGCTATCAAACGCATAGGCGGTACCGCTCTTATCCGTCATGACATAGCCGCTGCCCTGCGAGGCCAGCGTATAGTCGCCACACTCGCCATAGCTCCCATCAAAATCAATAGGGAAGTAGAGCAGCGTACCACGGGGGAGATGTGCAAGGACGGAGCGCCCATCGAACTCCAGTGAATAGGAGAAGTTGGAGGTCCAGCCATTACCCAATCCATAATTCTCATCAGCATGGACGGATTCATAATAGCGGGTAAACTCCAGGTCATTCTTTCCGTACAGGGCAAGATCACGATAGTTCCAAGTAAAGCTGCCGCTGAGCAGGTCCACAGGGTCGCCGCTGCAGGCCAGTTCATCCCGGATGGCCATCAGATCTTCCCAAGAATTGATGCTTTCAAACGTATCCAGTGCCTCGCTTTGCTCCGGAACATCAAAACCGAGAAAACTGTTATAGATGGAGGTTTCGGGTGTGCAGGGCTGCATAACGATCACATAACGTCCACCTTCGGTGATGCGAGTAATCTCACCATCGTCTGTCTGATAATGCCCATCCCAGAGAACAATGTTCTGGATCGTTTCATCATCTGCTTCCACCGTAGAAAAAAGCTGATCTTGATCTGGTGGAAATACGGCACTCTCAGGCAGATAGTGAATTTCCTCCTGTTCCGGGACTTCTGATCCAACAGGAGGCTCTTCCAATGGTTCTTCGGTAGCAGGAGGGACAACCTCTGTTGCGGGAGGCGTCTCTTGATCTGTATTGGGGTTGTCTATATCAGAGTCGGTTCCTGCGTTAGGGTCTGTTTCATCCGGAAGCGGTTCTTCTGTGTTATTTTCCGCTTCTGGATCTGTCGTTTCGGAAGGCGTTTCCGTTTGAGGTTGCTCCTCATTGGTACTGTCCGTTCCGGGGGCGGCAGGATTTTCCGGGGTAGTGACAATCCCAGTTTCATCTGGAGGATCATTTTTGTTTTGGGATTCATCGGCATCTGCCACAGAATTCGTTAGCACCTGAGGTTTAGACAATTCTGTCACAGGCTGGGTTTCCGAGGTACCAGAGTCATTACCATTTTCTTTCTCGGACGGTTCTTCTACAGGATCCGGCGTATCGTCCACTTGACTCTCCGAGGGAGTCTCAGTTTCAGACTCAGGCGAAATAGGCGGTTCGGTATTGGTTTGGGATTGTTCGTCGATGTCGCTGCCCGCTGTTCCGGTGCTCTCATCTTCGGGAGCAGTCTCGTTCGCCGCCGGGGGTGTCTCGACGGACGGTTCTTCAACGGGCGGTTCCTCGATGGGCGGCTCTTCAACGGATGGCTCTTCAATGGGAGGCTCTTCAGTTGGAGGCACATCAAGGACTGGAACATCTTTTTCAGCATCCAAAATTTCCAGACGGTTTCCCTCATAGCCGAAGGAATAGAAATTTTGCAGGAGCTGAGGTTTCCGTTCTCCGCTGATCGTATCATAAATGATATTCAGCCATTCATCTTCTTCGATGGGCTCATATCCAACTTTGGGTGCAGTAAAAATATCGTCACCCTCATGAATGGGTACAATATTTTCCTGTACCGGAACTCCTACCAGAACGCCCAAACGCTCGCCAAGAAACTCCTCACCTTGGAGTTTTCCAAAACCGTCTGCTGTATCTGTTGGCAAATAGGGCATAAAAATCCTATCTGTGTCCAAATAGGCTGGGTCATCATTGATCTCATACAGTTCCAGAGTGACTGGCTGGGACTTTTCAATGACGTGGACCAATTTAAACCAAGATTCAGGATAGGAAATATTCGCACCCGTTAAAAATTCTGTTTCCCGAGTTTCGTAGGAGAAATAGGATACACGCCTGCCATTATCGCGCAACGCATATAAGCCCATGATTTTGAAGTCGGCGTTAACAGGCTGCCTGTTTGTGACTTCGGCAGCCAGCGCACTAACCGGGAGCAACGTCAAAATCATGGATAATGTTAATACCCAAGAAATGATGCGCTTTTCTAATTTTCGTACCTTCACATTTCTCGCCTCTTTCTCTTTAATCCTTAAATCAAATCGGTTCCCTGTCTACCCTCCTTTTGGGTTTTCTCTATTATATTCATCTCATGAGCTGGGATTTTTGTGACATCATACAATTTAGAGTGGCATTAAGTTTTTGATAAATCCGTCCACACCCTCAGTGTGAATGAAATCAGACGGTAATGGAGGTGTTCTCAACAGTAAGCGTTAGATCCTCACAGATGGATAACTGCTAGGAATCTCTATTGCTCAGAATGTCTATAGGTAAGTGACTATATTTTATATATCCTTTCATCGCTCTGCATGATTTTGGATATATCCCACACGATATATCGTACAAGCCATTAAACTATATGTGCATGTGTGAATATCTGTGGAAGGGCGGGGCGTGATGAATGCAAAGGACGCAGTAGCGCGTAGGATACAGACACTTTGTTCAGAGCGTAATATGGCCATCAATGCTTTGGCTAATCGTTGTGGTATCCCACCTTCTACAATTTACAGCATGCTTAGTGCCAAAAGTCAGAATCCCGGTGTGGTATCCATTCAGAAAATATGCGATGGGTTGGAGATCAGTGTGAGGGAATTTTTTGATGATCCTTTGTTTGAGGATTTAGAAGCAGTGGTCAAATAAGCAGCTGATGGAACAATAGATATTCAAGTATCAGGCTGTGAGAAAGTCATCCTTTCTACAGCTAAAGGAGAATAGAGAGAAGCTTGGTCAAGTGTTCCAGCTGCTTAGCGTGTTGTTAAGTGGCTGGATTTTTTGTGGAGGAGTAAGAGAGAGGCTATATGGATCGTTTGCAAAATGAGACCATCCATTCTTTGATGGTGCGGCATTCCATCCTCATGGTACAGCTGACTTACCGCCGGATTGGAGATTGGCAGTTGGCGGAGGATCTGGTGCAGGAGACATTCCTGACGGCGTGCTGCAAAGCAGATGTTGTGTGTTCCCATGACAAGCCTGTTGCATGGCTGTATAAAACACTGGATAATCTGACGTTTCGTGAAAGTCGTCGAAGATACCACAAGTCAGAGATTCCTTGAAGCGACTGGAAGACGGAGATGTGTGAAATGGGGCTTTTCCTAGAATACCATCTTCCTGCTGGGCTAAACGAGCAGGAGCGTAAGCTGCTTGTGGTCCGGATCGAGGACGAACGCTCAATTCCGGAGATTGCTGAGATGCTCGGCATTTCTGAGGCAGCCTGCCGTCAGCGTCTCTCCAGAGCGATTCGAAGATGCCGCAAATTGATGGAACGTGCCGGCTTGGCGCCAAAATAAAAATTTGATGTCATAAAACACTTGGCTCATGAGATTAACAAGTGGGAGGTAAAGAAATGCGCTATAAACCCCGTTCCAGCAAATCAGATGCCGGAACACTCCTCAACAAACAAAATCTTGCCCACGAAAAATCCAACACAGAACTTCTTCAGGAAATCGAGGATGCACTGCGTTCCGGGACAGCGGAGGATATGGACACAGACAAGATTGAACACTATTTATCCATCTTGCAGGAGCGTGCTCCAATCGAAGAGGACTACGATCCAGAGCAGCAGTGGTCAGAGCTGCGGGAAGCTCATCCTCTAATTTTTTCAGTCGAAGACACTCCAAGCAAAGAAAAGCGGAAGTATCACCGCCTTTCTCCGCTGCGCACACTGCGGCTGGCTTTGGCGGTCCTTACAATGGTGGTCTGCTTTATGATTACGGCGAATGCGCTGGGGTTCAACCCGGTACAGTCTGCTATCTCATGGGCCGAGGGCGTGATCCAGACATGCTTCAATCCTTCCGGTATCATGGAACTGCCTGAGGATACCCAGAGTGAGTACCGTTCGCTGAAGGAGGCCTTGACTGCTAACGGTATGAATGCAGATAAACTGCCTACCTGGATACCAAAGGACTACTCTCTGGACGATGTGACTGTACGGCAAATAGATGGAATGACAAAATGTGCAGGGATTTATACTGCAGAACGTGGAGAGTTAGTTATACGGGTAGTTGCATATTCCACAGAAAATATTGCAGTAAAAGAAGAACGTGAAGTAAGTACGGCTGAGAAAACATACAAGCATAATGGAATGGAATATTATCTGATTCCAAATGAAGTGTGGAATAAAGCCGAGTGGAATGACGGTTTGATATCCTTCACGATTAGTGGGCAAATTTTGGATGAGGAAATAAAAGCAATGATTCAATCAATCAAATGAGGTGGTTAGTATGAAAAAGCGGCTTATATCTCTGGTTGTTATGTTGGCGATCATATCATGTACAACTGTAAATGCGTTGGCATCTTCTCCTTTTCAAGAGAGCAATCCTAATATGTCGGTTATTTCTATCAGACGTGCCAGTGCTTATCTGGATGGATATAGCGTTGGAATCGAAGCACGTGGAAATGGGACAATTGCCGTCATGATGAATGTTGATGGAACCGGCGTTATGGATAAGATTGGGGTTCGGGAAGTCGAGATCGACTATAAGGAAAATGGAACATGGAAATACTATGATTCTCTATATGCTGCAGAGCATCCAGAATTCTATGATTATGATTCCCGGGACTTCATGGGTACCACCTATTTTCAGGGAACGCCCGGTGTCCTTTACCGCGTTACGTTGACGGTATATGCAGGCAACAGTACTGGACACGATACCGGTTATATCACTTCATATGCCGTGACCTGTAAATAAACCTGTGTTGCGCAGGTTATAGCATCTAACCCGGTGCCAATGTTTTATCAGTTCCTGTACTCTTTATGGGTACAAAGGCATATGATCTGTATTATAGTTTGTTTCTTCTCTGTCTTGATCTCCTTAGAGTGGGTCCTTCTTGTGGGTCCATCCTGGACCGTCCCCCGGTCCTAAAAATAGGCGGACGCTCCCCTTGGCGGGAGCGTCCGTCTTTTGTAGTCACAGGAGCCGATAGAGATTTGAAGTACACCCTCCGTTGCTCCGCTGCCTGGGCAGCTTGGCAATCAGTTCTTCCCGGCATAGTTCCGCCAGTGCCCTCTTGACGGTGGAGCGGGATAAGCCCAGCTCCACCGCAATGGTATTGATCCCGGGCCAGCAGCGCCCGCTGCCGTCTGCCCGATCCTTCAGATACATATAGACCGCTCTGGCCCGATGGCTCAGGTCAGAGCGGTAGATCTTTTCAAAATACCCCATGGTCGCGCTCCTTCTCTGTATCCGTGCGAAGGTCGACCGGTTTTGGTTGCTCCGCATCGTTTTTATCATTCTGCGGGTCACCACCTGTGGGAGCAGGGGATGTGTCGGCGGTTTCTGCCTGAACTGCCGCCTGGTCACGGACATGGGCATCGATGGCCGCCTCCAGTTCCTTCTTGCTGGCATAGGCCACCTTCCGCGCAGCTTTCTCCGGCAGGATATAGGGCGCTCCAAAGGTGATCCCCCATTCCAGAAAGAGCCGCAGGCGGGTTCGCATAGGGTGCGTGCCTGTCTTCATCACGATGAACTGACCCTTAGGGATGGACTTGAGTTCGTCCGGCGTCATCAGTGGCCGCTCGATCATCTGGAGGGACTGGCTGGGATCGTTCTTCCCCCGGCTGATGGAGCCGCTCATGACCGTTCGGCTTCCAAGGGCCTTGGACAGCGCCTCCGCAGTCTGACTGTTAGGGGCAAAGCCGCCGAAGATGGTGTCCTGCACGTTATCCTGAATGATCTCCGCACCCTCCTTGCCGTAGTTCTTCTCCAACTGAGCAAGGCTTTGGATGATGGGTACCAGCGTCAACTTCCGGGACCGGCCGGCAGAGAAGAGGGGCAGGATGTCAAAAGCGGGCATGGTGCCCAACTCGTCACAGAACAGCACCACACGGTTTTTCAGTTTACCGCCATTTTCATCTGCCACCGCAAACAATTCCCGGCTGAGGGTCTGGATCATAAGACCCGCCATAAAATTCTTGCTGGGATCTTCTTCGGGGAGGATGAGGAAAATGGCGGACTTTCTGCTGGCGAAGGATTCGGCGTTGATGGCGCTGTCGAAGCAGAGGACCTGCTCCAGCTCTGAATCCAAAAAGGCATTGAGCCGGGAGAGGACGGTGGACATGACGGACATCATCGCCTGATCCGCACTGTTCAAAGCCGCTCCAGCAAACCACCGGGCCTTGTGGGTGTCCGGAAGTTTGTTCATCAGCACTTGGAAACCGTTTTTGCCTTTTACGGATCTGCTGGGCGCCAGGAGGTCCTGCACCAGTTTGAACACGCTGACGATATGCCGACGCTCTGTCCCTGTTTTCTTGTCAGGGGGCAGATACTCCGCCAACAGCAGGACCACAGCAGTGAGCAGGCCCTCGGCTGCGTCATAGAAGAAGGTGTTCTGGCCATACTGGGAGGCATCCCCATCTGGATTGACAATGGTCTTGGAGAGGATCTTGGCATACTTCTCCGCCTTGGCGCGGGCGGCAAGGTTTTCAGAATCCTCCCGACAGACATCCATGTAGTGGTTGATGAGCGTCAGCAGATTGTATCCGTCTGAGCGGGTGGGGTTCCGCAGGTCAATGACTGCCACCTGGTAGCCATAGCACTGGGAAGCGATGGTCCCATAGTTCCGCGCCAGATCTCCTTTGGTATCCAGGGCCAGAAAACTCATCCCGCAGGCGCAGGCGTATTCCAGATTGGGGTAGAGAAAGAAGGCCGTCTTGCCGATGCCGGATGCGCCGATCATCAGGCAGTGGATATCGTCGGTATCCACCAGCGCCTGAACGGTGGAACGTTCAGGACCCTTCTTTCTCCGCTTGAACAGAGTGGCCCATAATGAACCGGCGGCTGGGCCGCCGCCCACACACCCAAGCACCAATCCTTGCTCGGTAGGAAGCCCCTTTCCTTTACGCCACGCCTCGGGACGAAAAGGGATGTGCTTGAAGGTCTGCTGGATCTCTTTTTTGGTGGCCCATCGGGCGGTGCCGTGCTGGCCATCGCCCACCGTCTTGGATTTGATGTGATCCAGGTTTCCCTGGCCAGTTGTATGGGCGACAATGGCGATCAGCAAAAAAGCGCCGCCCATGATCACAAGGGGAATGACAGCCTGTATCGACATGGTATCACCCCATCTGCTGGACCATCTGTACAGCATGATCCCGTTCGGCCAGTTCTGTCAGGTCGTCGTTCCAGTCCTTATTCGCTGGAATCAGGCGGCTTGAGGCGATCTCAAACCGCTCCGCGACCTGTTCGGCCAGACGAAGACTGGCAGTATGGCCTGCCTTGTCGTTGTCCAGGCAGAGACAGACATCCCGCAGGACGGGGTTCTGTTCCAGCATCCAGAGCACCGGCAGGCTGGAGGTCCCGCAGCAGGCCACATAGTTGTGCTTCCGCCAGTCCTCTGAGTGGAGCGTGATGTAGGAGAGCAGATCGATCGGGCCCTCAAACACATAGAGTCGGTCACTGACACCAGTCCAATGGAAGCTGCACCGCGGGTCACTGCCCTCTACATTGATGCGGAAGGTCTTACCTGTGCCATGGGTGCTGCGCTTGTGGGCATGACAGGCAACGCCGTGTTCATCCTTCCCGACGAACACGGCGTTGTGGTATTTTTCATCT
>OFMK01002191.1_pt1 | contig 11416 bp, 10 predicted proteins | sample 1541781 | NCBI WGS metagenome assembly OFMK01 (sample SAMN04209250, study PRJEB22552) | human gut metagenome | biome: gut; material: feces | host: Homo sapiens | place: USA: Oklahoma
ATGCTGAAGGAGGGCCGGAGCGTGTGCTCCGGCCCTCCCTGTTTACTTGCGGAAAAGCACGCCTCGCAGCTCTTGCCGAATTGCTTCTTGTAGCCCTCACCCCAGACCATCATGGCGTCCCATGCCTCTGTACGGAGTTGATCTCATCGCTCTGTGTATTCCGTCCTGTCAAAGCGGCATCGGCGTCCGGGCGATCAGAATGACCGCCAGAATAGCGCCCACAAATGCCGCTGCTCCTATGGCTGCCAACACCTTTTTGCTGAGTTTCTTCTTCGCCGCCTTGCAGATCAGTGCGGCGCAAGCTATGCAGACAGCCGCAGCCGCAAGCGCAATGCCCAGCGTTTCCCACAACCAAGATAATTCAGATAGGATCCTCATACGATTATCCCCTAACTAACTGTTTTGATATTTCTCAATGATTCACCTTGGAAAACGGGCAGCGCTTTCCGATGCACTGGTTGTTTTGCGCGGAGTAGTGGCATACGATCTCCGGCTTTTCCATCTCAACGCCGAAATGCTCCCTTACAAAGTCAATGGCCGCAAGGATGGAGAGGAAGGAATCCCGCTTGCAGCAGCGTGGACCTCCGATCTCACTGATCGCTTGAAGCGATTTTGCCGTCATTTTGTGGGACAGTGCAAACGGCTCATTGGTCAGGGGCGTAGACTGCGAAATGATGGACACAAACATCCCTGTACTGATTCCCGCACCGCAAGCCCCCCAAAAGCCGCAAGCGCCGCCGGGAACGATCCGTCCTCGATTCATCATCTCCGTCAATGCGCTGCGAAGATCAATGTCTCCGCCTGCGTTGTGGTATGCAGTCAGTAATGCCGCTCCTACCATCACATGATGCTCCGGACCGTGCATATGACAGGTGGGCAGCGCCATCATCTGTTCAATGATGGCGATAGGATCTCTCGATGCGCTTGTCATGCACAACGCAATGATGCGATCAAGCCCTCGGGTATGGCATTCGTTGCATACATAGTGTCCGTTCACGCAGCGCGTCTTGCTGTTTTCTTTCTTATGGCAAATCTCACATTCCATCAGAATATCGGCTTCGAGATAGGTAAGTGGGGCTTTGCAGATCAAGCATTCTTCATTCATAATTTCCTCCGCACGATCCCGACTTTTCTCTTCGACAAACTGGAATTGTTCAAGCTTTTCAAAGCAGTTCATGGAATCTCCATGGTCGTACAATGAAAGCGGTTCAAAAATATGACCAACGCACATTTTTCTCGGCATCCGTGGTGCACCCTTGGTGTAAATTGGTGTACGGATTGGTGTACGAGAGGCTTTTTTAACCCGATCAGGGGGCAATCAATAGAGCTTTGCGCCGGCGGGAATGTGAGGATCCACCATCAGCAAATGCAACTTTTCCTCGCCGTTTTCGTGATGCACGGCGGAGATCAGCATACCGCAAGAGTCAATGCCCATCATCGCTCTCGGAGGCAGATTGGTGATTGCAATGCAGGTCTTACCAACCAGCTCTTCCGGCTCATAATACTCGTGAATTCCGCTCAAAATCACCCGATCTGTGCCGGTTCCGTCGTCCAAAACGAACTTTAAGAGCTTTTTGGACTTCTTCACGGCTTCGCATTCCTTGACCTTCACGGCACGGAAATCGCTCTTGGAGAAGGTGTCAAAATCCACCTGATCCTGGAACAGCGGCTCGATCTCCACATTGGAAAAATCGATTTTTTCCTCCACAACGGGAGCCGCCTGAGCAGCCGCCGCAGGAGCCGAAACTTCCTTGGAACCCTTCTTGTCAGAGTCCAGCGGCTTCATGGTCGGGAACAGGATCACGTCCCGGATAGAGTCGGTGCCGCAGAGCATCATGGCGCAGCGGTCGATGCCGAAGCCCAGACCGCCGGTGGGGGGCATACCGTACTCCAGCGCCAGCACGAAGTCCTCGTCCATCATGTCGGCCTCCTCGTCGCCGTGGGCCCGCTTCTCCGCCTGAGCCTTGAAGCGCTGGTACTGGTCGATGGGGTCGTTGAGCTCGGAGAAGGCATTGCCCATCTCGCAGCCGCAGACGAACATCTCGTACCGCTCCGTCAGATGGGGGTCCTCCGGGCTGCGCTTGGCCAGCGGGCTCACCTCCACCGGGTACATGGTGATGAAGGTGGGCTGAATGAGCGTCTCCTCCACCTTCTGGTCGAAGGTCTCGTACAGGGCGTTGCCCCACGTCCGGGCCACCCCCTCCATGTCCACGCCTACGCTCTTGGCCAGCTCCACGGCGGCGTCATCATCGCCCTCGATGGCCATGAAGTCGGCGCCGGTGACATTCTGCACGGCATCGGCCATGGTGATGCGCTTCCAGCTGGGGGTCAGATCCACGTCGTGGCCCAGCCACTGGATATGGTAGGTACCCAGGATCTCCTTGGCGGCCCCGGTGAGGATGCCCTCCAGAATATCCATCATGCCGTCCAGATTGGTGTAGGCCTGATACAGCTCACAGGTGGTGAACTCCGGGTTGTGCTTGGTGTCCATGCCCTCGTTGCGGAAGATGCGGCCCACCTCATACACTCGCTCCAGACCGCCCACGATGAGCCGCTTCAGGTGCAGCTCCGTAGCGATGCGCATATACATATCGATGTCCTGAGCGTTGTGGTGGGTGATGAAGGGCCGGGCGTTGGCGCCGCCGGCAATGGGGCTGAGCACGGGGGTCTCCACCTCCATGAAGCCCATATTGTCCAGATACCGGCGCAGATACGCTACGAACTTGCTGCGGATCTCAAAGTTCCGCTGGGATTCGGGATTCATAATGAGATCCACATACCGCTGGCGGTAGCGCAGCTCCTTGTCCGTCAGACCGTGGAACTTCTCCGGCAGGGGCTGGAGGGACTTCGACAGCAGGGTGATCTCATGGGCCCGGATGCTCATCTCGCCCTTCTGGGTGCGGAACACGTCGCCCTTGACGCCTACGATATCACCGATGTCATATTTCCTGAAGCGGTCATAGGCATCCTCGTCCATCTCGTCCTTCCGGGCGTAGATCTGGATGCGGCCGGACTTATCCTTCAGATCGCAGAAGGACACCTTGCCCATGCCCCGCTTGCTCATAAGACGGCCCGCCAGAGAGACGGTCTGCCCCTCCAGCTGGTCGAACTGATCCTTGACCTCCTGTGCATGATGGGTCACGTCATAGCGGGTGATCTCAAAGGGATTCCGGCCCGCCTCCTGCAGGGCTGCCAGCTTATCCCGGCGGATCTGGAGAATTTCCCGCAGATCCTGTTGATTCTGATTCTGCTGTGCCATAGATATGGTCTCCTTATCGTTCGATCTTGTCCACCCGGTAGCGGATGACGCCCTTGGGGGCCTCCACGGTGATCTCACTGCCGGCCTTGCTGCCCATCAGGGCCTTGCCGAAGGGGGAATCCTCCGACACCTTCCGCTCCATGACGTTGGCCTCCTGAGAGCCCACGATGGTGTACTCCGGCAGCGTCTTGCCGTTATCCAGATTGGTCACGGTGACACGGCAGCCGATGGATACCTTGTCGGAATCCATGTCCGTCTCGTCCACGATGACGGCGTGGAGCAGGATATTCTCCAGCTCGGCAATGCGGGAGTAGAGCTTGCCCTGCTCATTTTTGGCCTCGTCGTACTCGCTGTTTTCCGACAGGTCACCGAAGCCTCTGGCCTCCTTGATGAGCTCTGCGATCTCGTCGGCACGGGTGGTCTTGCTGTAATCCAGCTCCTTTTTCAGCTCGTCGTACCGCTCCTGACTCATTTTGAATTCTTTTACCATGGAATCCATTCCTTTCTGTTGACAAATACGGCATGGCCGCACGAGATTAGTATAAACACTATAACAAAAATAGTACAGACACTATATCACTCTGCATTATAAGTTCTTTCCCCGCCGGTGTCAAGTCCTACCCACACCGGGACAGCCGCACCCGGCGGAAGGCTTCCCTCCGCCAACAGCGCCGCCAGCAGCGGCTCCTCCGCTGCCCACGGCTTCATTTTCTCCCACCACGGCTCGGCCCATACATACCGGACCTCCTGATGGCTCTCCCCGATCAGCAGGGAGGGAAGCCCCTCCGCCGCTGCGCCGAAGCATACCGCCAGCTGCGCCACCGGACCGCCCTCTCCCAGTCCGTACCGGTGCCGCAGGTATCGCCGCAGCTCCTCCTGCCCCCGGCCCAGCTGCGGCGACAGATACCTTACCCGCCGGGCCAGCAGATCCGCCGCCTCCGTAACGGCCCCGTCGGGCCGGGAGGCCCGCAGCACCACACTGGCCTGTGACCGGCAGAGTCCCAGCTGCCTGCAGGCGCAGTCCACCAGTTGTCCCAGCATGGCCCGCCGCAGCGCCACCGGGGCCGGGAGCCGAAGGGGAAGCAGCAGTGCCGCCCACTCCGGCGGTGCCGCCGCATACCGCACCCCGGCGTCGGCCATGGCCTGTGCCGCCTGCCGCACCCGGCGCTGTACCCGCCGATTCAGCCGCCCACCGCCCTCCAGCAGGCACACCTCCCCGTCTCCCAGCGGACAGCGCCGCAGGGTGAGCCTTTTCCGCTTCTCCTCCCATCGCACATATCCCACCATAACACAGCCCCCCCTTTCCACCAGTCTATGGCCCGGCGGCGGGAGAAAGACGGCATAAAAAATTCCCCACCTGCACCAAGCGGTGCAGGTGGGGAAAAGGCCGCTTACCACCAATAGGGGATGTACCCCGGCAGACGGTTCAGCGGATTGATGCGGGTGTAGTTCTCCCAGATCTCATAGTGGACGTGGGGGCCGGTAGAGATGCCCGTGGAGCCGCACAGGCCGATGACCTCGCCCTGCTCCACATGCTCGCCTACCGCCACCAGACGCTCACTCATGTGGGCGTACAGGGTAAAGTTGCCGTTTCCGTGGTCGATCTCCACATAGTTGCCGTAGCCGCCCCAGCTGTACTTAGAACCCACTACGGTGCCGGACTTCACGGCATAGATGTAGCTGCCATAGGAGGCGCCGATGTCCACGCCCATGTGGGTGGTGCTGGCGCCGGGGGTAGGCTGGTCACGCCCGCCGTAGCCGGAGGTGATGAGCCGGCAGTCCGAGGGCCAGATGTACCCGTCGGAGGAGGGCGTTTCGTCGGAGCCGCTTCCGCCGCCACCGCCGCCGCCTCCACTGTTATCGCCGCCGTTGTTCCGGTTTTCTTCCTCTCTCCGGGCCTGGATCTGGGCGTCCAGCTCATCGGCTGCTGCCTTCTCCTGAGCGGCCAGATCGTTCAGGCCGTCCGCCGTCTCATTATACTGGGCGATCAGCTGCGTCGCTGCCTCCAGCTGGCTGTCCAGCTCCGCCTGACGGCTCTCCAACTGGGAGCGCTGCTCCTCCAGCGCCTGCCGGTCGGCCTGCATCTGCTGGCGCAGCTGCCGCAGGTCGTTGATGACGCTCTGGTCGTGCTCGGCCACCTCGTTGATGAAGTCGATGCGGCCCAAAAGATCGCTGAAGCTGGTGGCCTTGAAGATCACCGACCAGAAGGAGGCGGTCCCCCGCTCCTCCTCATCCCGCACCTGACGGCAGAACAGGTCGTACTGAGCTTCTTCCTTCTGCTGGTTGTCCGCCAGCTCCGCCTCCAGCGCATCGATCTGCTGCTGGGCGTTGGAGATCTGGCTGCGGAGGACGTCCGCCTGCTGATCCAGCAGGTTTTTCTGCTCCAGCGCATCGGCCTTGTTGGCCTCGGCCTCCTCGATCTGCTGGTTGATCTCCTCCAGCTTCTTCTGGTGCTCCTCCGACTGCTCCTGCAGGTCTGCGATGGTCTCTGCATAGACGTTCACCGGGCGCAGAGCGCCGCTGGTGAACACGATGCTCACCGCCATGAGAATGGCCAGCAGGCCGCACCATTTTTTCTTACTCATGCTGCACTCCTCCTTATACTCTCAGGAACTTCCGGATGGCGGTCAGGCTGCCGCCCACGCCCACCAGGATCCCTACCAGACCGAACACACCGGCCACCGGCCCCCAAATTTTCCGGAAGGACACCACCCGCAGCAGCTGCAGGGTATCGGACCCGGCAATGCCCTTGGAAATGGCCTCATACAGCAGCCACTGCAGCCCAAAGGCGATGACGGCGCCCATCAGACCGATGAGCAGACCCTCGTAGACGAAGGGCCATCGAATGAAGCCGTCGGTGGCCCCCACCATCTTCATGATGGCGATCTCATCCCGCCGGTCAAAGGTGGTGAGCTTGATGGTGTTGGAGATAATGAATACCGAGATCACCAGCAGCACCGCAATGAGGGCGATGCTGATGAGGCTTGCCACATTCCGCACCGTCAAAAACCCGTTGGAGATGGTCTCGTCCGCCCGGACCTTCACGATGCCGGGGGTGGCCTCCAGATCGGATACCACCTGCTGCATCTGTGCGGCGTCCGTCAGATGGATAACGTACCGATGGCGAAAAGTGGAGGGATCCAAGTTGCTGTACAGGTCGTCCTCATCGTACTGCTCCACGTAGCTGTCCCGTGCCTCCTGCCGGGAGACGAAGGTGCAGTCCGCCGCACCGGGGATCTTCTCCAGCTTGGATTGCAGGGCCTTGGCCTCGTTGTCAGAGAGGTTCTCATCCACGAAGGCCAGCACGGCGTTTTCCTTTTGCAGATCCTTCAGGTTTTCGTTGGCGTTATAGGCCACCAGCGAAAAGGTCCCCATAATCACCAGACACGCCACCGTCACGCCGATGGCGGCGAAGGACATGAATCCGTGGGAGAACATATTGCGGATGCCCTCCCGGAAAAAAAATCGAAAATCGTGCTTCATCTGTTATACCTCATACGTTCCCACGCCGTCGCCGTTGACCTGCCCGTGATCGATCATGATGACCCGCTTGTCGAAGTGGTTCACCAGATCCCGCTCGTGGGTCACCACCACCACGGTGGTGCCAAGGGCGTTGATGCGCTCCAGCAGGGTCATGATCTCCAGCGAGCGGTTGGGGTCCAGGTTGCCGGTGGGCTCGTCGGCCACGATGGTGCTGGGGTTGTTCACCAGCGCACGGGCAATGGCCACACGCTGCTGCTCACCGCCGGACAGCTCGTCGGGGTACCGGTCCTCCATACCCTTCAGCCCCACCAGCTCCAGCACATAGGGGATGCGGGTGCGGATGTCACGGGGCGTGGCCCCCACCGCCCGCATGGCAAGGCTCAGGTTGTCGAACACCGTCTTTTTGGGGATCAGGCGGAAGTCCTGAAAGATCACGCCGATGGTGCGGCGCATATAGGGGATCTGCCGGTCGGAGATGCGGCTCATGGAGAAGCCGTTGACCATGACCCGCCCCGCCGTGGGGATAACCTCGCCGGTCAGGAGCTTGATGATGGTGGACTTGCCGGAGCCGGAGGGTCCCACCAGAAACACAAATTCCCCGTCCTCAATGGTAAAGGAGATGCCCTGAAGGGCCTCCGTCCCGTTTTCGTATGTTTTTTCAACGTCCTTCAATCGAATCATATCATATCCCTCGTTGCCGGAGACCCGGCCCGCTGCATTTGAAACGACGAACCCTGTCGGGCTGCGCCGTATTATGTCACCATAGGGTATTATATAAAAAAAGTTACAAAATGGCAACAGGAATAATATGAAAATTTTATGAACAGATGGGGAGGCCCTCCGGCAAAGATCCCGGTAGCCATCAGTGAACTGCACCCCACTTGTTAGATATCTAACAAGTGGGGTGCAGTTCAGCTGCGCCGGGAATGGGGCTTTTGCTCTGATATGTGCTTTATTGGGCGCTGCCCTCGCCCAAGATGCGGGCGGCGCTCTCCTGAGCGAACTGCTTGCTGTACAGGTCGTGGTAATAGCCCTTGCGCCGCAGCAGCTCCTCATGCTTGCCCTGCTCCACGATGTGGCCGTCCTTCACCACAAGGATCACGTCCGCCTTGCGGATGGTGGAGAGGCGATGGGCTACCAGAAAGGAGGTGCGGTTCGTCAGCAGATGGTCAATGGCGTTCTGGATCAGCTGCTCCGTCTGGGTGTCGATGGAGGAGGTGGCCTCATCCAGCACGAAGATGCGGGGGTCGGCCAGCACGGCACGGGCAAAGGAGATCAGCTGCTTCTCGCCGGTGGAGAGACGGTCGCCGCCCTCACCCACATCGCTGTCCCAGCCATTTTCCAGCTTTGACACCACCGTATCCGCCGACACGGCCCGTGCGGCGGCCTCCACCTCCTCGTCGGTGGCGTCCAGCCTGCCGTAGCGGATGTTCTCCCGGACGCTGCCGGAGAACAGGTGGGGATTCTGCAGCACATAGCCGATGTTGGAGTGGAGCCACAGCTGGCTGCGCCGGCGGTAGTCCACGCCGTCAATGAGGATCTGCCCCTCCGTAGGCTCGAAGAACCGGCAGGCCAGATTGATGAGGGTACTCTTGCCGGCTCCCGTCTCGCCCACGATGGCCACCGTGGTCCCCTGGGGGATGTGGAGGGAGAAATGCTCCAGCACGTTCTCGCCGCCGTCGGGATAGCGGAAGGTCACATCCCGGAACTCGATCTCGCCCCGCAGCGGCTCCCAGTTCTCCCGCTTGGGGTGGAAGGCGTCGCCGTACTTCTCGATGACCTCCGGGGCGTCCTGAATTTGCGGCTGTTCGTCCATCAGATCCGTCACCCGCTCAATGGAGGCCTGCAGCGAGATGAATTCCGCCAGATTGGCGGCGGTCATCTGGATGGGGTCGAAGATGCTGACGGCGTAGGCGGTAAAGGCCGACAGAGTGGCCAGCTCCAGCGCCTGATCCAGCACCATGTAGCCGCCCCGCAGCAGCACGATGGATACCGCCATGGTGCCGAAGAACAGCACCAGCGGGATAAACACCGCATTGAGCCGGGCTGCCCGGATGCCGGAGTCGTGCATCTGCCGGGTGAGACTGCGGAAGGCGTCGGCGGTCTGCTCCTCCGTCACCAGCGTCTTGGTGGTACGGGCGCCGGTGATGCCCTCGTTGAAGGCTCCGGTGATGCGGGAGTTCAGCTTACGCACCTTCCGGTTCCAGTGGAGGATGCGGTTCTGAAAATACCCCGTCAGAATGGCCATCACCGGAACGATGGCGATGACCGCCAGCGCCAGCCTCCAGTTCAGAGCCAGCATGGCCGCAAAGGTCCCCAGCACATAGAACACCGCCCACAGGATATCCGTGAAGTTCCATGCCAGCATACTGGAGATGCGGTTGGTGTCGCTCATGACACGGGTCAGCAGATACCCCACCGGGGTCACGTTATAAAAGGAGAAGGACAGGGTCTGCAAATGGTGGAACAGAGACCCACGCATATCCTTGCCCAGATTCATCTCGATGTGCATGGAGTTCCGGGCGAAGATCACCACCGACAGGGCCTGCACCAGAATGACCGCCAGATACGCCAGCGCATAGGGCAGCAGCCCCGTTAGGGTGTTCTTTTCGATAAAATTCTGGATGGCGTACTTCTGGAACAGGGGCAGCACCACGTCCACCAGAGCGCAGATGCCGTTGAACACCAGCATGGACACGAAGGCGCCCCGATAGGGCCGCAGGAACGGCCCCAGCCGCTTCCAGATCTTCCAGTCGAAGGATTGGGTATATTCCTTTTCGTCAATGGCTGCCATGCTCGCTCCCCCCTTCCTCCAGCAGCGCCCGGTCGGCACTCTGCATCTGAATGTTGTAGATATCCTGGTAGATGCCGGGCTTTTCCACCAGTTGGGCATGGGTCCCCAGCTCCGCCACCCGGCCGCCGTCCAGCACCAGAATGCGGTCGGCCTGCATGAGGGTGGTGACCCGGTGGGAGATCAGCAGCACCGTGGCATTGCCGGTGGACCGGCGCAGGGCGGTGCGGATCTTCTCGTCCGTCTCGGCATCCACGGCGGACAGGGAGTCGTCGAAGATCATCACCGGGGCCTGCTGCATCAGCATCCGGGCGATGGCCACCCGCTGCTTCTGTCCGCCGGAGAGAGTCACGCCCCGCTCCCCCACGATGGTGTCATACCCCTCCGGGAAGGAGGTCACCGCATCATCCACGCAGGCGATGGCCGCCGCACGGCGCATGGCATCCTCCGGCGCATCGGGGCGCACAGCCCGGATGTTCTCTCCAATGGTCTGGGAGAACAGGAAGGGCTCCTGCAACACAAGACCGATGTGCCGCCGCAGGTCGCTGCGCCGGATATGCCGCAGGTCCACGCCGCCGATGGTGATGCGGCCGGAGCCCTCCGGCACGTCGTACAGCCGGTCCAGCAGATGCACCAGCGTGCTCTTGCCGGAGCCGGTGCCGCCCAGCACGGCGAAGGTCTCTCCCTCCCGGATGGTGAAGGACACGTCCTTCAGGACCGGCTGTCCCTCGTAGCCGAAGGTCACATGGTCAAACACAATGTCCCCGCCGGGGAAGGGAACATCATCGGGCTGATCCTGCTCCTCCGGGGAGCGGAGGATGTAGCCCACACGGTCCATGGATACCCCGGCCTTGCTCATATCCGACAGCACCCGGCCCAGAGAACGCACGGGCCACGCCAGGGACTCGTTGTAGCTGACGAAGGCCACGAAGGCGCCCAGAGTCATGGCCCCGGCCACGCTCTCGTGGATGCCCGCCAGAATGATGACCATCACCTGCAAGCACGTCAGCAGCGTCCCCGACGCCCAGTACACCGACAGGAGCTTTCCCAGATGGATCCACAGTCCGGCGTACCGCTCGCTCTTGGCCTGAAATTTGTCCTCCTCATACTTCTCCCGTCCGAAGGCCCGCACCACCCGCACGGCGGTGAGGTTCTCCTGAGCGCAGGTGGTCACCTCGCCCTCGGCCTCGTCGGCGGTCTTGAACCGGGAGGAGATCTTCCGGTAGAACACCCCCGACGACAGGCCCACAATGGGGATGAAGGCCAGAGCGATCAGGGACAGCTTCACGTTCATGCGGAACATGATCCACAGATACAGGATGATGAGGAACACCGTTCGCACCACCTCCACCAGCTGGTTGCACACGAAGGTGCGGATCACGTCCACATCGGAGGTGCAGCGCTGGATGATGTCGCCGGTGGGGTGCTGCTTGTGCCACGCAAAGGGCAGATACTGGATGCGCCGGTACAGGTCATCCCGCAGCCCCTTGACGTAGGCCTCGGACCCACGGGACAGCTGGGCCCGCTGCCCGAAGCTGCACAGGCCCCGCAGCAGCGCCGTCACCATGACGGCCCCCGCCGCCCACCACAGTGCCGTGACAGGCTCCTGCCGCAGCGTCTCCAGCGGCAGCACCCGCAGCAGCAGCGCCGGCAGCTTGGCCTCCTCGGATCCCAGAATGGAGTCCACCGTGATACGGATGATCTGGGGCGTCAGGGCGTTGAGCGCCATGGACAGGCACGCACACAGCAGCGCCGCCGCAAAATGGCCCCAGCAGGGGCGCAGATAGTGCCAGATGAGCCCGGCCTTCTCCCGCCCCGACAGCTTGAATGTCGATCGATTCTCTTCCATAAGCCTCCTTCTCTCTCCCGGCGGCGTTTGGACA
>OFMK01002194.1_pt1 | contig 11406 bp, 12 predicted proteins | sample 1541781 | NCBI WGS metagenome assembly OFMK01 (sample SAMN04209250, study PRJEB22552) | human gut metagenome | biome: gut; material: feces | host: Homo sapiens | place: USA: Oklahoma
CAAAGCCATGGAGGAACGCACCGGCAAAAAAACCTTCGGCGAAGTGATCGGCGCACTGCCGGTCATCGGCTCGATGGGCCTTGCGATCGGCTACTCGGTCGTAATGGGCTGGATTTTTAAGTACACTAAAATGAGCATCACCGGCGAACTGTTCGGTCTTGGTCAGGACATGGATAAAATCGGCGGCGCATTCGGCTCGGTCGCCCCGGAAGCTGAAACTTTGGGCGAGGCTGTCGGCATGATGTTCCAAAATGGTATTTTCGGCATTGGCAACGCATCTTGGATCATTGTGGCCGTCGTTGTATCGGTTGTCATTATGGCGCTGGGTGTTGCGGGCGGTATCGAAAAGGCCTGCAAAATCATGATCCCGCTGCTGTTCGGTCTGTTCCTCGTAATGGCGGTTTACATTGCGTTCCTGCCGGGCGCAAGCGATGGCTATAAATTCATCTTCTCGCTGGATCCGAAGGGGCTGCTCAATCCCGAGGTTTGGGTATTTGCTTTCGGTCAGGCATTCTTCTCTCTGTCTGTTGCCGGTAATGGTTCGGTCATTTACGGCTCGTATCTGGGTAAGGATGTAGAAATTTCCTCCTCTGCCCGCAACGTAGCAATTTTTGATACACTCGCCGCTCTGGTGGCCATGTTCGTTATTATCCCTGCCATGGCCACCACCGGCAGTCTGGTGGAGTCCGGCGGCCCCGGCCTGATGTTTGTTGCACTTCCCGGCGTGTTCAACGGTATGGGCGGCTTCGGCTGGATCATCGGCGCTTTCTTCTTCATCGCCGTACTGTTTGCCGGTACGACTTCGATCATCAACCTGTATGAGACCCCCGTCGCCTTCCTGCAGGAGAAATTCAAGCTGGGCCGTCTGCCCTCTGTTATCATCATTCATGCAGTTGGCCTTGCAATCGCTTTGATGATTCAGCCTTGGACCTCTCAGTGGATGGATATGGTATCCATTTACATCTGCCCGTTTGGCGCAGCGCTGGCCGGTATTATGTTCTTCTGGGTGCTCAAGAAAAAGACTGCATTGGATGCCGTCAACGAGGGCAGCAAAAAGCAGATCGGCGGCTGGTTCCATCCGTTTGGCAAGTGGGTGTATGTACCGCTGTGCATCTTTGCACTGATCGCAGGCGCCGTGCTCGGCGGCATCGGCTGATACCTATTTGATACGCTCATTTTTTATCCTATCCCACTGACAGACCGTCCACAGTTTCTCTGTGGGCGGTCTTCCTTTTACTGTCCATGTATTGAAGTTTTTTCCTGTTTTCCCGCAAACACTGCACTATGATACAGTATCAAAGGTCGTATTTATGGCAGTTGATGCACGATTTTTGTGTATTTTGTGCTATATACTCAAAAACAGGGGGATTTATACTTGACGCAACCGTCTATTTTCGGTAAAATAAAAAGTACTGTGCATGGATCGTTCACGGAATTCTCCCTCCTGCCGAACTGCATGGTAAAAAGAGTGAAAGGAACGAATATTGTGGAAGAGAAAAAATTCCAACCTTATGTTCCGGCCGATAAAGTCATGCCTGAGTTCACGGTGGTATCCGTGCTGCTGGGCGCACTTCTGGCAGTCATTTTCGGCGGAGCAAACGCGTATCTGGGTTTACGCGTTGGTATGACGGTATCTGCCTCCATCCCGGCAGCCGTTATCTCAATGGGTATCATTCGCGCGATCATGAAGCGTGAATCCATTTTGGAGAACAACATGGTGCAGACCATCGGTTCTGCGGGCGAATCCGTAGCGGCCGGTGCAATCTTCACCCTGCCTGCCCTGTTCATGTGGGCGAAGGACGGCCTGTGTGATGTTCCGTCGCTGATTGAGATCGGCCTGATCGCGCTGTGCGGCGGCGTGCTGGGCGTACTGATGATGATCCCGCTGCGTTCGGCGCTGATCGTCAAGGAGCATGGCGTGCTCGCCTATCCGGAAGGACAGGCCTGTGCAGAAGTGCTTATTGCCGGTGAAGAAGGCGGTGCAAAAGCCTCGACCGTATTCTCCGGTCTCGGCATTGCAGCCCTTTACAAGTTTATCGCAGACGGCCTTAAGATTTTCCCGAGTGAAGTGACCTATGATATTCCTGCCTACAAGGGTTCGGGTATCGGCATTGATGTATTGCCCGCGCTGGCAGGTGTCGGTTACATCTGCGGTCCGCGCGTATCCTCGTATCTGTTCGCAGGCGGCGTGCTCGGCTGGTTTGTTATTATGCCTTTGATGGCGCTGTTCGGCGGCGATCTCGTGCTTTTCCCCGCCACCGCAACCATCAACGAGCTGATTGCAGAAGGCGGCGTATCCAGCCTGTGGGGCAGCTTCCTGCGCTATATCGGCGCGGGCGCAGTTGCTGCCGGCGGTGTGATGAGCCTGATCAAATCCCTGCCGCTGATCGTCCGCACCTTTAAGGATGCGCTGGGCGACTACGGCAAGGGACGCACGACCAGCAGCCTGCGCACCGAGCAGGATATCCCGATGAACATTGTGCTGATCGGCATTCTGGCGCTGGCGGTTGCCCTGTGGCTGATCCCGGCTATCCCGCTCAATCTGTTCACTGCGCTGATCGTTATTGTATTCGGTTTCTTCTTTGCCACAGTATCCTCCCGTATGGTCGGCCTGATCGGTTCGTCCAACAACCCGGTATCCGGCATGGCGATCGCTACCCTGCTGATTGCAACGCTGCTGCTCAAGGGCACCGGCACCGAGGGTGCGGAAGGCATGACCGCTGCAATCGTAATCGGCGGCATCATCTGCATCATCGCTGCGATTGCCGGTGACACCTCTCAGGACCTGAAGACCGGCTTCCTCGTTGGCGCGACCCCGCGCAAGCAGCAGATCGGTGAACTGATCGGCGTTGCGGTTTCGGCCATTGCCATCGGCGGTATCCTGTACCTGCTGAGCATGGCTTGGGGCGGCTACGGCTCCAACGACCTGCCGGCACCGCAGGCTATGCTGATGAAGATGATCGTAGAGGGCGTTATGGGCGGCAACCTGCCGTGGAATCTCGTACTGACCGGCGTGTTCATTGCCATTGTTGTCGAAGTGCTCGGCATTCCGGTCCTGCCGTTTGCCATCGGCCTGTATCTGCCTATTTACCTGTCCGTTCCGATGATGCTCGGCGGCGCTGTACGCTGGTATCTGGAAAAGCGCAAGTACGGCTCGGACAAGGAGAAGAACACTGTGGTACAGTCCGGTGTTCTGTACTCCTCCGGTCTGATTGCCGGTGAGGGTATCGTCGGTATTCTGCTGGCTGTTCTGGCGATCATCCCGGCTGGCGCTGAAATGTATGTCAGCGATGTGATCAACCTCAGCACCCGCTTCAATCTCGGCAAAATCGGCGGTTTGATCTTCTTTGCTCTGATTTTGCTCACCATTTATCTCTTTGCAACCAAGGACAGCAAAAAGAAAAATTAAAAAACGATTGCGAAACCGACGACCGGGCTGTATACTTTGTTATACAGCCCGGTTTAAGCAAGTATAGGAGTTTACTATGGCAAAGAAGCAGAAAGAAAACTATCTGGACTTTGTTCCGCTCATCAACCCGCAGAATACATGGGACGAGGGCGAGGACGGCATTGTTACCATTCATATGGTCCATCGGGGATTTTATGATAAGCTGGCGCAGAAGGTGTTCCATACGCCGCGTGTCAGCCACATCAAGCTGGATGAATACGGCAGCTTCCTCTGGAAAAAGATCGACGGCGTGCAAAGTGTGGGCGCGTTGGCACAGCAGATGAAATCACAGTTTGGCGAAGCCGCGGAACCGCTGTATGACCGGTTGGTAAAGTATATGCAGATCCTTCACAACAACCGCTTTGTGCTGTTTGCAGGGAAAGATAAGGTGAAGGCATGAATACCGGCACGATCATTCTGGGAATCATATTATTTGCTCTGGTCACGGCGCTGCTCTATGTCTGGGGGCTGAAAAAAAGCGTTACACAGCCAGAAGATCTGCAGCGAATCCTGCTCGGCAAAGGCGCTGCACGCATCCGCAAATACCTGAAAACACACGAAACCATCGACCTGCCGGAGGTCGCCCGTCAGATCCGCGATATCAAGGCCAGCATGTTCTGGTCGCGCAACCGTGCATCGATACAGGATCCCGCCGCATTCAGCCGGCAGCTTATTACCTTTATGCAGGAGCAGCAGCTTATCGAAGCGGCTGATGCCAAGCGTTATCGCTTAAAACCCTAACTTTTCCACAGTTATTCATTTGATTGATTGCAGCAAGGAGTATGACCCAATATGAAAGTTTTGCAAGCCTTAGAACCGAAGCGCGTATTTTCCTTTTTTGAAGAGATGTGCGCAATTCCGCACGGTTCACGCAATACCAAGGCCATCAGCGACTGGTGCGTTGACTTTGCCCGCCGCCGCGGACTGGAATACCATCAGGACGATGCCAATAACGTTATCATCATCAAACCGGCTTCGCCCGGCTATGAGCAGGCCGCTCCGATCATCCTGCAAGGCCATTTGGATATGGTTTGTGAAAAGACCGCCGACTGCAGCAAGGATATGACCCGCGAAGGGTTGGATCTGGTTGTGGATGGTGACACTGTTTATGCCAAGGGCACTACCTTGGGCAGCGATGACGGCATCGCAGTTGCCATGGCACTGGCCATACTGGAAGCGGAGGATCTTCCCCACCCCCGCATCGAAGCCGTTTTCACTACGGATGAAGAGATCGGACTGCTGGGTGCAGCGGTAATCGATGTCAGCCCGCTGCAGGGGCGCACGATGATCAATATCGATTCCGAGGTGGAAGGTATTTTCACCGTCAGCTGTGCCGGCGGCAACACCAGTGCCTGCCTGCTGCCGATTGCCCGCATGCCGTATAACGGAGAACCGGTTGAAGTCACTGTCAGCGGCCTGATCGGCGGCCACTCCGGTACGGAAATCCATCGCGGCCGCGCCAACGCCAATGTTTTGATGGGCCGTGTACTGCGCCATATTGCAGCGTACACCGACATACGGATCCAGTGCGTCAACGGCGGACTGAAAGATAATGCGATCCCTGTTGAAGCGCATGCGACGATTCTTGTAGCGGATGCACAGTCCGCGCTTTCCGCTGTTGCGGAAATGAACACCACCCTGCAGAATGAGTACCGCAGCACCGATCCCGCGCTTTCGGTCACAGCAGCAGCGGCATCCTCGCAGCAAACCGCTCCCTTGGATGCGGAGACGACACGCAAGGTGCTTTGCATGCTGGCCTGCCTGCCGGGCGGTATTCAGGCGATGAGCGCTGAAATCCCGGGGCTGGTACAAACCTCGCTCAATCTCGGCATCGTTGCTACGGAGGAAGATCAGTTCCGTGCCTCCTTCTGCCTGCGCAGCTCGTTCGACTCCCAGAAGGACATGCTCAAGGACCGCCTTTCCTGCCTGATGGAACAGCTTGGGGGTCATGTGGAATTCGCCGGTGAATACACCGGCTGGCAGTATCAGGAGCACTCCCCGCTGCGCGACCTGATGGTACAGGTATATGAAGAGCAGTACGGCAAGCCGCCGAAAATCGAAGCGATCCATGCCGGACTGGAATGTGGTATGTTTGCCGGTAAGATCCCCGGGTTGGACTGTGTTTCGATCGGCCCTGATCTGCTGGACATCCATACCCCGCGTGAGCATATGGTAATCTCATCTGTACAGCGTGTATGGAACTTCCTGCTGGAAGTGCTCAAGCGCTCCAAATAAGATCACACAGCAAAGTCCGCACCAGCCTGTATCCGGCCGGTGCGGACTTTCCATTTGATGGGATTCTGATTTTTACTCCGTTTTTCACTCAACCACCGATGTAAATCTGCTGCCATCCCAAACCACCTGTTCAAACCGGTATTGCTGTCGCACTTCAGGATACTTTTCATGGTCTACCTCGGAAAGAAACATCTCCAGCGGCCGGGCATACACCGCAAAGCTGCCGTACATAGCCTGATAGATCACCAGCGTTTCCCCGGTTTCGCTGTGCACCGCCAGATGTAACACCTGATACAGCTTGTCCTTGAAATGCCGGTAAAATGCACCGGTCTGAATTTGTCTGTTCTGCATTATATATTCCCGCTCCTTTGCAGCAAAACCGCAGTCCATTCCGGTCGAATGCACTGCGGTTTTTGATTATATCACGATACACACCATTTTAAAATTCCCAGTGCCGCACCAATCAATATAACCGGTACCACAAGCAGTATTCCGCCCGCGAACAGCACTCCTCCGATCAAAAGCGGAAGTGCGACCGCAAACAAAATCGATGCCAGAATTTTAGCTGTTCCCCATGTCAGTTTCAGCGCCAGTCCCACCACCTTCACAGCCAGCCAAAGGAATACCAACACAGCCAGCAAGGTAAACATATTCTCATCTCCTGTCTTTTATGTTTGGAACCGTTTCAAGCAAACGGCTCCTCTGCCCCCAGTTGTCACGATACATTTCGCCCTGACACCGGTTAAACTGCCCCCTGCAGCACCGGTGCCAGCAGCACCTTGCCCGTACCACGATAAACATTTACCAGTCCCTCGCCGGAAGCTGCTGATCCAATCAGGCTTTTGCCCGATCGCTCCACCGTAAAGCGCAGCGAACCGCTCCACGCAATCGCCATATTCCCATCAATTTTAAGCACATCGTCTTGCAGCGTGACCTCCACCAGTTCTTCCTTCGGACAAGCCGATTCCAAACACAGCACACCGCTTCCCTGAATACCCAGATTAAACAGACCCTCGTTTCCCAACGCAGCCGAGGACAGATTGGAGCGCGCCACCGCCTTGTGCCGCAACGTAGACTCACACGCCAGAAACAGGCCGTCATCCAGCACGATCGACCCATCCCATGCCGCAACATCCAGCAGCAAAATATGACGATAAGTAGGCTCCAATACCAGCATGCCGCGACCAGTGTACTCCGGCTTAATGGCCGATTCACCGGTCACGCTGCCCCGCAGCGCTTTTCCAAACAGATCCCCTACGCCCTTCACACCGGTCGTCGTATTGACATCGCCCACCATCCACTGCATGGCGCCAGCCTGCGTGGTAATACTTGCTTTGGATACATCACAAATCACTTGGCGTTTACGCACATTCATCTCATTGCAGAAATACGCCAGCTGCGCATCATCAGGAGATACGCTCAGATCCCGCTGATACTCGACTACCGTAAAAGCACCCAAGCTGTCCAACACCTTGATATCATCATTATCCGTAAAATTCTTAATCGTGTACATTCTTACTCCTCCTTCTGTTCCATATCATATGTACGGCCACTGTGCTTTCCCCTATACCGGATCAATATCCGCCTGCCGAATCAATCTCTCATGTTCTGCTGTAAGCGCTGTGCGTTCCTCGGTCACCGTTTGAATCATCTGATCCAGCTGCTGCAGAACGGTCTGGATTTGATAACAGGTTGCCTGCACCTGCTCCTGTGACTGGTTGATGCGATTCATTACCGCCCAGTCGGCAAAAATGCCATCAAAAAAGTAATCTGCAAATCGCAGAAATCCCTCTACACTGACCTGGGCGTCCATGTGGATCGTCACATCCGCCAGTTCAGTTTTGAATCTGCGCAGTTGGGACTGTAAAAACTCTATGTTTCCCTGTGCTTCATCCAAATGGCTGTGTTTTGCCAAATCCGCAATCACACCGCCACCAAGCATATCCCAAGTGCTCCAGCCTCCTGCGCTGTCCAAACTGGACAATATCTGTTTAGCAGTTTTCAATGCGCTGTTTCCCGCAGCGATTGCTTCCTGCAATTCCCGCTCCTGACTGGTCAAAAACGCCACACGTTCCTCCAGATGCAAAAGCGCCTCTGCTGCCGCGCCGCCGCTGTCCTTCACCGCCTGTGCCTTATCCTGCATCACCGATTGATACTGCTGCTCACACCCCTCCAAGCGGCTCCGCTCAGTTTCACAGCGCTGCAGATCGGTTTCCACTCCGCGCAGCTCCCGCACAGCCACATCATATTTCACGCGGGCCGCATACGCTTCCCTGCGTTCTTCATCCAACTTCTCATCCTTTTTTCCGATAACATGATAGAAAAAAGCCGCCAGACTGCGTCCTTCCAACCGCTCCACATCAAGGTTTTCCTTGCTGCAAACCGTGTCCAGCTCCTGCACCCGCTGAGAAAGCATACTGCGCTGCCCGTACAATTCGGTAATCATCGCATCCAACTGTTTTTTTCGCGCCACCCGCTCCTGCAGCTGCCGCAGCATTTCATCATAACCGTTCATCCTATCCCCCTATCCTTTCTTATCATATGCATATCCGGCAACGGACTGTACACCTTCCGTTGTCGCCGCGCAATCTCCTGCCCTGTTTTTATTGTAGCGAAAATATCTTGCAAAATACAGCACGATGTCTGCACAATAAGACACCCTATTTTCACCATTGCAGCAAAATAACCCTCTGTGCTTCATTCCCCCAACTGCTTTTGCTTATAAGCCTGATACTGCTCCGCATCGATCACACCATTGGCCAGCATCTGCTCCGACCATAACTGTAATGTCTCCACGGTAATCGAAATGCGTTCCAATTCCTGCTGAATAAAAATAAAATCCTCGATCTCATCCCCGGATATCTGTCCGTCTGCCGTAATCTCGATCAGTCGCTCCTTTTGCTTATTCATGGCATTTAATGATGCCAACATCTCCAGAACGATTTGTGACAACGCCTTAATTTTCACTTCAGGCACATACTGCTGCCCAATCGGACACTGGTTAGCGCAGTAATAATTGCACAACTCCGGATGTTTATATTTATTTGCCATAACCAGAATCTCCTCCGGATGTGGGAGCGAACGCTCATTTTCGATTTTCTCGATCCGCTCCGATGGAATGGATTCCAGCACAGCCGCTGCGGCTTCGCGGGATAATTTGAGCGCTTCCCGCGTCACCTGATATGGATTTTTATTTTCTTTTGTTGATATTCTCGCCATATGCCATCCCCCTCACAAACTGGTGCAAATTGTTATAGCCATTATAACATAGCCACCGGCAGAATGATAGTGCAAGGAGCACGCACATCCTCTGCCCCATCGCTCCGCATAAATACTATTGACATTTCGGATCAACATGCTATAATGAACAAAGTTCAGTTATATGGGAAGAGGGCCGCCATGAACAACATCGTTACCTCCAAGGATGCCATTCTGCAAACCAGCCGCCAGCTGATCCAACAGGAAGGCTGGTCTGCCATTCATATCCGCAAAGTCGCACAGGCCTGTGGAGTATCCGTAGGCACCCTTTATAATTACTTTGGCAACAAATCCGAATTGGTTGCCGCAACCGTAGAAAGCATCTGGTGTGACATTTTTCATCTGCCGGAGGAACAAACCGCGTTTCACAGCTTTACCGACTGTATCGAATGGGCATTTTCCTGTATGCACCGCGGGGATCAAACGTATCCCGGCTTCTTTTCAATGCATTCCATGAGCTTTATGGATGCCGATAAAGCCGCCGGACAGCAGCGCATGAAACAATCCTGGCATCATATTCAGGACGGCTTTTGCACTGCCCTGCTGAACGATCCTCAAGTGGATCGGCACGTGTTTGACGAGCATTTCACACCGCAGAAATTTGTTAAAATCATTTTTTCCCTGATGGTCGCCGCCATGATCCAACGCGACTATGATCCGTCCTGTGTAATCAGCATGGTGCAGCGCATCCTCTATCCATAAAGACTGCAAACGGATGGGCCTTACCACGGCATACGCCTACGGCCCAATCCGTTTTTCTTCCCACAATAATGAACTATGTTCAGAAAGGAGTATTCCTATTGAAAGTATCCAAGCGAACCCTTTTGCTGCTTGCCTGTCTGGTTTGGAGCATTGCCGGTTTCAACATCCTTCGCATCGGCATACAAGCCTATCCAGCATATTGCAGCGTACCGAATGTACTCTTATCCGTACTAGTATTCGCAGTATTTCAGTTTTTCATCTTCGGCCGGTTGGTTCGTAAGCACACGACCCGTATCCGCAGCTATATGGAAACCCGTCAGTTTTTTCTTAAATTCTTTGATGTCCGTTCCTTCCTCATCATGGCGGTGATGATGACCGGCGGCATCTATCTGCGTGCTTCCGGACTTGCACCGGAACGATTTATTGCAGTATTCTACACCGGCTTAGGCGCCGCCCTTTTGCTGGCCGGCATTCTTTTCGGCATCCACTATATTAACGAACCACAGGAAAGTGAGTGATTATCATGCAGGCAATTTTTGAAACGTTATTTGACATCGTATATCTGATCTCTGTTATCACCATTGGTATCACGATGGTCATCCGATCCAACGGAAACCGGCAGTACCGCCTGTTCGGCATTATGGCAATCATCCTCGGCGCAGGCGATGCCTTTCATTTGGTTCCGCGCGCGGTAGCGCTTTGCACCACAGGACTGGCTGACTATACAGCCGCATTGGGTGCAGGTAAGTTGGTCACATCCATCACCATGACGATTTTTTATGTGATCCTCTACCATGTGTGGCGCACCCGTTATCAGGTCAGCAACCGTCATGCAGTAACAGCCGCAGTATATCTATTGGCGGCTGTACGCATTCTGCTGTGCCTTTGCCCACAAAACGCTTGGCTCAGTGCATCTGCGCCGCTTCGCTGGGGTATCTACCGCAATATCCCCTTTGCTCTTTTGGGACTGCTGATCATCCTGCTGTTCTACCGAAGCACGCGCAAATCCGTCGATGATCCGTTCCGTCCCATGTGGCTGACGATTGTTTTAAGCTTTGGTTTTTATATCCCGGTCGTCCTCTGGGCTGATACGATCCCAGTGGTCGGTATGCTGATGATCCCCAAAACACTTGCCTATGTCTGGACTGTTTTGATCGGCTATCGATCCATGCAGCAACACACAGGCAAATAAATTCCATCTGTGCGCCTGCCAAATATCTGCTTGCATCCCAAGCTGTTTTACACCCTTAAGCGACGTAGACTTGCAGGCAATCCTCCCACAATTATGCTGTTTTCTTTACGATTTTTTAGCATTATAATAATTGTTATCAGAACCGTAAAATGTTATAATAAATATAGCCCCAATTCTTCTCATTGCTGAATTGCGGCTTAACCCCCTTAGAAGAGCACCCCGCCCCCATGGAGTGCTTTTCTTTTACCCCAAATCAGCCGCAGACCAAACCCTCTGCCTGTGCAGCAGTATGCAAAGCACTCTGCTCCCTATGCATCTTTTCTATTTTCAAAAGCGCAGTCATTCTGATGATGGTCAGCCGGTCAACCAGTTAGCATCTACTGTTCGCTCGTCATTCAGCTTGCGATCAACTAAAGAAAAACAAAACAGTCCACATGTATTTCCATGCCTGCTGCGCACAACGCTGCAACCCTTGGAATACATATGGACTGTTTTTTGAATAGCGGCGCTTATACACACGCGCCGCGTGCATAGGCTTAATCAACAAATCGAGCTAAGGCATAATGCCTTA
>OFMK01002196.1_pt1 | contig 11396 bp, 14 predicted proteins | sample 1541781 | NCBI WGS metagenome assembly OFMK01 (sample SAMN04209250, study PRJEB22552) | human gut metagenome | biome: gut; material: feces | host: Homo sapiens | place: USA: Oklahoma
CCGTGTCCTTTACGACCTGACACCGAAGCCCTCCGGGACGATTGAGTGGGAATAAATATTTAGTGTTTTTGGAATCCTGAAAAGCGTTGGTAATACAGCGTTTTTCAGGATTTTTCTTTTTTAGTGGCTACAAATTGGCTACATTTGCAGCGATTTTTGTAGCCAGAGGCTCACGGCATGATGCCGTCAAGCTGTCTGGCTACCTCCACCTGCTTGTTGGGGTACAGGTGGCTGTACGTGTCCATCGTTGTCTGCACCTTTTCATGTCCGAGCCGCTCCGCGATCAGCAGCGGTGAGAAGCCCATCTCCACCAGCAGGCTGGCGTGGCTGTGTCGAATGTCATGCACCCGGATGCGCTTTGCCCCTGATACCTTGCAGCCATACTCCATTTCGTGATACAGAAAGCTCTTGGTGTAGGGAAAGAGTCGGTCGTCCTTTTGCAGCCCGTAGCAATGGGACATATACTCCTGCAAACAGTTGCAAAGACCGTCGGGAATGGGGATAGTGCGGATGCTTTTCGGTGTTTTCGGAGTGGTGATAATATCCTCTCTGCCGAGGCGCTGATAACTCTTGTTCACCGTCAGGGTCTTCTTCTCGAAGTCGATGTCCGACGGTGTGAGCGCCAGCAGCTCTCCCTCCCGAATCCCCGTGTAGTACATGGTCATGAATACCGTGTAGCTGGCGGGACGGTCTTTCATGCTCTCGATAAAGGTCTGAAACTCGTCCTTTGTCCAGAACAGCATCTCATCGGCTTTCTTCTTGCCCATGCTCCCTGCCTTGTGGCAGGGGTTTTCTTTCAGCCCGTAATACTTGACTGCGTAGTTGAAAATCGCCGTGAGCTGGTTGTTGATGCACTTGAGATAGGTCTGGGCGTAAGGCTTGCCGTTTTCATCCCGATAGCTGGTCAGGGAGTTCTGCCATTGGCGCACATGAGTGGGCTTGATCTCGTTCAGCGGGATTTTCTTGAAGAAAGGCGTTACCTTCAGGTCAATCAGCCATTTCTTGCTGGCAACGGTGGAGGGCTTGAGGCGGTGCTCCATATCCTTGACATACAGGGCGATGAAGTCGCCGAAGGTCATACCGAGGCTGCCTGTGGATTGGCTGATGAAGTCACGTTCCCATTGAAGGGCTTCCTTTTTGGTGGCGAAGCCGCGCTTCTTCTTGTGGATGGTCTTGCCCGTCCAGTCCGTCACGCGGATCTGGGACATCCAGCGACCGGTGTCGCCGTCTTTTGTTACTGACATTTTTACCTCCTTCCCTCAAGAATCAGGCTTTGATGGGGTTATTTACTCATTACTCTCGTTTTTACCGTATTTCTTTTCCAAAAGCTCTGTCCGTCTTGCAATCAGTTCATCACGGTCAAGTTCTTCCGGCTCTGTGCATTTGACTGCGTTCGCGGCATAGTATGCAAGCGTCTGCTCCTTCCAGCGCTTATATGCTGCCTGCGTGGAGTTATAGGCGCGAAGCTCACTGCGCTCATCCTCCCACTGTTCAAGAAACAGGCACATATCCGCGTTGAACTCCGCCGTGCTCTTTCCATCAAAGGAAATGGAGCACTCCCATTGCTTGCTGCGGGGCGGCTTCTGCACATTGATCTTGAAATCGATGCCCTCTACCGTTTCCAGCTTAAAGAGGAAGTCCATCACGTCGGCAAGCGTCCTGATCTGCGCGGTGCTGGATTCATAGCCAAGAATATAGGTTGATGTCGTGTCCAGCAGGTCTGCGATCTGGTTGACAACGGCAATCGACACTTCAATCTCTCCGGTTTCGTACTTCTGTACGGTGCGGAGGGATTTTTTCAGCATTTGTGCCAGCTCGGTTTGATTCAGCCCCTTGCGTTTTCTAAGCTGCTTGATTCTCTGCCCAATGGCGGGATAATCGAAATTGTCCATGTCTGATTCACCTCGTCCATATCATACCACAGGATAAAACGAATTGCAAGTACATATTTTTATTTCACAAAGACTTGACAGATGCACCTTGTATGCGTATAATTAAATATGTACTTAAGATGCGCATTTCGGAAAATATAAAGAAGATAGAGCGAATAGAAAATGCGCAGGCTGAGGAAAATCACATTGAAACAGGAGGTACTATGAGAGCACAATTTATCACAGCAACTGAGGTGGCGGAGATCATGGGCATCAGCCGCAGCAAGGCGTATCAGATCGTCCGGGAAATGAACAGGGAACTGAAATCCCAAGGCTATCTGACCGTAGCCGGAAAATGCCCCGCCCAGTATTTCAAGCAGAAGTTCTACGGCTTCCAGATTCCCGGAGGTGAGCGCAATGATGGAAAATGAGAAAACGACCGCCCTCATCCCATCTGTTGGCGCAGATGGAGGGCAGCCGCCTCACAATTCAACTAACCAGAGCGTACCACATGAAACCTGCGAAAGCAATCCCCCAGAGGAAAATATTGAGGAAATGCGCGAGAAAATCCGGCGCATGAACGACCCACATTATCTTCATACCGTTTCCATGACAGAGCTGTATCAGACCGCATACAAGAGCAGACCGCCCGTCATAGACGGTTTGCTCTACTCCGGGGCATATATCCTCGCGGGAGCACCCAAAATCGGAAAATCATTTCTGGTAGCGCAGCTTGCCTACCATGTCAGCACAGGGCAAAGGCTGTGGGGCTATGAAGTCCACCAGGGTACGGTTCTGTACCTTGCGCTGGAGGATGATTTCCAGAGAATCCAGAGCCGGATGTTTATGATGTACGGCGTGGCGGATACCGCCAGCCTGCATTTTGCAACGGCAGCAAACAAAATCGGAAACGGTCTTGACGAACAGCTTGAAAATTTTGTGCGTGAGCATCCCGACACCAAACTCATTATCATTGACACCATGCAGAAAATCCGAGAAGCCGGAGGCGAGGCGTACAGCTACGCCAGCGACTATGAGATCATCGGCAAGCTCAAGCGTTTTGCGGACAGACACAGCATTTGCATCGTTACCGTTCATCACACAAGAAAACAGCCAGCCGGAGACAGCTTTGAAACGATCTCCGGCACAACAGGACTTCTCGGTTGTGCAGACGGAGCACTCCTGATGCAGAAGAAGAAACGGACAGCATTGGAGGCCACGGTCGATGCCGTGGGGCGAGATCAACAGGATCAGATTCTATATCTGAAAAAAGATGCCGACACGCAGATATGGAGACTTGAACGGATAGAGAACGAGCCGTATCAGGAGCCGCCCGACCCGGTATTGGATACGGTTTCCCAGCTTGTTTCCTCCGAAAGCAGAGAATGGACAGGCAGCCCGACCGAGCTTGCGGAGACGGTCAATACAGGCATGGCGGCAAACGCTCTCACCAAATACCTGAACGTTAAATCCGGCAGGCTACTGGACGAGTATCATGTGAAGTACGAGAACAGAGCAAAACACTCCGGGCGGCAGGTGAAACTCACCTATATGGTAATCGACAATGTAGAGTACGAAGTAATCGACTGAGGACGGCGCGACGGCTGCGACGGTTGCAACGGTGGAAATGATGCCATCAAAACAACCGTCGCTATCGTTGCGACCGTCGCGGAAAGGAAAGGATAGGAAAATGAAAACCGTACAAATTCCCTATGATCTCTTCATCGACCTCGCCATGTACCATCTGCGGGGCGATGATGATTTCGAAGAAGAAATCCGGCAGGGCTTAGAGCAGAAACTTGACGCCATGCTGAACCGGCAGCGCTATTCCCGGTACAAGACTGCTCCCACCGAAGAGAAACGGGAACAGGCAAGGCAGGAGTATCTCGACCGCCGTGGAGTGCCGCAAAGATATCGCTGGACTACTCCTCCTTGGGAGCTGTGACAGGAGCGTGCCACGCTCCTGTGGCTGGCAGACAAGGCAATGCATTGGCTGCTGTCCCCTCGCGTTTCCCGTCCCATCGAAAAATCCGCAGAGTTTGAGATGGATGCGGGTGGCGATTATGAGCAATTTCATGTTGCGAGGAAACGACCGGACGCGCCGGTTTGGAGGCTTTCTGCACAACGTGCAAGCCGCAAAACCGGCAGAGGCTTCCGCAGAAGCCGCATACCCCCTCGGAGAGCCCACGATACTTTGCAGCCGCAGGGTGAAAGTATCATAGTAGGTTATTACACTTCCGCAGAAGTGCTTCTCCGAAAGTTACCCCGTCCTGCACAATCTGAACTCAGGAGGTAAACTGCCTATGGCAAGAGGCGACGGTATTCACCGTACCAACGCAAGAAATATGAGGCTGACCGCTGCCCAAATCGGCAACGCGCAGCAGCACAACGAACGGGAAAAAGAATCCTATGTCAATCAGGATATTATACCGGAGAGAACGCAGCTTAACGTCCATTTCAAGGAACCGACAGGCGGTTATGCCGAGATGTTTCAAAAGCTAAAAGAGGACGGCGTGATCTCCACCCGAGGGTTGAAGGAGGACGCTTTTCTATACGGCGAGCTGATCTTCGATGTAAACACCGCCTACTTTCACAACCACGGCGGCTATGACTTCGCAAAACAATTCTACACCGACGCATACAAAGCCGTAATAGAAATTATAGGCGGTGAGCAGTACATCCTGTCGGCGGTCATGCACGCCGACGAGCGCAACCGCGCCATGTCCGACGCACTGGGGCAGGACGTGTACCACTATCACCTTCATGTGGTCTATATTCCTATTGTAGAGAAGCAGATTCTGTGGACGAAACGCTGCAAGGATAAATCTCTGGTGGGGACGGTCAAGGAGACGATTCAGCAGGTCAGTATGAGCAAAAAGTGGGATTCCAAGCCCGCGCTGGATGAGAACGGCGAGCCGGTCTTGAGTACAAAGGGCAAGCCCGTTCTCAAGAAATCCTACAGCGTCTTGCAGGACGATTTCTTCCGGTATATGCGCGACGCCGGGTATGACGATGTGGAGCGCGGCGAACGCGGCAGCTCGGAGGAACACCTGACGGTGACGCAATTCAAGGTGCAGCAGGAGCAGGCGCGGTTGGAATCGATCGAGGATAAGATTGATAAGAAGAAGCAAACGCTGGAAAAATACAACGAGAAGATCAGGGAGCAGAAGGGCGCAGCTGCTTCCCTCCACGAAATCGACAGCATTGGGAAAAAGACCATTTCCGGCAATATCTCCATGACGCCGCAGGACGCGCAGTTCCTCAAGGAGCTTGCCAAGGAGGGCGTCGCTTCTCGCGGGCTGATCGGAGATTTGAAGAATAAAGTGGAAACGCTCAAGCGCGATGTCAGCGTATGGAAACGCAAATATGAAAAGCTGCAAGAGCAGACAAAGGACTTCATGGCGGCACTCAAACGAGCGCCCCGCAAGGTCAAGGAGTTCATACAATTCATGCTCCACACCGAGCCAGAGAAGCCGGAGCAGTCCAGAAACCGTGATATGCCGCGCTGCAAGAAGTGTGACATAGAACTGTGAGCAACTACGGTGTAGAGCCGTAAAAATACGAAAATAGCCAACAGGAGCGCGTCGGACGAACCGGGCGTTGTCCGGCATGCTCCTGTTTGAAAATCTCCATTTTTCCCAAGTCAAGAGCCGGAGAGAACACCCGAAAAATACCCCTATTGCGTAACAGAGGCGCAGAAAGGAGCTTGCATGAGAACAGGGCTTACCAAGCAGGAAAAAACCACCGATATATGGTTTGACGAGAAAGAGCCGCTGATCTATATTCGCACACACAACACCGACCTCAAGAACAGGCTGACCGCCTATGCCGCAGCGCACCCCGGCGAGTGCCGCCAGACCGACGCAGACCCGGACACGGGCTGCATGGAGTTTGAAATCCGCAAGGGGCGGTTCTCCTTTCGGCTGACCGCCCCATACAGCGCAGAACGCCGCTGGGCGGCAATCGAAACAGCGAAAAACGAATAAAAGGGTTTTAGGGCTTCGTTGATTGTTGCGTTGGCAACCCCACCGCAATGGTAGTGCCCTTCTCCGAACTTTTCTCTACCCAAACGGAGCCGCCGTGGAGGTCGGCGATCTCCCATACCAGTGAGAGTCCCAGTCCTGCGCCACCGTATTCCCGGCTGCGAGACTTGTCCACCCGGAAGAAGGGCTGGAAGATACTGCGCTGATACACCTCCGGGATGCCGCAGCCGGTGTCGGAGACGCGGAGCAGGAGCTTTTCCAGCTCCTGAGTGACAGAAACCCGTACCGAGCCGCCCGGCCGGTTGTACTTGACAGCATTCTCCGTCAGGTTGAAGATCAGCCGGTAGATCAGTGCATCGCTGCCGGTCATAATACCGTCGCCCTCCGCCGTCAGCGTGACGCCGAACTTATCTGAGAGCGGCGCAAGATCTGTGAAGATCTCCTCGATCATGGGAGCGAGCTGGATCCGCTCGTTCCGTGCCACCTGCTGCAAATTGCTCATCTCCAGCAGCGTCTTGGTCATCTGTATCAGCCGTTCTGTCTGCTCACGCAAAAGCGTGAGGAATTCCGCCGTCTCCGGTCGCACATCTGGATGCTCCGCGGAAAACAGCTCCAGCTGCGCCTGCATCAGCGCCAGCGGCGTGCGCAGCTCGTGGGCAGCGTTGCCGGTGAACTGCCGCTGGGCGGCAAAGGCGTTGTTCAGCCGCTCCAGCATCTGGTTGAACGAGCGGCTCAGCTGCCGGAACTCCGAAATAGCATCTTCATCGATCCTCATATCGGCAAGATTGTTCAGCTGCACCTGCTCCACCTGCGAGGTAAAGCTGCGCAGGGGCTTGAGAGCGCGTCCGCTGACGAAATAGGCGAGGATGCCGCTGAGCAGCGTTACCGCCGCCGTGATGTACCAGTTGGTGGTGCGGAAGCGCCCCTGCGCCCCATCGACGACGATGGTCAACTCCTCGTTGGGCGCTATGAGCTGCGGGTCAAAGCTCTCCGCTCCGCCATCATTCAGGATCGCCGTGCCGCCGCCTTGTAAACTGTCCGCAATGGTGTCCATATAGTACACACCGGAGGAGCACAGCAGCAAATTCATGGTCACGCAGGTGATGCCGATGAGCAGGACGGACATCAGCGTGATGCGCCACTGCAGGGAAAGCCGCTTCATTCCTCCTCGCCTCCCATCAGATAGCCCTCGCCGATGCGGTTGCGAATGGGGTCATAGCCCAGCACGGTGCGGAGCTTTTTGCGCAGGGCGGAGATGTGGACGCGAATGGAATTGCTGAAGCTGTCCACGCTATTGTCCCAAACGTGATCCATCAGCTCCTCCTGACTTACCGGCCTTCCTTGATGCACCATCAGGTATTCCAAGATTCCCGTTTCCTTCCGGGTGAGCGTCAGTGTCTGCCCGTTGACGGTGGCGGTACGGGAGCGGGTGTCAAAGGTCAGGCCTCCGCAGCTTAGCAGCACATCCTGCTGGGTGAACTGCCGCAATGTCAGGCTGCGGATGCGGGCCTCCAATTCAGCTAAGTGGAAGGGCTTGGCCAGATAGTCGTTCGCCCCGGCATCCAGCCCCTGCACCTTGTCCTCCACTTCGCTGCGGGCGGAGAGGATCAGCACCCGCGTCTCCCGGTCGGTCTGCCGCAGGGTGCGCAGCACCGTCATGCCGTCCTTTTTCGGCAGATTCAGATCAAGAAGCACCAGATCGTATCGTTCCACGCCCAGAAGCGCCAGCGCCTTTTCGCCGTCATAGCAGTAATCCACGCTGTAGGCCAGCCGCCGCAGGCTGCGAACGATGGTCTCGCACAGGGCGCGTTCATCTTCAATTACTAAAAGGTGCATGAGAGCCCTCCTTTTTATTTCTTCGTTTTTGTGTTGCTTTCATTATAGCAAAAACAGATAAGGTTTGCGTTAAGTTTTCGTTCTTAACAGAGACTTTAACTCTCCCGCGCTATGATGGGGGCAGAAAATCGGAAAGGGTGATGAAAAATGAGCTGCGGGAAAAAGGCCGCGGCGCAGATCGTGCTGCTGATGGCCGGAGCCGCCATGCTGTGCTTTGGTGTCTGGCGGGGCGAGGCGGCGACAGTGCTGAGCAAAGCAATCAAATTATGTCTGGAGTGTGTGGGCATTGGGTAAAAAGTTTTCAGGCGTTTCACAGACCATGTCCCGCTTCCGGGGCTGGATCCAAGCGGGAGCGACGCTGCTGACCAACCTGCATCTGCCGAACTTTCTCAAGGGCGGACTGTATCAGGGGGCGGGGAAGACCGTCTGCGTGCCGGGGCTGAACTGCTACTCCTGTCCGGCGGCGTCCGGGGCCTGCTCCATCGGGGCGTTTCAGGCGGTGGTGGGGTCTTCCAAGTTCAGCTTCTCCTACTATATCACAGGCTTCCTCATTCTGCTGAGCGTGCTGCTGGGGCGCTTTATCTGCGGCTTTCTATGCCCCTTCGGCTGGTTTCAGGAGCTGCTGCACAAAATCCCCACGAAGAAGCTTTCCACAAAGAGGCTGAAGCCGCTGACATACCTGAAATACGCTGTCCTGCTGGTGATGGTTTTCCTGCTACCGGCGTTCCTTGTGAACGATGTTGGCATGGGAGACCCGTTCTTCTGCAAATACCTCTGCCCCCAAGGCGTGCTGGAGGGAGCCATCCCGCTGTCCCTTGCCAATTCCGGCATCCGGGCGGCGCTGGGCAAGCTGTTTACATGGAAATTCAGCATCCTGCTGTCGGTGATCGTGTTGAGCGTACTGTTCTACCGGCCGTTTTGCAAGTGGCTCTGCCCACTGGGCGCGTTCTATGCGCTGTTCAACCGGGTGTCCCTCTTCCAGATGAAGGTGGACAAGAGTAAGTGCGTCTCCTGTGGAAAGTGTGCCAGAGCCTGCAAGATGGATGTGGATGTGACGAAAACGCCCAACCACACCGAGTGCATCCGCTGCGGAATGTGCGTCCGCGCTTGTCCGACGAACGCCGTGTGCTTCCGTTACGGCTTCGGCAACGGGAAAGAAACACCAAAGAAAACAACGATGGAGGAATCAAAATGAACATGAAGAGAATTTTTGCACTGGCTTTTGCCGTGCTGATGGTGCTGGCCCTGGCGGCCTGCGGCATGAAGAACAATGACAAGATGGGTGACATGAGCGGCAACGGCTCCGCCATGACCGGCGAGCCGAAAAACGCCGAGGAGGCGCTCAGCCTGCACAAGGAGCTGCTGGAGCGGGAGAACGCGATCCTGTCGGAAAATACCGAGCTGTGGGAAAAGGTCTTTATGGAGGCCGACAAGGGCATGGCCATGGTCGAGGACGGGAAAAACTACGGCGACTTCCTGCTGGATACCATCGAGACCGCGAAAGAGCAGTTCGCCGACAAGGAGTATGAGTGGCTGAAGGAGTCAGCCACGGAGATCAGCAATATTGAAAACAAGCTGACCGAGTTGGAAGAGAAGTATCCCGAGATCATGCAGAAATCCATGGACGGCGATATGAGTATGCCCGCGGGCGATGATATGAGTATGCCGTCCGATCAGAGCGGCGCGGACAAGATGGCCGAGCAGGGCAGTATGCAGAAGTTCCCCACCTTTGAGGGCAAGGACCTGGATGGCAACACGGTGAAGAGCGACGAGCTGTTCTCCGCCAACGCCGTCACCGTGGTGAATTTCTGGTTCACCACCTGCAATCCCTGCGTAGGTGAGCTTTCCGAGCTGGATGCGCTGAACAAGGAACTGTCGGAGAAGGGCGGCTCCCTCATCGGTGTCAACACCTTCACATTGGATGGCGATGAAACAGCAATTTCCGAGGCTAAGGATGTGCTTGCCAAGAAGGGCGCCACTTATCAGAATGTGTATTTTGACTCCGATGGCGAGGCAGGAAAGTTTACCACCAACATCTTCGCCTATCCCACCACCTATGTGGTCGACCGCAGCGGCAATATCGTGGGTGAACCCATCGTAGGCGCCATCACGGAAAAGAAGCAGGCAGAGACGCTGCAAAAGCTCATCGACCAGGCCCTTGCCGCCGATATGGGCTGACAAACGAATTTATCTTCTCGGGAAGGAGGGATACACCATGTATCGGAGAGTATTGCCGCTTCTGCTCACCGCGGTACTGCTGCTGAGCGGCTGCACTGCCGGGCAGAAAAATATGCCGCAGAAAACGGACGAGAAGGAAATGGCCGGACAGCCCTCTGATATGTCCGGTGAAGGAAGCATGTATATGGATACCACGGAAAATGTCATATATCTGGCGGGCGGCTGCTTCTGGGGCATGGAACATCTGATGCAGTCCATCCCAGGCGTCATCGATGCCGAGAGCGGCTATGCCAACGGCACCTGCGAGGCGGACGCCGATTACAAGACCGTCTGCAAGGGCGAGACCGGCTTTCGGGAGGCCGTACGGGTGGAGTATGACCCCGGACAGGTGAGTCTCGACGCCCTGCTGCTGGCCTACTTCTATGTGATCGACCCCACGGTGGAGAACCGGCAGGGCAACGACCGGGGCAGCCAGTATCAGACCGGTGTCTATTACACCAACGAAAGCGCGAAGGAAACGGTGGAGCGCATCGCGGAGATCGAGCGGGGACGCAGTGAAAAGTTCTTCGTGGAGATCGGCCCACTCAAGAACTACTACCCCGCCGAGGAGTACCACCAGAACTACCTCGAAAAGAACCCGAACGGCTACTGCCACATCCCGCGCGCGGAGATGGAGCTGTTTTCCCGGCTGCGCATCGATCCGGGCGACTATCAGAAGCCCGCGGCGGAATCCATCCGGGACAAGCTGACGGCGGAGCAGTACCGTGTTACGCAGGAGAGTGGCACGGAGCGCGCTTTCACAGGCGAGTTCTGGGATAAGTTTGAAAAGGGCATCTATGTGGATGTCGTCACCGGCGAGCCGCTTTTTTCCTCCACGGATAAGTACGAGAGCGGCTGCGGCTGGCCGGCTTTCACAAAGCCCATTGAAGAGCCTGCCGTGGTGGAACTGGAGGACCTGAGCCACGGCATGCGCCGCACAGAGGTCAGAAGCCGTGCCGGAGATTCTCACCTTGGTCATGTGTTCACCGGCGATCCGGAGTCCCCCAATGGCGTGCGCTACTGCATCAACAGTGCGGCCCTGTGCTTTGTGCCTTACGCAAAGATGAAAGCAGAGGGTTACGGATATCTTCTGTATCTGTTCGAGGAATGAGTTCGCAAAATACAATGATATAATAAGCAGCGGCCCAATCATTATGAACCGGGACGCTGTCGTTTATGCTCATGTCGGTTTATTCAAACAGGACGTTCAGCTTGCTGTTCAGAATCAGATCGGCATAAGCAAGCGGGTCGTTGTAGATCAGATAATCCAGCTCTGACCGCTGGAAGCGGTTATCGGCAACTTCGTTTTCAACGGCGGTGAAGTCAATGGAAATCTGGCTTCTATCGTCAAAAACCAATTCTACGCAGGCTGTGTCGATGTTGAATTGACAGAAAATAAGTTTACTCATAGTCATATCTCCAAGATGTTTTTTACGGACTGTAAAGTTAAATGAAAGTTGAGGACCCGTCAGCCCTTCTGGTACAATGG
>OFMK01002201.1_pt1 | contig 11354 bp, 8 predicted proteins | sample 1541781 | NCBI WGS metagenome assembly OFMK01 (sample SAMN04209250, study PRJEB22552) | human gut metagenome | biome: gut; material: feces | host: Homo sapiens | place: USA: Oklahoma
CGCCAGCGGCCTTCCAGAGCTGATTCATGGGACTTGTGCTCCCATCAATTTTGATGTTTTTTGGCGTCCCGGGCTTCCATGGCGGCGATTTCCCGCTGGGCGTCCCGGAGGGAGAGGTTCACCCGGCCCTTTTCGTCGATGTCGGTGACTTTCACCCACACCATGTCGCCGATGTTCACCACGTCCTCCACCTTTTCCACCCGGCGCTCAGCCAGTTTGGAGATGTGGACCATGCCGTCCTTGCCGGGGGCCAGTTCCACAAAGGCGCCGAAGTTCAGGATGCGAACCACTTTGCCGTAGTACAGCATTCCCACCTCGGGGACAAAGACGATGGTGTCAATCATTTTCTTGGCTGCGTCACAGCAGGCGGCATTTTCCGCGGAGATATAGATGGTACCGTCGTCCTCAATGTCGATCTTGGCGCCGGACTCAGCGGTGATCTTCTGGATCACCTTGCCGCCGGAGCCGATGACTTCCCGGATCTTATCGGGGTCAATCTTCATAGTGAGCATCTTGGGGGCGTATTGGCTGACCTCGGGCCGGGGAGCGGGGATGCAGGGGAGCATGATCTCGTCCAGAATGGCCTTCCGGGCGTCGCCGGTGATGTCCAGAGCCTCCTTGATGATGGCATGGGAGAGGCCATCGTTCTTAATATCCATCTGGATGGCGGTGATCCCGTCCTTGGTGCCGGCCACCTTGAAGTCCATCTCCCCGTGGAAGTCCTCCACGCCCTGGATGTCGATGAAGGTGGTGAAGGACCCGTCGTCGTCCTGGATCAGGCCGCAGGAGATGCCGGCCACCGGGGCCTTGATGGGCACACCCGCGTCCATGAGGGCCAGGGTGGAGCCGCAGATGGAGCCCTGGGAGGTGGAGCCGTTGGAGGAGACCACCTCAGAGACCACCCGGATGGCGTAGGGGAACTCCTCCACCGAGGGGATCACCGGGTCCAGAGCCCGTTCCGCCAGGGCGCCGTGGCCCTTTTCCCGGCGGTTGACGCTGCGGGCGCCCCGGGCCTCACCCACGGAGTAGGCGGGGAAGTTGTAGTGGTGCATATAGCGTTTTTCCTCTTCCTCCCAGATGGTGTCCAGCTTCTGGCAGGCGGAGAGGGTGTTCAGGGTTGCCACGGACAGGACCTGGGTCTGTCCCCGGGTGAAGAGGGCCGAGCCGTGAACCCGGGGCAGCACGCCCACCTCAGCGGCCAGGGGACGGATCTCGTTCTTCTGACGGCCATCCACCCGGTGCCCCTGGAGGAGCCAGGCTTTGACAATCTTCTTCTGGAATTTATAGGTGATCTCTTCCAGGTACTGATCCATCTCGGGATACTCCTCCAGGAAGAGCTCGTGCCAGTGGTCGATGAGGGCGTTCCAGCGCTCCTCCCGGACATTTTTGTCGTCGGTGTCCATGGCGGCCTTGGCTTCGTCCATGGTGGCGGCCACGATCTTGTCAAAGAGCTCCTGGTCGAAGTCGGCGTGGTCGTAGGTCATCTTCTCCTTGCCGATCTCGGCCACAATGGCGTTGATAAAGTCCACTTGGGCCTTGATCTCCTCATGGGCCTTCACGATGGCCTCATACATGATCTCGTCGGGGAGCTGGTCGGCCCCGGCCTCGATCATCACCACCTTGGCGCCAGTGGCGGCCACGGTGAGGTCCAGCTTGGAGGCGTGCTTCTGCGCCTGGTTGGGGTTCATGACGATCTGACCGTCCACATAGCCCACCTCCAGGCAGCCGATGGGGCCGCCCCAGGGGATGTTGGACACCGCCAGGCAGGCGGACACGCCCACCATGGCCGCGGCCTCGGGAGAGCAGTCCCGGTCCACGCTCATCACGGTGCAGGTGACCACCACGTCGTTGCGGAAGTCCCCAGGGAAGAGGGGGCGGATGGAGCGGTCAATGACCCGGCTGGCCAGCACGGCGGGCAGAGAGGGCTGCCCCTCCCGGCGCATAAAGGAGCCGGGAATCCGGCCCACGGCGTACAGCTTTTCCTCAAAGTCCACGGACAGGGGGAAGAAATCCACTCCGTCTCTGGGCCGGGGGGCGGCGGTGACCGCCACAAGCACGGAGGTGTCGCCGTAGCGGACCATGGCGGAGGCGTTGGCCAGCTCGGCCACCTTTCCAAACTCCAGGGAGAAGGGGCGGCCGGCAATCTCGGTCTTGTAAATGTGATTGTTGAATTGCTTCTTGGTGATAATGGTTGACATGGTTGCAGACTCCTTTCGCAGGTATCATAAAATGGGCCGGAGAGCCTGCGCCTGATTTAGCACTTGAAGGCATGTCCGAGCCTCGGGCATACGTTCAAACGCTAAAATAGGGCGGGGAGCTCTCCGCGCGGGGGTTGGGAAAAAGGGGCGGTGCGGTTTTGGCCACACCGCCCCTGTCGCAGACGGAATTATTTACGGATGCCCAGCTTGGCAATAATCGCACGATAGCGCTCAATGTCCTTCTTAGCCAGATAGTCCAGCATCTTGCGGCGCTTACCGACCATTTTCAGCAGGCCGCGGCGGCTGTGGTTGTCGTGGATGTGGACCTTCAGGTGCTCGGTGAGCTCCTGAATCCGGGCGGTGAGGATGGCGATCTGAACCTCAGGGGAGCCGGTGTCCGTGGGATGGGTGCGGTTTGCCTCAATAACGGCGGTCTTTTCGTCCTTGCGAATCATGGTTTATTTCCACCTTTCCAAAGTTTGCCTCTGACTGAGTGACGGGCGGGTGTGGCCCTGAAACCAGGCGGTACTCCCGGGACTAAGTCAGGGTAGATTGCGTGCAGTACGCACGTATCTTATAGTATACCACTGGGCGGGGGGAAAGTAAAGCGAAATTTCGAAAAAACCTTGGTGTGACAAAAGGACTCTGCCTGTGAAATCCGTCCCAGAACAGGCATTTATGACCCGATTCCGGGGCTGTGGGCTATTTTGGCAATTCTGATGGGGCGGTGGGGTCCACGGCCTCCAGGTCCACAAAGTCTTCGGCGCAGCGGAGAAGATCCCGTGTTGTTTTTGCACCCACGACCGCTTCTGACCGATGGGTTTGATACATACGCTTGCAGCGTGTTAAGGCAGTTTGGTTGGATATTGGACATAAGAAAGACCTTTCTAAAAAGTTTTATCATAGCTTTATTGTCCGTTCCGTTTTGAGAAAGAGCAGGTGCTTTTGCACTTTAACATACCTGCAAAACAGGACACCCCTTTTTGGTGCAGAAAATCTGTAAGAGGAAGAGAAAAGTGCTTTATATTCTGTTGAAATTTTGGTATAATTAAACATCATTATATCGCTCGAGGGAGGAGAGAGGTTTATGAAGAGACGAGTGATTTCCGCAGCCCTGGCGCTGTGCGTGATGCTGACCCTGTTGTCGGGCACGGCCCTGGCGGTGGGACAACACCCCTTTACCGATGTTCCCCAGAGCCATTGGGCCAACGAGGCGGTGGGCTATGTCTATGAAAATGACCTGATGAATGGGGTGAGCGCCACAATGTTCCAGCCCGGCGGCAGTCTGACCCGGGCTATGTTTGTCACCATCCTGGGCCGGATGGCCGGCGCGGAGGAGGAGAGTGGCGAGAGTGGGTTTGCCGATGTGCCGGCAGGCCGGTGGTATAGTGCCTATGTGGCCTGGGCCGCTGGGGAAGGAATTGTGGATGGCACAGGAAACGGCTGTTTTTCCCCCAATAGCCCTGTGACCCGGGAGCAGATGGCTACCATGATCGCCCGCTATGTAGACAGCGCCGATCTCACTCTGCCCGAGACCGGGGACCCGGCGGCTCCCTTCACGGATCGGAATGCTGTGTCTGACTGGGCCGAGGCGGGGGTGGAGCTCATGCGCCAGACGGGCATCCTGGCCGGGTATGAGGACGGCACCTTCCAGCCCCAGCGCACCGCCAACCGGGCGGAGGCCGCGACGATTTTTATGCGGTTGGAGCAAACCGTCAATGCGAGCCCCCAATCTCCGGAGGAAGCAGCCATAGAAGCCTATGAGACGGCTGCGGCAGAAACCCGTCAGATCGAGAGGAAATACAAAAATACGGATGGGGTTGTTCCCCGAGAAAAGTTAGAACCGTTGCTGCAGGAAGTTGCTGCCTATGCAGAGCAGCTACAAAACCAAGGAACCGTAACCAACTATGAGGTCAACGACACGTGTGTTTATATGAAAGTGGGAGGATGGTTGGGCTTCCTCTATGCACCACCGGAGGAAGGGATGATGGCCGGCGGACAGGAGGGAATGGAAATCATTACCCTGGAGCCATTTCCTGGAGAGATGTATGCGTCTTATCTGTTAGCAGGAGGGAAAGGGCCCGACCAAGCAGCAGAAGATCTGGAGGACAGCTTTGGACCAACGCTGACCTATCAACACAATTATGATGGAGATGCAGTTTCAGTAGATACCCTAAAAAACCTTCCCCAGCACAGCATTATCCTGTGGTCAGGGCACGGAAACTATGTGGATCGTTTAGGTTCCGTTCTCTTTTTGGGGACGAAGAAGTGGGACCAGTCAACGATTCTGCTCTATGCCCAGGAGTTTGGGGATGAGGCGCTGTTGGTGAATCAGAACGGCCAGTTTTATATTTCTCCTATCTTTTTTGAAAAGTACATGCCCCAGGATGCCTTTGCGGGTAGCCTGATCTACTTGGGAACCTGCCAAAGCTTTGCAGACCGTCGGTTGGCGGAGAGTATCTGGGATAAAGGGGCCGAGGTCATTTTAGGCAACACCCGTACCGTGCGTCAAATCTATAATTTCAAGATGCTGTACTCCTTTGCGGAAGGACTGACCCAACGCACAGAGCAGGGATCATATTATACGATTTCTCAGGCATTGGAGTATGCGAAGGAAAAGCATGGAAGTGCCGACACTTGGGGATATAACAGCGAGGTTAAGGCGCTGTACCGAGAGGATGTGACGCTGGAAGAAATCATTTCTCCAGAAAAGACAACTTTGGAGGACCTGGTGGGCGTCTACGAGGGCTCCTACTTCGCCTCCCAGGGGGAGACGGGCCTGACTCTGACCGTCTATGAGGAAAACGGCGCTTACCGCGCCCTTTTTGACTTTTACAATCTCCCCGGCCGGACCAATGCCAAAGAGGGCTCCTATACGATGGATGTGACTGTGACCGATCAGGGGGCCTTCCGTTTTGACGCGGACCAGTGGGTGGAGAAGCCCTCCGGTTACCGGCTGTTGGACCTGGAGGGAACCTTACAGGGCGAGGTGTTGTCTGGAGATTCCCCAACCCCGTTCTCAATCACCAAATGCTCCGATACAACCACTTTGGGTGAGAAAAGTCCAGCTCAGATTGCCAAGGCCATACAGGAGACCTCAGACTTTACCTGGAACTGGTTTTATGACAACCAGTACACGGACAAGAATGACTTGATCCAGGCACCTTACAAAGGCGGCACCTGGACCTATGAACGTGTCAATTATGCGGGGATAACCAAAAAACAGGATGTGCTGAAGATGGCCAAAGGTTACTATGAGGAGGGAGTTGCTGAAACGGTTGTGGCATACAAGGAATGGGTTGAGCAAGATGGAAAGCTTTACGTCTCTGCCACGGAAGGTTTGGGAGGAATCTGGCCGGAACGAGTGTCCATTGCCGTAGAAAAGGAAAACGATTTGTGCTACCGAATTATCTGTTGTGAGTATCTGTCAGGAGAACTTTACCAGCCGCCCTATGAAATCCAATACAGATATCAACATGGAAACTGGGTGTTTGACCAGCCTTTGATCCACGTTGGTGTAGAGATCGAAATTGCTGGGTAAAAAGACATTGCGCCATTGACTGGAGAAAGACAGGCAGATGCAGTATCCCATCGGAAGCCCCCGCCTTGGCGGGGGCTTTTGCAGTTGGCGGCGGAACTCCTTGCAAAACAGACCGTTTTTCCTCTTTTCAGCAGGGAAGAATTCTGGTATAATCAGGCATCATACGGAAGAAAGGACTACGCAGTATGAGAAAACGAATGGTAAGCGCGGCCCTGGCCCTCTGCCTGGCCCTGACGCTTTTCTCCGGCACGGCCCTGGCGGCGGGAGAGCATCCCTTCACCGACGTGCCCCAGGGGCACTGGGCCGGCGACGCGGTGCAGTATGTTTATGAGAACAACCTGATGGGCGGCACAGACAGCACCACCTTTTCCCCCAACGCCACCACCACCCGGGGAATGATTGTGACGGTGCTCTACCGTCTGACAGGAGAACCGGCCAGCGGAACGGCCAGCCAGTTTACCGACGTGGCCGCCGGGGCTTGGTACGCCAAGGCGGTGGCTTGGGCGGCGTCCCGGGACATTGTCAACGGCACCAGCGCCACCACTTTTTCCCCCAATTCCCCCATCACCCGGGAGCAGCTGGCGGTGATCTTTTACCGCTACGCCCAAGACCAGGGATGGGACGTGTCCGCCTGGACCGATTTGGGGCTCTACCAGGATGCGGCGCAGGTGAGCGACTATGCCACCCAGGCGCTGGCCTGGGCCGTCGGGGCGGGGCTGATCACCGGCACCACGGACACCACGTTAAGCCCCCGGGGCAGTGCCACCCGGGCCCAGGTGGCGGTGATCCTCACCCGGTTCTGCGAGACGGTGATGCCCGATGGCCCGGTGAGCCACCAGGAGATGGTGCGAAACCTCCAGAATTCCTCCCTGCGGAAAAAGGATACCCTGGCGGCCATGGCCCAGGTTCTGCTGGACGACGGGTTTGCCCCCGCCTTTGTGGCCGGGCTTTTGGGCAACATCATAGAGGAGGGGGACTGTGGCCGCTTTGAAAGCTCGGCCTATCTATCCAACCCCGACGCCGAGCCCGACTATCTGGTGTACATGGATGAGAATTACGACTACCGGGACAAGTATTCCTACCGGCTGATCTATGAGGGCATCTCCCTCCAGGAGGTCTATGCCATGGTCCTGGAGCTGGGTCCTGCGGGGGCCAACGGCCGGGGAAGCTGCTTCGGCTTGGGCTGCATGCAGTGGACCTCCTACAACCGGATCAAGCGCCTGCTGGAAAACTATCTGGAAGCGGCGGACGGGGCGGACACCATCACCCTGGCCCAGGTCCAGGAGGCGGAGGGGATCACCATCAGCTATGAGCTGCGCAACACCCACAAGAAGGTCTATACGGACTGGCAGACCGCCAACCCTGAGCAGGACACGGAAGAGGCGGCCTATGATGCCGGGGTGAAGGTGTGCACCAGCTACGGGATTCCCGTGGGCTACAACACCCCGGAGGTACAGGAGAAGCGGGGCGGGAATGCTGCCCAAGTCTATGCAGTCATGCTGGGTGAGTCCTAAGACACAACAGATACCACACAAAAAGACCGGCGCTGTGCAGTCCACAGCGCCGGTTTCTTGTTATAGGTTCTGATATTTTTTGTTCCCCTTCAGGGCCTTCATACGGATTTCGTGGTTGAGAATCCGCTTGCGAAGGCGGAGGTTTTCCGGGGTGACCTCCAGCAGCTCGTCATCGGCCAGAAACTCCAGGCACTGCTCCAGGCTCAGGTTCCGGGGCGGCACCAGGCGGAGGGCCTCGTCGGAGCCCGAGGCCCGCATGTTGGTCAGCTGCTTCTTTCGGCAGACGTTCACGGTGATGTCCTCGCTCTTGGGGGTTTCCCCCACCACCATGCCCCCGTAGACCGGGACGCCGGGGCCGATGAACAGGGCGCCCCGCTCCTGGGCGGCCCAGAGGCCGTAGGTGACCGACTCGCCGGTTTCAAAGGCGATGAGGCTGCCGGAGCTCCGGCGGCTCAAATCCCCCTTATAGGGGGCGTAGGAGTCGAAGACAGAGGCCATGATCCCCTCTCCCCGGGTGTCGGTGAGGAATTCGTTGCGGTAGCCGAACAGGCCCCGGGCGGGGACCAGGAACTCAATCTTCATCCGGGTACCCACCGGGGTCATCTCCAGCAGGTCTCCCTTCCGGGAGCCCATCTTCTCAATGACCGCCCCCACCGCGTCGGCGGGCACGTCCACCACCAGGCGCTCCATGGGCTCGCACTTCACCCCGTCGATTTCCTGGTAGAGGACCCGGGGGGGAGAGACCTGGAACTCATAGCCCTCCCGGCGCATGGTCTCAATGAGGATGGACAGGTGCATCTCTCCCCGGCCGGCCACGTTGAAGGCCTCGGTGGAGTCGGTGTCGCTGACCCGCAGGGAGACGTCCTTTAAGGTCTCCCGCATGAGCCGGTCCCGCAGGTTCCGGGAGGTGACGTATTTGCCCTCCTTGCCGGCGAAGGGGGAGTCGTTGACCGAGAAGGTCATCTCCATGGTGGGGGCGGAGATTTTCACAAAGGGCAAGGGCTCGGTCAGGCCGGCGGCGCAGATGGTGTCCCCGATGGTGATGTCCCCGATGCCGGACATGGCGATGATGTTGCCGGCGGCGGCCTCGGTGACCGGCGCCCGGGCCAGACCCTCGAACTGGTAGAGGCTTACCGCCTTGGCCTTGCGGCTCTGGCCGGGGTCGTGGTAGTTGCAGACGGTGATCTCCTGGTTCTGCTTGATGGTGCCCTGCTCAATGCGGCCGATGGCGATCCGGCCGACGAATTCGTTGTAGTCAATGGAGGAGACCAGCATCTGGAAGGGCTTGTCCGCCTCCGCCTCCGGGGCGGGGATATAGCTGAGAATGGTCTCAAACAGGGGCTGCAGGTCGGTCCCCAACACGTCGGGGTCCCGGGAACAGATGCCCTGGCGGGCGGAACAGAAGAGCATGGGGGAGTCCAGCTGCTCCTCTGTGGCATCCAGGTCCAGCAGCAGCTCCAGCACTTCGTCCATGACCTCGTGGATACGCTGGTCGGGGCGGTCAATCTTGTTGATGACCACGATCACCCGATGGCCCAGGTCCAGGGCACGGGAGAGGACGAAGCGGGTCTGGGGCATGGGCCCTTCGGCGGCGTCCACCAGGAGGATGACGCCGTTGACCATTTTCAGAATCCGCTCCACCTCGCCGCCGAAGTCAGCGTGGCCCGGGGTGTCCACAATATTGATCTTCACATCGCCGTATTGGATGGCGGTGTTTTTGGCCAGAATGGTAATGCCGCGCTCCCGCTCCAGGTCCCCGGAGTCCATGACCCGGTCCTTCACTTCCTGGTTCTCCCGGAAGGCGCCGCCCTGCTTGAGCATCTCGTCCACCAGGGTGGTCTTGCCATGGTCCACGTGGGCGATGATGGCGATGTTTCTCAGTGATTCGTTCTGCACAGGTTCGCACCTCATATCTATCGAAAATTCAAACGGACGCTAATTCAACGGCTATCTATTATACTATTGTAAATAAAGGATTGCAAGGATAAATTTTGCCGCGGCCCTGGGAGACCGGGCGGCGGAAGGGAGTTCAGGGGCGGGGGACAGGCAGGACAATCTTCCCGCCTGATTTTTTTCATTTTTTTTGAAAAGGGGCTTGACAAATGGAGAAAATGTGTTATTGTATTATTTGTGCAGTACAACAATACAGCGACACAGATGAACACCACCAAGGAGGGATGGATATGGCGTGGCAGTTTCGCAATGACATCCCCATCTATACCCAGCTGATTGCCCAGATCCAGCAGAGGATTGTCAGCGGCGCCCTGCTGCCGGGGGAGCGGCTTCCCTCGGTGCGGGACCTGGCCGCAGAGGCAGGGGTAAACCCCAACACCATGCAGCGGGCCATGATGGAGATGGAACGAGAGGAGCTGGTTTACAGCCAGCGCACCGCAGGCCGGTTTGTCACCGAGGACGGGGAGCGGATTCGGCGCCTGCGGGAGTCCCTGGCCCGGAACCAGGTGAAGGACTTTTTAGAGGGAATGTACCAGCTGGGGTTCCAGCTGGGAGAGATCGTCACATTTGTACAGACGGAAGGAGAGAAGGGACACCATGAGCATTCTGGAGTGTAAAGGGCTGAGCAAACGCTTCGGGGCGGTGACCGCCCTGGACGGGATCAGCTTTACCATTGAACCGGGCCGGATTGTGGGTCTGCTGGGCCCCAACGGCAGCGGAAAGACGACCTTGATTAAGCTGGCCAACGGCCTGCTGGTCCCCACGGCGGGGGAGCTTTGGATCAACGGAAGGGCGCCGGGGAAGGAGAGCCACGCCATGGTCTCCTATCTTCCCGAGCGGACCAGCCTTCCCCTTTGGATGACCGTGAAGCAGCTGCAGGACTTTTATGAGGATTTTTACGCGGATTTCCAGCGGGAGCGCAGCGAGGAGATGCTGGACCGGCTGGAGATCTCCGCCAAGCAGCGGATGAAGCACATGTCCAAGGGCACCCGGGAAAAGGTGCAGCTGATCCTGGCCATGAGCCGCCAGGCCAAGCTCTACCTGCTGGATGAGCCCATCGGCGGGGTGGACCCGGCGGCCCGGGACTATATTTTGGACACCATCATCCGCAACTACAACCCTGAGGCCTCGGTGATCATCTCCACCCACCTGATCGCGGATGTGGAGAAGGTGCTGGATGAGGTGCTCTTCATTGACCGGGGGCAGATTCTCCTCCAGTCCTCGGTGGACGCCATCCGGGAGGAGAAGGGCATGAGCGTGGACGCGCTGTTCCGGGAGGTATACAAATGCTGAGAAAACTGTTGAAACATGAGTTCCGGGCCACAGCCCGGGTGATGATTCCCCTGTATTTGATTACCGTTCTGCTGGCGGTGCTCACCCGCGCCACCGCATTGTGGGCCGAGATGGTGACCTTTGACGGGATGCTGGGCCGCAACTTCCTGGCCCTGCTGTCCGGGATCATTATTTTTGGGTTTGTCCTGGCGCTGATTGCCACCTTTGTGGTGGCGGTGATCCTGGCCATCCTCCGGTTCCGGAGCAATCTAATGGCGGACGAGGGATACGTGATGTTCACCCTGCCGGTGTCCACCCATACCCTGGTGTGGTCAAAGCTGATTGTCTCCGCCGTCTGGTTCCTGGGGGCGGTTGTGGTGGATGTCCTGTCCCTGCTGGCCCTGGTGGCGAATGTGGAGATGTTCTGGGAGCTGGGTAGGGTCTTCCAGGAGATTGCGGACCAGTGGAACGCCTACTATGTGGGCAACGGCGTGGCCTTCCTGGTGGAGTGCCTGCTCCTCTTTTTGGTGTTCTGTGTGGTCGCCTGCCTGGAGTTTTACACGCCTCTGGCCATCGGCCATAGCTTTGCCCAACATAAAATGTTGCTGTCTGTGGCCTTCTTTTTCGCCATCCAGGTGGTGACCCAGATTGTCTCCGGTATGCTCCTCTTTGCGGGGGTCCCTATGCTGGATTCCATGGATGGCTGGCTCAATTCTCTGACCCCAGCCACCGCCATCCACGGCTTTATGTGGGGCAGTATTCTGATCTCCGCCATTTATGGCGCGATCCTCTACTGCATCACCATTCGGATGCTTCACCGGCATCTGAATCTGGAGTAAGGATACGGTTTCCAGTCTGCGCCCCCGGCCACGGGCC
>OFMK01002205.1_pt1 | contig 11344 bp, 8 predicted proteins | sample 1541781 | NCBI WGS metagenome assembly OFMK01 (sample SAMN04209250, study PRJEB22552) | human gut metagenome | biome: gut; material: feces | host: Homo sapiens | place: USA: Oklahoma
TTAGTTTTTTTTGAGGTGGCCGTTGTAACGCAACCTTAGGAGGCGGTCGCTCTATACAGCTGAGCTACGGAGGCGGATACCCCATTATTTTACCCCATAAGCAAGGCGCTGTCAATGCCTCACTCCGTCCGGAATACCTTCTCGAACTCCTCTGCCGTCATGGTCTCGTTGGCCAGCAGATACTCCGCCACCTCCACCAGCTGGGGCCGGTACTGCTCCAGAATGTCGGTGCAGCGGGCGTAGGCGTCGTCCATGATGCGGCGGATCTCGCCGTCCATCTCCGCCGCCGTTTTCTCGGAGTAGGGCCGGGTCTGGGCCATGGACTTGCCGATGAACACCTCGTCGTGTCCGGCGTCGAAGGCCACGTTGCCCAGCTGCTCCGACATTCCGTAGGTGCCCACCATCTTCCGGGCCAGCTGCGTGGCACGGCTGATGTCGTTGGAGGCCCCGGTGGAGATATCCCCCAGCACCAGCTGCTCCGCCGCCCGGCCGCCCAGCAGCCCGGCGATGCGGTCCAGCATATAGCTGCGGGAGAGGTACGACCGATCCTCGTCCGGCAGATAGATGGTCATGCCGCCCGCCTCGCCCCGGGGAACGATGGTGATCTGATGCACCGGGTCCAGATCGGGCAGTGCGTGCATCACCACGGCGTGTCCCGCCTCGTGATAGGCTGTCAGCCGCCGCTCCCTCTCCGGGATGACCCGGCTGTGCTTCTCCGGCCCGGCGATGACCTTGATGATGGACTCCTGCAGATCCTTCATGGTGATGAAGGACTCGCTGCGCCGTCCCGCCAGCAGGGCCGCCTCGTTGAGGAGGTTCTCCAGATCGGCGCCGGTAAAGCCTGCGGTGCCGCGGGCGATCTGCTTCAGATCCACGTCCTCCGCCAGGGGCTTGTTCTTGGCGTGTACCTGCAAGATCTCCTCCCGGCCCTTGATGTCCGGCAGCCCCACATAGACCTGCCGGTCGAACCGTCCCGGACGCAGCAGCGCCGGGTCCAGAATATCCACACGGTTGGTGGCAGCCAACACCACCACGCCCTCGTTGGAGCCGAAGCCGTCCATTTCCACCAGCAGCTGGTTCAGGGTCTGCTCCCGCTCGTCGTGTCCGCCGCCCAAACCGCTGCCACGCTGGCGGCCCACGGCGTCGATCTCGTCGATGAAGATGATGGCCGGGGCGCTCTTCTTGGCCTGCTGGAACAGATCCCGCACACGGGAGGCGCCTACGCCCACATACATCTCCACAAAGTCCGAGCCGGAGATGGACAGGAACTGTACGCCCGCCTCACCGGCCACCGCCTTGGCCAGCAGCGTCTTACCGGTACCCGGAGGGCCTACCAGCAGCACGCCCTTGGGGATATGCGCCCCCAGATCCAGATACTTCTGGGGCTCCCGGAGAAACTCCACGATCTCCCGCAGCTCCTCCTTCTCCTCGTCGGCCCCGGCCACATCCTGAAACGTGACCTTTTTCTCTCCCGGCGTACTGACCTTGGCCTCTCCAAACCGGGACAGCTTGTCCTGCGCCCCGGCTCCGCCGCCGGCCATGCGGTTCATGAGATTCATCAGCAAAATGAAGCCCAAAAACGCCAGCACATACGGCAGCAGCAGCTGCAGCCAGTTGGTGGAGTGGTCTGCGTGATAGTTATAGGCGGTGATGATACCACTGTCATACTGCTTCTGCACCAGCTCGTTGAGATCCTGATAGAACAGGTCGAAGTCGTACAGGTCGGAGGTAACGGTGCTGCCCCCCTTCAGCTTGGCCGTGATCCGGGTGTCGCTGATGGAGAACTCCTGCACCTTCTCCTCTAAAAAGTATTGCCGCAGCTCAGAGTAGGGGATGTCCCCGGCAGTCCGCATGGTGGACACCACATAGGCCACCACGCATACCGCCAAAATCACCATCAGAATGGTGCCGAAACCGATCTTTCTTCGTTCTGCCAAATGCTTTCCTCCTCTCAGCCGATGGCCCGCACGCCCTGCCAGCTGCTGCCCCCGGTCAGGGAAATGGCCAGCAGCACACGGGCCTTCACATTGCCCACCGGGATATAGCTCTCCTCCCAGTACCGGGCATCATTCGAGCCGGAGCGGTTATCGCCCAGAAAGAACAGGCACCCCTCCGGCACGGTGAAGGAGGACTGGTCGGGGCTGATGGTACCGCCCTGCTGATCCAGATACTCCTCCTCCAGCCGCTGGCCGTTGATGTAGACATAGCCGCCAGAGAAGGACACCGTGTCCCCCGGCAGGCCGATGACCCGCTTTACCAGCAGCTTATCCAGCTCGTCGCTCCAGAAAGTGACGATATTCCCCCGCTCCGGCACCGGGTCGCCCATCACATAGGGCAGCTGCCACGAGATCAGCAGCGTCTTTTTGGGGATGGTGGTCTCCATGGAGCCGGAGGGTACCCAACTCAGCTGCAAAATTACCCGGAACACCAGCACCACCACCACCGCCGTGACGATGAGATAGCCGAAATCCGACCAAAAGGCGGCAAAGCCGCTCTTTTTCTTCTTGACCGCCGCCCCGCCGGAGCCGCTTCCCTCACCGGGCCCGGCCATCGCATCGGAGTCCACCGCACCGGCTGCATAGTCGGCGCTCGCCCCATCGGCAGAACCGCTCATGCTGTCAAAGTCCGCCGCCGGTGCCGCTTTACCTCCGGCCACCGAAGCGGCTCTCCGGCCGGCCGAGACGGACTCGCCGTCTCCCGGCGTTATCGGAGCAGTCTCCTCCGGGGTCATCTCCCACGGATCCCGCTCCCGGCGGGCCTTATCCTCCACCTGCCGGACAGACTGCTCCCGCAGCTCTGCCTGAGCCTCCTCTGCCGACGTGGTCTCTACCGGAGATACCTTCTCCTCCGGGGTCATCTCCCACGGGTCCCGCTCCCGGCGGGCCTTATCCTCCGCCTGCCGGGTACGGCTGCCCCGGCGTTCCGGCTCCTGCCTGGGGGTCGCACCGGCCAGCCGCCGGCCCTGATAACCCCGCTTCCGTTCCTCCACGGACCATTCCTCCTTCCGACCGCCGGCCCTCTGCCGGCACAGCGCCGCTTCTCCTGCGCTGTCGCTTACTTACTGTATACCTCCGGCTTCAGCACGCCGATGTAGGGCATATTGCGATACTTCTGGCAGTAGTCCAGCCCGAAGCCCACCACAAACTCGTCCGGCACCTCAAAGCCCGCCAGATCGGGGTAAATGGGCTTTTCCCGGCGGGAGGGCTTGTCCAGCAGGGTGACGATGGTGATGCTATTGGCTCCCTTGGCCAGCATATAGTCCTTCAAAAAGTACAGGGTATTGCCGGAGTCCAGAATATCCTCCACCACGATGATGTCCCGGCCGGAGATATCCCGCTGCAGATCACGGGTGATCTGCACCACGCCGGAGGACTTGGTGGCGTTCTGATAGGAGGACAGGCCGATGAACTCCACCTCGCTCTTGCACTGGGTGGCCCGCACCAGATCCGCCATAAACAGGAAGCACCCGTTCAGGACCCCCACAAACAGCGGATTCCTGTCGTGGAACTTATCGTAGAGCTGATCGCCCATCTCCTGAATGCGGTCATGGATCTCCTGCTCACTGAACAGGACCTTCAGGATATCCTGATCCATATTGTTCTTAGCCATTACTTTCTTCCTCCTGATCTTTCTCGATCATCAAAATATTTATATTGCTGCCGTCTTTTCCCGGCAAAAATCTTTGATCCGTTCCCACGCCGTATACGGCGGCGGGTTCTCCGTTTATACACACCACCGGGGTGGTTCGCCGTCGCCGGGGCGGCATCCCCCGCTCCGTCAGCAGACGTTTGACGCTGCGGCGGCCTCTGGCCCCCGGCAGGGTCAGACCGTCTCCCCTTTGCGGACAGCGGAGTGTCCATTCGGACATTTTCCCACCGTCCGAAAGCGTCAGGATATGGTCCGAAAACCGGCCCGTTTTGGACAGCCCTTCTCCGTCAGGGGGCGGAGTATTTTTTTCGCTTCTCCACACCCGGACGAGATAGTCTCCCCAGACCTGCTCCCCCTCCGACAGGGTCAGGAGCGGGGGCGAGGGCGGGGTCATCTCCAGATGCAGCACATCCTTCTCCCGCCATGCCGTGACGCCTTCCGGCAGATCCAGCATCCCGCCCTCCCGGAGGGACAGCAGGGCCTCTATGTGGGCGGCGGATACATCCTTCTTCCCGACGGGGAGCCGCTCCAGCAGCAGCCGGAGCATCCGGGGCCGCAGCTCCTCCGGCGCCGATCGCAGCACGGCTTCGGACACCGATACGGCGGTGGGTGCCGATGTGAAATCAGGCGAAATATCGTCCGCACGTGCACATTCCGAGGGCTTATCCGACTTTGACGACTCCTCCGGCAACGTGCCGGGAGGCGGTGCAGGGCTGGGTGCAGCGGGGTCCCGACGGCCAAAGATCTCCGGAGCATTGGGCTCACCGGCTGACGGACAATCGGATACGGCTGTCTCCAGATAGGAGCGGGCCAGCCGATCCAGAAAAACATTCTCCCGCCGCAGGATGGCGGCGGCCCGTGCGATGCTCCGCTCCGGGGCAGGGTGGAGCGTCACCAGCAGAGGCCACACCTCCTGTCGCAGGCGGTTGCGGGTGAAGTCCATGCTGTCGTTAGTCTCGTCCTCCACATGGCCCAGACCGTGGGCCTTGAGATATGCCTCGATCTCCTGCCGAGGGGTCTGGAGCAGGGGGCGGATCAGCCGTCCCCGCACCGGGGGAATGCCCGCCAGCCCCTCCGGGCCGGTGCCGCGCAACAGGTTCAGCACCACCGTCTCCGCCTGATCCGACAGGTGGTGGGCGGTGGCGATGCGGGAGGCTCCGATGGCATCGGCCGTGCGCTCCAGAAAGTCGTAGCGCAGGCGGCGGCCTGCTTCCTCCACGCCCCAGCCCTCCTGCCGGGCGATGGCCCGGACGTCGCCCCGCTCCACATAGAGCGGCACGCTCAGCTCCCGGCAGAGCCCGGCCACGAAAGCCTCGTCCCGTCCCGCCGTGGGGCGCATCAGATGGTTATAGTGGGCGGCGGCCACGGCAAAGCCCCGGCGGCGACCCAGCGACGCCAGATAGTGCAGCAGGCACACGGAGTCCCGGCCCCCGGACACGGCGCACAGCACCGTCTCCCCGGCGGCGGGCAGCATCCCCTGCTGCTGCATCCACGGCATCAGATCCATGACTCGTTACTCCTCGTCGTAGCGGTTTTCCAAGGTGCCGAAGGTGGTATACTCCGGCATCCAGCGCAGCTCCACCTTGCCGGTCTCGCCGTGGCGGTTCTTGGCCACAATGCACTCGGCGATGTTGCGCTTTTCCGAATCCTCTTTATAGTAATCGTCACGATACAGGAACATGACGATATCGGCATCCTGCTCAATGGCGCCGGACTCACGCAGGTCCGACAGCATGGGGCGCTTGTCCTCACGCTTTTCGTTGGCACGGGACAGCTGGGACAGGCACAGCACCGGCACCTGCAGCTCCTTGGCCATGATCTTCAGCATACGGCTGATGTCCGACACCGCCTGTTGGCGGTTCTCGCCGCTATACCCCTTTCCGCCGGCGGAGGTCATCAGCTGGAGGTAGTCAATGACCACCAGCCCCAAGTTGTCGATGCGGCGGCACTTGGCGTTCATGTCCGCCACCGTCAGCAGGGGATTATCGTCGATGCGGATATCCAGACGGCTCAGGGAGGAGGCGCCCTCAGCGATCTTCACCCAGTCGCTCTCCCGGAGGTCGCCGCTGATGAGGCGGGTATTTTCGATAAGGCCCTCGCTGGCCAGCAGGCGGGTCACCAGCTGGTCACGGGACATCTCCAGCGAGAAGACAGCCACCGTCTGGCCGGACTCCTTGGCGGCGTTCAGGGCCACGTTCAGAGCCATACTGGTCTTGCCCATGCCGGGACGGGCGGCCAGCAGCAGCAGATCCGACTTGTTCAAGCCGTTGATCTTACCGTCCACCGCCGAAAAGCCGGTGGACAGACCCGGCAGGGTCTTGCCCCCCTGCGCGCTGAGCTCCGCCAGATGCTCCATGACCTCCTGCAGCACCACCTGAATGGTGGCCATGCTCTGGGCGCTGCGGCCCCGGCGGATGGCGTAGATCTTCTGCTCCGCCGCCTCCAGCACGTCGCCGGGGGCGCCGGTCCCCTCCTGCACCATGGCGGTGATCTCCGCCGCCGCTGCGGCCACCGACCGCAGCAGGGCCTTCTCACGCACCAGGCGCACATACTCCAGCACATTGGCGGAAGTGGGGGTCACCTCCATCAGCTGGGCCAGATACGCCCGTGTGCCATCGTTGGCGAGGCCCGCCTTCTCCAGCTCCCCGGCCACGGTAAGTCCGTCGATGGGGCGGGAGTAGACGAACATGGTGTAGATGGTTTCGAAGATCTCCCGGTTCTGGCGGAGGTAGAAATCGTCCGGCTGAAGCTGGTCCATCACGTCCTTGACGCAGGCGGCGTCAATGAGCATGGAGCCCAGCACGGCCTGCTCTGCCTCTGTGGAGTGCGGCATTTGCCGCAGAAGCAATTCATCCATGAGGGAACTCCTTTCGGGGATTTTTCTGAAGGGGGTGGGGGCTTTTTTGCCTCCGGCGGGGGCTTTTTTGCCTCCGGCGGGTAACTTTCTTTCAGTAGCGAAAGAAAGTACCCGTCGGAGACAAACAGAAGGGACTGTCAAGCCCCAAAAGCGCCGGCAAGGCCAAAGGGAAGTTACTTCTCCTCGCAGACCAGCACATAGACGGTGCCGGTGATCTCGAAGCCCAGCTTGGCCTTGACCTCGAAGCTGCCGAAGGTCTTGATGGGCTCCGCCAGCACCAGCTTCTTGCTGTCCAGCTCCATATCGTGCTGGGCCTTCAGCTGCTCGGAGATCTCCTTGGCGGTGACGGCACCGAAGAGCTTGCCGCCGGCGCCGCCCTTGGCGGCGATCTTCACCTGGCAGCCCTTCAGCTTCCCGGCAAGCTCCTGTGCGGCGGCCTTGGCCTCTGCATCGGCCTTGGCCTTGGCCTTGGCCTGCAGCTTCATGGTGTTCATGGCATCGGCGGTAGCCAAAACCGCCAGATTCTTGGGGAGCAGAAAGTTGCGGGCGTAGCCCTCGGCTACCTCGATCATCTGGCCCTTCTTGCCCTTACCCCGGACATCCTGCTGCAAAATCACTTTCATGGAAATATTCCTCCTTATTCTTCAAAATACTTATCAATGGCACGCAGCAGCGTGGTCTTCGCCTCCGCCACCGTCATGCCGGAACACTGGCCGCCGGCGGTGGTGGAGTTGCCTCCGCCCCCCAGCGTCTCTACCAGCACCTGTACGTTGATCTCGCCCAGAGAGCGGGCGGAGATGTAAATACCGTCATCCTTACGGTACAGCACGAAGGATGCACGGACCCCCTGCAGGGTCAGCATCTCGTCGGCGGCCTTGGCGGCAATGACCCGGTCGCACTCCTGATCCAGCGCCGCAATGGCGATGTCGCCGTGGTACAGCTCTGCCCGGCGGATGATATCGTAGCGGGAGATCATGGACTGGAGGTCGCTCTGGAACATCCGCTGTACGTCCGCCGTATCCGCCCCGGCCCGGCGCAGGTACGCTGCCGCCTCGAAGGTGCGGCCGCCGGTGCGGTTGGTGAAATTCTTGGTGTCCAGCACGATGCCGGCCAGCAGCGCCTCGGACTCCGCCTTCAACAGGTCGCCCGGCTCGATGAGGTACTGGAGCAGCTCCGTCACCAGCTCCGACGCTGAGGAGGCGTAGGGTTCGTGGTAGTTCAGGGCCATCTTGTCGATGTAGCTGCTGCCCCGGCGGTGGTGGTCGATGACCGCCACCCGGTTGCAGGCGTCCAGCAGAGGTTCGGACTCCACGCTGCCGGGGCGGTTGGTATCCACCACCACCAGCAGCGTCTCCGGCTGGACCCGCAGGAAGGCATCATCGCCGCTGAGGAAGGCCCCCTGATACTCCGGCAGGGCCTGCAGGCGGCGCAGCATCGGATGGGCGGCGTTATTCTCCGTATCGATGACGATGCGGCACTTCTTGCCACGTTTGCGGACGATGGCGCACACGCCTGCGGCGGCGCCCAGTGCGTCCATATCCGCATAGCTGTGGCCCATGACGTAGACCTGCTTGGCCTCGTCGATGAGCTCCGCCAGCGCATTGGCCATGACCCGTGACTTCACCTTGGTGCGCTTCTCCGTAGCCTTGGAGCGGCCACCGTAGAACTCGAAATTCAGCTTGTCCTTCACCACTGCCTGATCGCCGCCACGGCTCAGGGCCATTTCCAGCGCCACGGAGGCGTTTTTGAACAGGGCCTCGAAGCTGTCGGCATCCCGGCCCACGCCGATGGACAGGGTGGCTGCCACGCCCTCCCCGGCCACCACCTCACGGACGGCATCCAGCACGTCGAAGCGCTTGGCGGCAAAGTCGGAGAAGCTCTTCTCCTCGAACACAAAGAGGTAGCGGTCCCGGTCGTATCTCAGCATCATCCCCTCGCTGCCGGCGGACCACTGGCTCAGCTTTTCCTCCAGCATGGCCCGCACCGCAGAGCGCTTGCCCTCCGGGGTGGCCTTCATCAGGTCCTCGTAGTTATCCACCATGAGGATGGCTACCACCGGCCGGGTCAGCTCCAGCGTCCGGCGCATCTCCTCGGTGTCGGTGACGTCCATCCAGTAGGTGGTGGCCAGTGCGCTCCGGCCGCCCTCCGGGTGGCTGACGCCGCCGAACACTCGATAGGTGCGGTGGTTCCACACCACGGTCTCCGGAGCCTCGGTCTTGCCCTCCAGCAGCCAGTGGAAGGAGATATTGGGGAACACCGTCTCCAGATGGGCATCAAAGATGCCCTCCCGCTGCTCCGTCAGCTGGAGGAAGCTCTCGCTGCTCCAGAGGATATCCTCCGTGGCCAGATCAAAGACCATCATGGGCAGGGGGGTGAAGAGCATATTGCTGGAGCGGGCGGAGTCCATGCCGCCGTAAAACCGCTGGATATACTGGCGCAGACTCTGCTGGGTAGCCTTGCTGCGGCGGCGGCCCAGCAGGAAAAAGGCCACGGCGGCCACGCCCTCGCCAATGGCGAGGCGCACGTCAAAGGGGATCGCTGCCAGGGCAAACAGCACCAGGCACAGCGAGAAGATCGTGATATTCGTCCGGAGAAGTCGGGCGATCCGTTTATTCAAGGCGCATCCCTCCCTGTTTTGGCGGAGTGCGCTGTTCCGCCATTTTGAATTATATTATTATAGCATAGTTTTTCCTCTGCTACAACGTCTTTCTTATCGGTTTGAAAAAAGTCTTTTCCGGGGTATTTTTTCGGCGGAGGGATCGGGGAAATGCGGGCTTTGCGAGGGGCGGCGAAAAAAGGGGGAAAGAAAGGCTGTACAAATGCGGAGAAATGTGATATACTTTGTGTAAATCGTTGAAAAGCGATTGTCTTTTTTGTATTTTTTGCGGAGGCGGCGGGCCTTCGTGATCAAATAAACGAGGGGATTCCCCTCACCACTTTTGCACAGGACAGTCGGGCGGGCCGCCGGACTTCTCCGGCGATACAGCGCCGCAGAGAAATGTCGGGAGCCGCCTCTATTTTGCCGTGTCCTTTTGCGGAGCAGCTGCGTCCGCCGACGGGCAGTCTGTCTGTGCGCTACTTATCTTGTAAAGGAGAATATACAACACATATGGCAGAAAAATTGAAGATCATTCCTCTGGGCGGTCTCAACGAGATCGGCAAGAACATGACCGCCTATGAGTACGGCGGGGAGATCATTGTGGTGGACTGCGGCATGGCATTCCCCGGCGATGATATGTACGGCATCGACTGCATCATCCCCGACGTCACCTATCTCATCAAGAACAGATCCCGGCTGCGGGGCCTGTTCATCACCCATGGCCATGAGGATCATATCGGGGCCATCCCCTACGTCCTCAAGCAGGTAAATATGCCCATCTACTGCACCCGCTTTACCGCCGGACTCATCAAGCTGAAGCTGCAGGAGCACCGGCTGCTGGACAGCACCAAGCTGGTGACGGTGGAGGCGGGCCAGACGGTGAAGGCCGGGAAATTTCAAGTAGAATTTATCCACGTGAACCACTCCATTGCCGACTCCGTGGCCTTCGCCATCCACACCCGCATGGGCGTGGTGGTCCACACCGGCGACTTCAAGATCGACTCCACCCCCATTGACGGGGAGGTCATCGATCTGGCCCGGTTCGGCGCTCTGGGCAAGGAGGGGGTGCTGGCGCTGCTGGCGGACTCCACCAACGTGGAGCGCCCCGGCTACACCATGAGCGAGCGGATGGTGGGCAAGACCTTCCAGCGGCAGTTCACCGGCTGCAAGCAGCGCATCATCGTCACCACCTTCGCCAGCAACGTCCACCGCATCCAGCAGATCATTGACGCTGCCGCCGCCTGCGGGCGGAAGGTGGCCGTTACCGGCCGCAGCATGGAGAACATCATGAAGGTCTCCACGGAGCTGGGGTATATGAAGGTCCCCAAGGGCGTGCTGATGGACATCAACCGCATCAAGGGTCTGCCGCCCCAGCAGCAGGTCATCATCACCACCGGCTCTCAGGGCGAGGAGATGAGCGCCCTGTACCGGATGGCGTTTTCCACCCACAAGCAGATCGATATCGGGCCGCAGGACAAGGTCATTATCTCCGCCTCCGCCATCCCCGGCAACGAGGTAACGGTGGGCCGGGTCATCAACGAGCTGTTCCGCAAGGGCGCCGACGTGGTGTACGACAAGGCGGATATGCTGCACGTGTCGGGCCACGCCTGTCAGGAGGAGCTGAAGATCATCCACGCCCTGACCAAGCCCAAGTTCTTCATCCCCCTGCACGGTGAGCAGCGGATGCTGCAGATCCACAAGCGGGTGGCGGAGGCCATGGGCATGGACCCCCGGAACATCTGCGTGGCCGAAAACGGCTCCGTCATCGAGCTGACCACCAAGCACATGAAGTGCGAGGCCTCCGTACCCGCCGGAGAGGTCTTTGTGGACGGCTCCGGCGTGGGTGAGGTGGGTGCTGTGGTGCTCAATGACCGGAAGCTGCTGGCCGAGGACGGCATGGTGGTGGTGGTACTGAGTATGTCCTCCCACGACCACCGGCTGCTGTGTGAGCCGGAGATCGTCACCCGCGGCTTCGTGTATGTGAAGGAATCCGAGGAGCTTTTGCAGGAGCTGCGGGAGCTGGCCATGTCCACGGTGGACGGAATGGCTGCCCGGCGGCGCAAGGACGACAACGAGGTGTGCCGTGCCGTGCGCTCGGCGGTGAGCAGCTACCTCTATAAGCACACCAAGCGCAGCCCCATGATCATCCCCATGGTCACAAAGCTGTAAGAAGGATATAGAGTTATAACAAGGAGGGCGTGCTGCAAAGCCATCTTGAGCCGGGCTACCAGTACCTGAAG
>OFMK01002208.1_pt1 | contig 11327 bp, 9 predicted proteins | sample 1541781 | NCBI WGS metagenome assembly OFMK01 (sample SAMN04209250, study PRJEB22552) | human gut metagenome | biome: gut; material: feces | host: Homo sapiens | place: USA: Oklahoma
TACTCGCGGCGCCTTTGCCTTTGCATGTATGCATTATAAGCCTCCGTGCCTTATTTGTCAATGGCTTTTATGAAAAAATTTTAAATATTTGCAGGAAAATATTTTTAAAAATCTATATTACAATGAGTTTGCTAAAATTTAAATGATTTTCAGCTGAAAAACGAAAGATATATATAAAATCCTGCAAAATCTGTTCGGGAATTGCAGGGCATACCGTACAAGCATTTCTTCATAAAATGACAAAGAAAGAAAAATGGGGAGGCTGGTGAAATGAGGATAGAATATGTCCAGACGCTGTTTGGACGTCATTTTCTCATAGGCGAGACGAGTCCGGATTTACTTCCTGAGGAAAGGAAGAAGCGGATTTTCCGAACGCAGAAACAACTGTCCGCTCTGTCTGCTGGAAAACTCCAAAGGGGGAAAAAAGCTTGTACGGATTGTACGCAAGGCAGTCGGTAGAGAAACAGGACAGTATTTCTGTGGAAAGTCAGCTGGAATTCTGCCGGTTTGAAATTAAAGGGCAGGCATTCCGTACATATATCGACCGAGGCTTCAGCGGAAAAGATACTCGAAGGCCTGGCTTCGAAGCACTGATGGAGGATATCCGCAGGGGAGAAATCCAAGCGGTCGTAGTGTATAAGCTGGATAGGATCAGCCGTTCCATCGTTGATTTTTCCAATATGATGGAAGTTTTTCAAAGCTATGGCGTAAGTTTTATTTCATCTACGGAAAAATTTGACACCTCGACACCAATCGGGAGAGCTATGCTGAATTTATGTGCGGTGTTTGCTCAGCTGGAACGGGAAACCATACAAAAGAGAGTCAGCGACGCCTATCGATCCCGAAGTCAAAAGGGATTTTATATGGGAGGGAGAGTGCCCTTTGGCTTCCGTGTGGAGCAAATCAAAATGGATGGGATATCCACAAGCCGGTATCAGCCTGTGAAGGAAGAAATCCGCTGGGTAAAGGAAATGTTTTCGTTTTACGCCCAACAGGAGGCCAGCTTGGGAGAACTGGCACAGTACCTAAAGGAATTGGGAGCGGTAAACCGTCAAGGAAAGGCTTTTTGTCCGGCTAGGCTGGGGGAGCTCATTCGGAATCCGGTTTACGTCAAGGCGGACGGGAAGGTTTATCAATTTTTTCGCGATCGGGGCGTTCGCCTTCTGGATCCGCCTGGATGGTATACAGGAGAAAGAGGATGCTATCTGTACCAAGAGGAAAAGGGCTCTAAAGCGGCTCTGACGGGATGCCTGGCGGTGCTGGCGCCTCACAGGGGAATTGTTGATTCCGACACTTGGCTTGCCTGCCGAAGAAAATGTCTGGAGCACCGACGGGCCGGGCCTAAGGGAACGGAAAAGAGTTCCTGGCTTGTAGGGAAGGTTGCGTGCGGCATTTGCGGCAGCAGTCTGGCGGTGAGGAAAAAAGGGGAGGGAGGAACCCGGTATTTTGTTTGCGGCGGCAGAATCCGGCATAACGGATGCGAGGGACTAGGGACTATTCGAGCTCGGGAGCTGGAGGAGTTTATTTATCAAAGAATCGTGGAGAAGCTGAGAAGGACTCCGGCGGTGTCCGCAGAAGACGCCGGAAGGAAGGAGGCGGATAATAGAATCCTTTTGCAAAAATTAGAGCTGGAACGCCAGATTGAAGAGCTAACCAGCCAGGCTGCCGGCGCGGGCAAAGCGCTGATGGGTTATTTAAGCCAAAAGGCCGAGGAGCTGGAGAGGAAAAAATACAGCCTGGAAAAAAACTTGGAGCATAAAACAACCTTAAAGAGTGGAAAAACACCCCAAAGCCTTGCGGAGGCTTTAACGGTTTGGAATATATTCTCCAATCAGGAGAAAAGCTTAGTAGCGGATAGCGTGATAGAAAAGATAACGATTTTCAAGGACAAGGCCGAGCTTTCCTGGCGGTACTGATTTTTAAATACCCCAAAGCATATAAAAAGCCATGGCGGCAAGAAAAAAGCGCTGCTTTGCGTTTCGAAAAGAGGATAGCCTGACTGGAATGCGGAAAGAAACGGCTGCCATCCAGGAACGAGAATCTCATTGATTTATCTTACGGCTGTTAAAATATCAAAATTCTCAAAGAAGGTGGAAAACAATCCGTCCCCCATCTTTTCTTCTGTGATGGAAATCCGATAAGGGAAGCCTGAATCGCCAATTACCTTTTCCTTATACGGTTTGGGGAAGGATTGCGGATAGCCACCGACCGCCTAGACAGTAAAAACTTCTATGCTTTCAACCCTGGTTTTGATAAAAACTGCAAGAAAAAATAAAGAAATCATTAAAATTAATAATTTCGTAAGAACTTAAAATTTTAACCAAGAATAGAGGATGATAAGAATCATCCTCTATTTGTTTTTTCCAAAAAAGATGAATAAAAATTGAATATTTTTCAAATGTACTGAAAACAATTTGATAAGAGGCTTTCTTAAGCGGGTATGGTCAAATATCACAAAGATTGAATTTGCTTTTTGTTTGATGTATAATTGGAAACCGAGATTGATAAAAAAGAAAGGAGTGATTGGCGGTTGTCTGCTGCCTTAAAAGGTACGGCGAGGAAATTTTTATGGGATCACAGTGCGTTTCGCTGCTGCTATTTTCTGTCTTTGTTTTTAAGCTCTCTTTGCTTTGTTGAATTAGGTTTCCAGATTTTGACCGGCGTGACTATGGTGTGGTCGGTTTTAATTCTAATCGATATATTCCGCCGCCTTTACCCCAGAAAGAATTTAAAGTATTTCGGACTGCTCTGCGCGTTTGTTGCCTGCGGCTTGGCAACCGCTCTCCTTCATGCGGAGGATAACCTGGTTACCAATCTGGTGATGATGTATCATGTGGCGGTGTGCTTTTTCATTGTCTACGGAATGCATTCGGAGCGGGATAAGGAAAAGGTGCGCCGGGAAATGTTTTTTATGGCGAAAATCCTGGCGTTCCTCATTACGGTATTCGCCGCGGCGGGCCTCTTAGCGGCGTTTCTTTTCACTAGGGTAAAGGCGTTTTCCTATTGCATCGGTTTGATGGATAACCGTTTTACCGGCCTTTATACCAATCCTAATATCGCGGCCTATGTCAGCGTGGTGGGGCTTGTGTGCATCCACCTGATGTATGGAAAAAGCCGGGGCGGCGCTGAGAAAAGAGAGCTGCCCAGATGGTTTTTAAATCTTGGAATTGCCGTCAATGTATTAACAGTGCTCCTGTCCGACTCCAACGCCTCGATGGTGTTCCTGCTGGTATACGGCACGGCCTTTTTGTTCACCCGGATGTACCGGAAAAATGGGTTTTCCAAAGGAAAAATCCTGGTGAGGAAAACCGTTTTGGTCCTGCTGGTTGCCCTGATGGCTTCCGTCGGATGCTTTGCCTTGAGGGAGGTCAGCCAGTATGGCATGGCGCAGGCGATCAATGCGCTGCATAAAAGCGGTACCACAGTGGTTACCTCTGACGCGGCCACATCGGCTTCTGAGGTGCTGGTGACCATCGGAAGAGACGGCAATTATGAGCTTTCCAGCGGACGGCTGGATTCCTTGCAGAAAGCTATGGTGCTTTATCAAAAGAATCCGATCATGGGAATCGGCAAGGGCAATATTCTGGAATACGGCAACCGCTATTTGGCAAGAGGGTTTCAGTTTTTTGACCTGCATAACGGCTACCTGACCATTCTGATTTCCTGCGGCACGGTAGGCTTAGGGCTTTTCCTGGCTTTTGCCGTGCTGGCCGCCAGAAAAGTGATGAAGGCCGTATTCCGCAGATATTCTCAGCGGGGCGAGCGGGAGCTGGTCATCCTTTTCTGTTCTCTGTGCGCTTACGCGGTATACGCGTTATTCGAGCGGGCGCTGCTGTTCGATATCACCTTTATGGTGGTTTCCTTCTGGATGCTGTTCGGCTACACGATGAACGAAACCTTGATCGAGGAACCGTTCCTATGTCCGGTTACTGTCCGCAGCAGGGTGAAAAAAGCAAAAGAGCCCGTGGGTGCGCTGCCGGCCTTGACACGCCGCACAGGGAATGATATAATCTAAATAAATTTAATAGCTGTCTTCGGGGCGGGGTGAAAGTCCCCACCGGCGGTAACCCTTTCAAACATGGGAAGCCCGCGAGCTGCTTGCTGATCTGGTGAGATTCCAGAGCCGACGGTATAGTCCGGATGGAAGAAGAAAAGAAGCGTTTGCTTTTTGCGCGTCCCGGATTTTTCCGGGACGCTTTTTCGTTTCAGTGGACAGCGCGAAAGGAAAGATGCTTTCATGAAACAATCGTCAAAAACCATCCGCTTGGCTCAAATGGCCATGCTGGCCGCGATTTCCGTGATTCTGGTGGCGTTTGTCAGGATTCCGCTGGTTCCGGCGGCGCCCTTCTTGGTGTACGATATGGCGGACGCCCCCGTTTTGATCGGAACCCTCCTGTTCGGCCCTGTCCCTGGTATGACCATTCTGCTGGTGGTATCGGTTATCCAGGCGTTTTTGTTTTCCTCCGACGGCTGGGTCGGCCTGTTGATGCACTTTGTAGCCTCCGGCGCCTTGGTGGTGCTTACCGGCTGGCTGTACCATCGAAAAAAACGGATGAAGGATGCGGTGGTTGGTATGGCGCTGGGCACCTTGGCTATGACGCTGATTATGATTCCTATGAACTATATTTTTACGGTTCATGTTTATGGTACCCCAAAAGATGTGGTGGATGCCATTATGCTGCCGGGAATTATCCCCTTTAACCTGATCAAGGGCGGGGCCAACAGCCTGCTGGCTGGAATCCTGTTTAAACTGCTTTCCCCGTTTGTAAACCGGCATAAGACCATGCTTGGCCAACCGTAAAAATAGATCAAATCCTCTAAATTTCGGGAAAAATTTTCTAGCAGGTTTTCTCTTTACATTTTCATAATCTGTGATAAACTAAAATTACAACAGAATAAACCCTTATCAAGAGAGGCGGAGGGAACAGACCCTGTGATGCCCGGCAACCTGCGGTTTGCAAGGTGCCAATTTCTGCGGGAAAACCGGAAGATGAGGTTAAGTGAAAACGAGCCGTCCGGAATTTCCGGGCGGCTTTTTTTGCGGAATGAGCGAAAGACAACCGGACTGGCAGAGGGGATAAGGCAAATAATAGTTAGGAGGAAGGAACGAATGGCAAAGAAATTATTTACGTCTGAATCGGTAACAGAGGGACATCCGGATAAGGTGTGCGACCAGATTTCCGACGCGGTGCTGGACGCGATTTTTGAACAGGATCCTCAGGCACATGTGGCCTGCGAGGTAACCGCGACCACCGGAATGATTCATGTAATGGGAGAGATATCAACCACCTGTTATGTGGATATTCCCGCAGTGACCCGGGAAGTGGTGAAAAGTATTGGCTACGATGATCCCGCATGCGGCTTTGACGGCAATACCTGCGCGGTGCTGACCTCTATTGACGCCCAGTCTCCGGATATCGCGATGGGCGTCAACGAGTCCTTAGAGGTAAAGGAGGGAGCCGGAGACGCTGATGACCAGATCGGCGCCGGGGACCAGGGAATGATGTTTGGCTATGCCTGCGACGAAACCCCGGAGCTGATGCCCTTGCCGATCTCCCTGGCCCATAAGCTTTCCAAGCAGCTTGCCAAGGTGCGGAAAGAAGGGAGCCTGACTTACCTGCGGCCGGATGGCAAAAGCCAGGTCACAGTGGAATATGACGGCGATGACCGCCCGGTTCGTGTGGAAGCGGTGGTGGTTTCAACCCAGCACGACAGCGGCGTGAACCTGGAACGAATTCGTGAGGATATCCAGCGCGAGGTTATCCGTCCGATAATCCCGGAGGAGCTGATGGATCAGGATACCAAGATCTACGTCAACCCGACCGGACGGTTTGTAGTGGGCGGACCGGTAGGTGACAGCGGCCTGACAGGCAGAAAGATTATCGTCGATACCTATGGCGGATACTCTCGGCACGGCGGCGGGGCGTTTTCCGGTAAAGATCCTACTAAGGTAGACCGCAGCGCAGCCTACGCGGCCCGGTGGGTAGCGAAAAACGTGGTCGGCGCCGGGCTGGCGAGAAAATGCGAGCTGCAGCTGGCCTACGCGATCGGCGTGGCTCGGCCGGTGTCGGTGCGGGTGGATACCTTCGGTACTGGCAAGCTTGACGACCAGCTTCTTGCGAAGGCCATTCAAAAAGTGTTCGATCTGCGTCCGGCGGCGATTATCCGAGCGCTGAAGCTGAGACAGCCGATCTATCGGAGCCTTGCGGCTTACGGTCACATGGGCCGGGAGGATCTGGACGTAGAATGGGAAAAGCTGAATCGGGTAGATGAGCTGAAAGCGGAAGCGGCTAAGCTGGCGTAAACAGAAAGAAATCCGGGATTTGGGGCTCCTGAATCCCGGATTTTTTATTTGAGACGAGACAGCCAGACTGTGGCGGTTCTATAAAAGCAGAGGGCATGAAACGTTGAAAGCAAGGAATTAGAAAGGCGCTCCTTTAACGGTAACTGGCGCTGTAAAGCGGCGGCTGGTTTGCGGCCGGACCGCGTCAAAGCCAATGCGGGCGCTGCAAAATCAGGAATAGGGAAGGCTTACTAGTAATGAGCCTGAACAGGCCGGTGTAGGGTATTATGCGTTGGCCGGCCAAGCAGATACGCCGCAGCAGAAACCGTCTCGTAAAAATGTACCTGCTGGATCAATGAATGCTTAGCGTTAAATCGGGAAGGGGCTGCGGCCTTTTCACGCTTTAACCAAGCGGCTGGGAAAGCTGCGGCGATCGAAACCAATCGCACCCATAGATCTATTCAAGCGGTATGCTTATATTTAGGATGGCTTTTTAGAGTGTAATGTGCGATTCAGATCCCTATGGATAAGATAAGCGATACTGAAATAGCAGCGAAAAGGGCGGCGGTAATCTCCGCCTTTTTATATTTGAGCGTTCTGAGAGGAAAAACGCGCTAAGATTATGTCACAGGATAAGCCCCGAGAGAATAAGATAGCGTGAGGTGATAGGAATGCTTGAAACAATTTCTGCCATAATCTGCGTGCTGTTTATCATTATCGGGTTAGTGGAAGTCTTTCGAAGTATTGTTTTGTTTGTTCTCCGGCCGAAGGGAGAGGATACCGCTATGACCATTGTTCCCATTTGCGGGCATAATGAAGAGGCCGAATATCTTTTGAGAAGCGCCGCCGCCAGAGTGAAGTGGGCTGACAACGGCAGAGAGCGCCGGGTCATCTGCTTGGATTGCGGCATGGATTTGGAAACTAGGATGATCTGCGAAAAGTTGGTTCATTCCTATGGGTTTATGGAGCTCTGTACGATGGAAGAGCTTCAAGGCATGCTGCGCGATCAGTGCTTCTAGCCGACCCGGTCTTTTGGCAGGAGGCCGGTTCTTTGTTCCAATTTCTGTCGTGCGGCAGGCAGATCATTTTCTCTGTTCAAATGGTAAAGTGCTTTTTGGCAATGCTAAAATTTAAAGATAACGACTGGAAACAGGAAGGCTGCGGCCTGTGGCCTGCGACGGAGAGGACGGCTGGAAAGATAAGGTTTCTTTTTCATGAAGTAAGCCGCAGGCTTCCATGGGAAAGTAACCAGAACGCGGAGAAAAAAGTCCCTGCGTGGCTTAAACGCTCCAGCTAAGGAGGCTTCTGAGTTCGAGAAGGTACGCCGCATTTTCTGTTAAGCCCTATGCGGCGGGGTGTTTTTGTGTTATCATAAGGGTATAAAAGCGTAAGACGATGAAAGCCGGTGTCTAGCGGCTGAAAAGAGCCTGTAATACAATAAGAGGTTTTTCAGCTTTTAAAACGGCTTTGTTGATTGGGCGTTAAAGACCACTGTATAGAAAAGGCAGACGTAAAACGGGGATGAGGCAATGGGTGAAAATCAGTTGTTGGAGCTGACCGGCTCGGTGGAGCAGGTGATCTACCGCAATGAAAAAAATGGATATACAGTGCTTTCCCTTTTGGCCGGAGACGGCGAGGTAACGGCGGTAGGCACTTTGCCTTGGGTAAACGCAGGGGAGACTTTGCGCTTGGTAGGCGAGTGGAAAACCCACCCGAATTTCGGCACACAGTTCGCCGCAGTGGCCTGCGAACGGTTCCAGCCGGCTGGAGAAGGGGCGATCCTGCGCTATTTGTCATCCGGCGCCGTGAAGGGGATCGGCCCGGTCATGGCCGCCAGGCTGGTAGACGCCTTCGGCGATCAAACCCTTGAGGTTTTAGAGAATCATCCCGAGCGACTGGCCTCAGTCAAGGGAATTTCCAAGGCAAAAGCCCAGCAGATCGCTTCAGAGCTTCATAATCTTTCCGGAATCCAGGAGGTCATGTCCTATTTAGGAGCTTTTGGCATTTCGCCGGAGGAAGCGCTGCAAATTTGGAAGGTGTGGGGAGACGCGGCGGTAGAGATGATCCGTAGGGATCCCTATGTCCTTTGCCGGGAGCCGGTTTCCATTGACTTTGAGCGGGTGGATGCGATTGCTGCCTCTCTGGAACGGCCGCACGATGAAAGGGGGCGGATTCGGGCGGGAATCTCCTATGTGCTGCTGCACAACATGAACAACGGGCATACCTGCCTGCCCAAGGACCGTTTGCTGCCTGCCGCCGCCAGCTATCTGGAAATCGAGGAAGAACTGGCGGATGAAATCCTATATGAGATGATCCAGGACTTGACGCTGGAGCTGGATTTAATCAACGGCAGAGAGTTTATTTTTACGCCGAAAATGCATCAATGCGAGATCTATATCGCGGCCAGAATGCTGATGATGCTGAATTTTCCCGCCCAGAGCATCACCGGTGTGGAGGAAGCGGTGGCCGCCATTGAGGCGCAAAGCGGGATACAATACGCTCAGCAGCAGAAACAAGCGATCACAGAAGCGCTTTCCAAGGGAATGCTGATCCTGACCGGAGGCCCGGGCACGGGAAAGACAACCACTTTGAACGGCATTTTAAATATTTTAGAACAAAATGGGGAACGGGTGTATTTAGCCGCTCCCACGGGGCGGGCTGCCCAGCGGATGTCGGAGGTGACCCGGCGGGAGGCCAAAACGATTCACAGGCTGCTGGAAGTGGAATGGGATCCACAGGACAGGCCGGTGTTTACCCGCAACGAGAAAAATATGCTGGATTGCGATACCTTGATTCTGGACGAGCTCTCTATGGTGGACAACGCCTTGTTCGAGGGGGTTCTGCGGGCTCTTCCTCTGGGCTGCCGTTTGATTTTAGTAGGAGATACAGACCAGCTTCCCTCTGTCGGTCCAGGAAACGTATTAGGGGACCTTATCGCTTCGGGGCTGTTGCCAGTGGTACAGCTGACAGAGATTTTCCGCCAGTCCATGCAAAGCCTGATCGTCACCAACGCTCATCAGATCGTCCAGGGACAGATGCCGGAGCTTGGGAGAAAGGACGGCGACTTTTTCTTTTTGCCGAACCAGGATCCCGTTTCTATCCGGGATACCATCGTGGATTTATGCCTGCGCCGGCTGCCGGCCTCCTACGGATATTCTCCGGTATTTGATATCCAGGTGCTGTCTCCCGGCAGAAAAGGGGAATTAGGGACGATTGCTTTGAACCAGTCGCTGCAGTCGGCGGTCAATCCTCCGGAAAAGGGGATAAAAAAAGAGATTACCGTCAACGGTGTGCTGCTCCGGGAGGGCGACAAGGTGATGCAGGTGAAAAATAATTATAATATTCCCTGGGAAAAGGATGACGGCACCTTAGGGGAAGGCGTGTACAACGGCGATGTAGGAATTTTGCTGGAGGTAGACCGAACCGGCAGCGCTGCGGTGCGATATGACGACAAGGTGGCCGCTTATGATTTGGAAAGCATCGGAGATCTGGAACTCGCCTACGCGGTTACGGTGCATAAAAGCCAGGGCAGTGAGTTTGAGGCTGTGGTGATGCCTATGTATCCGGGCCCCCGGCAGCTATACTACCGAAACCTGCTGTATACCGGCGTTACCCGGGCGAAAAATCTTCTGGTGATGGTGGGAACTCCGAAAACTGTGGAACGGATGGTGGAAAACAACCGTAAGACTAAGCGGTATACGGGACTATGCTACTTCCTGCTCCGAGCTGCGGAGGAAACGGAATGAAATTTTTGAGAAAATTACTAAGAAGCTTTTATCCCGCCCGGTGCCCCTATTGCGGCAAGGTTACCAGACCCTTTGGGGAGGGCTGTAAGAACTGTGTGTCACAAAATCCGGCGCAGTCGAAAGCCTTTTGGATTTATCATCCATATTTGAGAAATGATAACATTGAGCTTATTTGCTGTAGTGCCTGGCTTTACTGGGACAAGCCGAAAGCGGCGGTGCTCCGATTTAAATTTCACGGCCGGCGGGAATACGCGGAGTCCTTCGGCCTTTCTATGGCCAGGAGCGTAAAAGAAAACTTTTCTTCCGTTACATTCGACTTGGTTTGTGAAATTCCCTTAACCAAGCGCCGCCGCCGTGAAAGAGGCTTTGATCAGGCTCGCCTGCTGGCCAAGGAGCTGGCGCGCGGCCTAAAGCTGCCTTACGTCAGTGCTTTGGAAAAGCCAAAGGGGAACCGAATCCAACATGAGTTGTCGTTTGCTGAGCGATGGGAAAATGTAAAGGGGGTTTACCGGCTGAAAAGGAAGATTGATGTTCGGGGAAAAACTGTTTTGCTTTGCGACGACATCGTTACCAGCGGCGCGACAATGTGGGAGGCGGGGAGAGTACTGCTTCAGCACGGTGCGAAGGCGGTGTACGGCGTCAGTCTCTGCCGGGCCAAGAAGTGGGGAACGGAAGGTTGAAATTTACCCACAGGTATACTATAATAAATCTATATGTAGCCTATCCAGGCTGAAACGATAAAAGAAGCTGTACAAAGAGAAAAAGGACAGGAGGCGTTTTCTTTGCTGGGAACAGATGCCGCAATTGATCTTGGGACATCCAGAACTCGAATTTATCTTCCGCAACAGGGAGTTGTGATAGATGAGCCATCCGTGGTGGCTGTGGACAATATGACGGAGGAAATTATCGCCATCGGCCAGGAGGCCTATGAAATGGTGGGACGTACCTCTCAGAGGCTGACGGTAACTTATCCGCTGGTAAACGGTGTAATTTCAAATTTTATCCTTGTGGAGCAGATGGTCGGCTATTTTCTAAAAAAGGTCAGCTCCAGCATGGTGTTTATGCCTCGGGTGGTGGCCTGTATTCCAGGCGAGGTGACCGAGGTGGAAAAACGCGCTGTGGTAAATTCCATCAGCACTGCGGGCGTGCGGAAAATCTGTCTGATCGAGGAGCCGATTGCCGCGGCTATGGGGGCGGGAATTGATATTTTTACCCCTCATGGTTCCTTAGTGGTAGATATCGGCGGCGGAACCAGCAATATTGCAGTATTTGAAAAAGGGGAATTCGCAGGCTGCGCA
>OFMK01002209.1_pt1 | contig 11325 bp, 6 predicted proteins | sample 1541781 | NCBI WGS metagenome assembly OFMK01 (sample SAMN04209250, study PRJEB22552) | human gut metagenome | biome: gut; material: feces | host: Homo sapiens | place: USA: Oklahoma
GGCGCTGTTCGTCCTTGCTGTCAACAAGGGCTTATGCGCAACGTTTCGCACGGTTCTTAAAATAATGGCTCTCATCAATGAAGATGCGATCCACACCCAATTCCTCGAATGTGACGACATCATCCTTGCGGCTCTGGTCATTCAGCCTGTCGATTTTGGTTTGCAGTCCTTTGCGGGTCTTTTCCATCTGCTTGATGGTGAAGTTTTCTGCCTTATCTGCCTTGGCCTCCCGGATGCCCATCAGAATTTCCTCCATCTGCTGCTCCAAGATGGCGCGCTGTCGTTCTGTGCTCATAGGGATTTTTTCAAACTGACTATGTCCGATGATAACTGCATCATAGTCGCCGGTGGCGATTCTGCCGCAGAATCGTTTGCGATTCTTGGTTTCAAAGTCCTTTTTCGTGGCAACAAGGATATTGGCAGCAGGATAGAGCTGCAAGAATTCACTTGCCCACTGCTCGGTCAGGTGATTGGGAACTACGAACAGGGACTTCTGGCACAGTCCCAGTCGCTTACTCTCCATGGCGGCGGCTACCATCTCGAAGGTCTTACCCGCACCCACCACATGAGCCAACAGCGTGTTGCCGCCGTAAAGGATGTGGGCAATCGCGTTCACCTGATGCTTCCGCAGCGTGATCTCCGGATTCATGCCGGAGAAGTTGATATGGCTGCCATCATATTCTCGGGGACGATTGGAGTTGAACAGGATGTTATAGGTCTTGCACAAGGTTTCCCGTCGCGTCGGGTCTTTCCAGATCCATTCTGCAAAGGCTTCTTTGAGCAGTTCCTGCTTACTCTGGGCGATGGCAGTTTCTTTCTTGTTCAGGACCGCGATTTTCTTCCCCTCAGCATCGTATTGATAATCAAAAATACGGACATCCTTCAAGTTCAGGCTGTCCTCCACGATCTCGTATGCGTTGATGCGCTTGGTACCGTAGGTGCTATGTGCCTTGACATTGCCACGATCCTTGCTCTTACCTTCAATGCGCCATTCTCCAGTGATTTTGGAATAATGGACTTTGATGCTCCACTGCGCGCTTCGGGGCGTGCCCAGGGTTTCAAAAAGGAATTGCTGGATATACGCAGGGTCCAGCCACGTTGCGCCCAACCGGATAGAGATCTCGCTGGCGGTGAGGTCTACCGGTTGCACCTGTGCCAGCGCATCGGCATTGACCTGATACTGCGGGGTCTGCGCGGCTTTCCCTCTGGCGATCGTCAGCTTCTGACGGACATTGCCGGAAAGGTATTCATCTGCGGGCAAATACTTTTCGTTGATACCCTCAGCATAGTCAGGGTTCAGGAATACAACACCTCTCAGCTCGGAGAACAGGGTTTCCTCGTCCTTTCCGGTCAGCCGACTCATGTAGTCCATATCCACATGCGCCTTTTCTCCGATGGAGAGCGCCAGTGCTTCTACTGCCGTATCCACCTTTTCGGCAGGCTTATGGCTGCGGATGGTTCGCTTGGTGAATAAATCTGCCTTACGCTTCAGATTCTTTTCTTCGTCCAGCACTTCCAGAGAACAGAGCAGGAAGTAAGAGCTGTCCTGATCAAAGGCGATTGCATTTCCACGGGAGTTGATGAGACCGTATTTCCGGGTGAAGGCATCGTAAAGGGTATTCAGCCTGACCTGCTGCTCCTTGATTTCTTTTTCGGGATAGTCCTCGGTCTGATATTCCAGCAGCGTCCGCACACAGTCCCGCAGCTCGATCATGCCCTTGATACGGCTCTCGGCGGTTTTGGACACCTCCACTGGATTCATCCGGCTGTTCTCTCGGTAATAGATTTTTCCATCCACCAGCGCATACGAGAAATTGCGGACGGTGGGATCGGCTTCGATTGAAAAGTCTTCACCTTCCAGTTCTTCCTCACGGCTGAACGCTGTGATCTCTCCGTGAATATTCTGGATCGCTTCTGACAGCAGACTGTCCAGCGGCTGATCCGGATAAGGCTCACAGGTGGGCGTCGGGCCGAATGGTCCCGATATTATCTTCATCTCACCCAGCACCATATCCGGATTGTCCACAAAATAGCTGTTCATCTGGATACCGGTATCATCGGTGGCCAGATGCACCCATTCAGGTTCTATATTTACCATGCGGTCACGTTTTTGCAGGAATAGGATATCCGACACCACCTCTGTACCCGCCGCAGCCTTGAACGCATTGTTGGGCAGACGGATCGCACCCAGCAATTCCGCCCGCTGCGCAATGTACTTTCGTACATTGGCAGTGCGTTTGTCCATGGTAAAACTGGAGGTCACAAAGGCGATAACACCGCCCGGACGAACTTTGTCCAGCGTTTTGGCAATAAAGTATTCGTGGATGGGCAGGTTCAGACGGTCATATCGTTTGTCCAGCACCTTGAATTGACCGAAAGGGACATTGCCAATCGCCGCATCGAAGAAATTATCCGGGAATGCAGCTCTCTCATACCCCTGCACCGCGATGCTGCTGTGCTGGTAGAGCTGTCGGGCGATGCGGCCGGAGAGGTCATCCAGCTCCACACCGTAGAGCCTGCTGCCTGCCATGCCCTCTGGCAGCATCCCAAGGAAATTACCCACACCGCAGGACGGTTCCAGAATGTTGCCTTGCGTAAAACCCATCTGTGCAAGCGCAGCGTAGATGCTTCGAATGATGATAGGCGGGGTGTAGAACGCTGTCAACGTAGATTCACGGGCAGCAGCGTACTCGGCGTCGGTCAGCAGTTCCTTCAGTTCACCGTACCGGGCATTTTTCTCATCGAAGAAGTCAGCCAGACCACCCCAGCCCACATACTGTGCCAGCACCTCCTGTTCCTCCGGCATGGCGGTGCGCTCCTCGGCTTCTATGGTTTTCAGCAGACGGATGGCATCCAGATTTCGCTGAAATCGCTCCAGCGGCGCACCTTCTCCGATCCGATCATCGGTGATATGATAGTTCCTGCCGCTGGTATCCAAAGGACGTGCCAGACCATTTTGTTCTCTCTTTTTCGGTGGAGTCAATGCCGGTGGATTGTCTGCCGGTGGCTCCTTCTGCGGCTCTGGTTCAGGTTCCTCCGGCAGATTCTTCGCCCGCTCTACATAGAGCCATTCTGCGGATTCCTGTTCGCTGATTGTCCGTTTGACCTGTTCCAGATAATTTTCCATCTGCCATTCGCTGTCAAAGCGTTCGCTGACACCATCTTCGTCTACATAAATCTCATCCCGAATCTCCTCCCAAACAGCATAGCCATCATCCGTTTCAATCACACGGAATCGTTCCGGCGCCTTCGGCTCGTTGGCTGCGATTTGTTCCACATCTGCCATGACCTGCGCTACGAAGTCACTGTCACGCTGCGGTGCATCATATCGGTGGTTGAACAAACTAAATCTGCCACCGACATACTCGGAAAGCTGCTCTCTGGCACGCTGGCAGGAATCGTAGTAGCGGTCGCTCTCATCCAGACCGTCCAGATAAGTGGTCAGCCCCGCCAGCATCTCCGCAGTCTTGTGCATATCCGAAAGCTGTGCGCGAATGGCAGGAACTGCTTCATAAAAATCTGCCTGTCGGGGATAAGAACGCGGAATATCATCCGGTGCATTGTAGAAACCATGATAAATAAATTGCGCCAAACACGCCCGTTCATACTCTGGTATCTTGGCGATGGCATCTTCACCGGGGAAGCGCTTCTGGGCGATCAAACGCTCATAGGTCTTGACCACATTGGGGATGGTCAATTTGACCTCATCATACCGCTTGCGGGCATACTCCCGCTGATAGGTCAACCCCGTGCGGGTTTTCGTATGGTCGTACCCATCGCATGCCCCTCCGCTGTATTCTCCAAAACGGTCTTTGATGAACTTCTGATGTTCCTCAGCCGTATGGGGATAGCAGAAATGAGAGTAGACTGCCAGTCGGCTTTCCACACTCTCCTGCAAAAAGAACCGGTCGATCTCGTCCTGCGTGATGAACATTTTACACTGCCGCAGAAAATTCGGCTGGGCGGTGAAACTGCGGTCCGGGTAGGGTAGTCCATCCAGCACGATACCGATCCGATGAAGGTTATAAGGAGATGGGACAAAACGCATCATACTGTGATTCTGCGTATAGGCGTTCAGAAAAGCGTGGTACTCCGCATCCAGTATGGCAAGTCCGTCTTCGCTTTTTGCAAAGGCGACCATATCTGCGTCCAATTCCGGATAGCCCTTGCGCTGGTCATGGATGGCACGCGTATGAGGAAATAACCCAAGTGCCCGTCCTTCTTCACTCAGATCGCGAGCCGTCATCAAAAGGGCGTCTGCCATTTCCCACAGTACCTTATCCGGTGCCTGCTCCAGCTCTGCCGCAGACAAATACGTCCCGGCTTCCAGCAGCTCTAAAATTCGGGCAGACGCGCGTTCCCATGATACTGTCGTGCGCTCATATCCAGTGCGAACACTATTTCCCTGTGCCAAATGGATGCCATCCTTCATGAACCAGACCGCATACCTGCGGCCTTCATACTCAATGCCGCGCCCGTTCTCCTCGCCGAACTCCCGGCGCAAAAATGCAGTACATTCCTCTTCTGGTCGCTCCCGCATATAGAACACAGCGACACGATAAGCGCTGCCATAGCTGTTTCCAGCTGTGTAGAGCACCTGATCCTTGACCGCCTGCGGAATCTCCTTAACTGGGAACAACGCACCGGACGACTCGTTTTCCAGCACTTCATACATCGGTGTATTGCCGCCCATATCGAACAAAGCTAGCTGCTCTGCCATGACAGGCGCGTTTTGCAGTCCCAGCTTGATTTTATATTCGCCGCGCTCGATCAGTCCCTCGGTCATCTCCGTAACCACTGCCCATGAAAAAACGGACTCCGAGGTGCGGGAAAGATAGCTGCCCTCCCACATCAGAAGTCCGTCCGGTTCGGCGTGGTAGCCCACCCGAATCTCATTTGTACCGGCGAGGACTTCCACCCATATATCGTTGTAGCTGCTTTTTAAGAATTCCGTGCGCTGAGCGAGATCGTGATGGCTCTGGAAATAGTCAAATATGTCCTGCCGTGTGTGCTTGCGCCCACCGTCATCCAACAGGATCGCTTCAATCAGGTGCGTATCCAAAAACGCCGGAAGCATATCACTTCCGGCGTTTCCGTCATCGTCGTTCAGCTGTAAATCAAGTCGTTCAGTACCTGTTCCTCCGCTGTATGCTTGAAGTTGTTCATCAAGCCCACCCAGCGCTGCGGGTCGTTCTCCTTCATCGTCTCCGTCACGCCCTCTACCTGCGCCAGCTGTGCCACGGTCTGCGCTACCATCTTCTGCGCGGTCTGCTCGATCTCCGCCAGATGCTCCGTCAGGCGGCAGGTGGTCTTCAGATTGGTGTACAGCACCCGCCGGTGCTTCATCAGGTATTGCCGCCGCAGCTCCGCGTACTTGCCCAGATGGACTTCCGGTTCTGCCGGCAGCATCAGGTTCGGCAGAAGAAAGCCGTCCTGCATCCGATATGTGATCTCCATAAATTTCGCTCCTCTCTGTGTCAAATGCTTTCTCTGTATCTGCATCATAACGGTTTTTGCCGTCCTTTGCAAATAACTGCTCCCGCTGTGCCTGCATCACCGTGCGGCTGATCTCCCGCAAACCCATTTCTGCAATATCGCTGGTAGCGATACCCAAAGCATTGATGACAGCCGGTGTGTTAAATTCATAGACATGACCAAATTCATCCGGCGAAAAATAATCGTCTGCCCGCAGACCCAATCGTGTCATCAGCATGTAGGCTACACTGACTTCGAGCGCATCCCTATAGAACACTTCCAAATTGAGAGCGTTCAGTTCTTCCAGCAGACTGTCCTCGCAGCAGTTCTGCAAATCATGCAGATAGTCCGGAATATTATCAATCACTGCATTGTGGCTGGCAGAACGCACGGCTTCCGCCAGCGTTTCTTTTTCGGCAAGGTCACCGAATGTATTCTCCAACGTTTCAATTACTGCTGGTTCAAAGGCTGCGTCCATCTTCCAAATAGGCAGAGGACGGGCACGTCTGGTTTCATGGGTATCCGATACATCGAAATAGAGTTTGAGCTGATGCTTTCCATCGTCTCCAAACACAGCGATGCTCTTGGCTCCCCGGTTGACCCAGCGCCCAAACTGCTTGTTCCAGCGCTCCATCTCCAGAACAGCGGTTGCATCCGGACGCTGCGCATAAATCAGGATTTGCTCGTCAAAAGGGCATTTGTAGTTATAGCAGGCAGCTCGAAGAAAGCCTGTCCAGCTCTGATAATTGGCGGTCACACGCCGTAAGGTCCGGTCATACAGTTCTGTGATAAGCTGAAATTTGGTGGGCAAGAGAACACCTCCTATCGCTCCGGCTCTGTTCGCTTTTTTGCTCGGGGCTTCAAATCCTTTTCCTGCTGCTTAGATGCCCGTTCAAACTTTTCCCTCTGATAGCAATACATATAGAAATTATAATCACCTTTGACCGGTGTACAGCGCAGCATATACACATACTGCTTGGTTTCCATCATGAACCCGCAGGAGAGCGATTCGGTATTTTGAATGGCACATTGATTTTGACACCAACCACAATACTGCTTCATACTGTCCAAATCTTTCAGCGGAGAATAGGGCTGCTCCCGCAGCCAATTTACTGCGCGGTCAATATCCATCTTGAATTCCGGTGTGTTCAGTACATCACCCTGATGCGGCCACCATGTGGTGTAGAATTGATGCCCGCTTCCAAAATCACCGCGCAGATGCCCGATGCATCCAGCAGCCTTATCCTGCTCTTCGTCCTGTGAGAAATAAAATCTGTGCAGCGTCATGTCATTTACACTGTAAAAATCAATGATGTCTTTTTCGCTGACTGGATATTTCAGTTGGAATTCTGCCAGAGTCCGGCAACCATCATCCTGATACACAATATCATCAAAACTAAGATCGATCCAACCGCTGATTGGAAGCTGGATCGGCTCTCGCGTTAAGACAGTACCATAGTAGTTGACCCCGATTCCATGCGCCAGTTCAACAGGTTCGCCCCAATCCTCATCACCATGGCGAATCTCATAACGGTGCACATCTTTCGGTACGGTGGCACGGTTGATGCGGCACTCTGTAAACAGGGCTGGTTTGCCAAACAGAGTGACCTCCTGATACTTCAAGCTTTCTGCATGGTGTCGGCTCATCGTTCCTCACCTCGATCTTTTCGCTCTGTCAGCCGTGCCTTTCGTGGAGATAACCGCTCCTGTAGAAGCTCCGCTTCCTTGCTGATCCGCTTGCCAAAGTCTTCGATCGCTCCCAGCTTTGTGGTGCAGTAGTGACCCCAGAAAAAGTTATCTGGATCATTTTTCAGATTTGCCTGCCATGTCACATACGGCGCAAGCTGGCTGTTCAGGTTTTCACCTATGACAAAGCGAGCATTTCCTACAGTCATACTCTCGATGATGGTGTAGCCCTGATTGACCTGTTTTGCTTCACTCATACACAAACCTCCTGCTTGTTTTACTGAGCCGAAAGAAGAATATTCTTTTCTCGGCTCAGTGTTTTTTTCTCTCTTTCGGCTTAGTTGGGAAAGGGGATTGTAAGGGGGAAACCCATGCGAAGCCGCAGCACGGCTTAGCGCTCCTGCTGCCGGGACTGCCGCTTGTGCCAGTCCTCCAGCAGCTTGACGATAACTTTCTGCTTTTGTGACGGCGTATAACTTTTGGGGAAATATTTCGCCAGCACATCACCCTTCAGAACCAGCTTGTCCTCAATCGGCTTTTCCTCGGTCATGATGGCGTCCATAACATTTGCATCCAATTTCCCGTCCTGACTGAACTGCTTGAGCCGCCGCGCCTGATTGAGATTGGGCGTACATTCCTCCCGCTCAATAGCTTCACAGAGCATTTTCTGTTCCGGCTCGGTGAGATAGGAGACCTCTACTGCCGCATTGAATGCCATGGTCTTGTTGTCCACATGGTCTAACAGGTCTGGGACAAGGTAGGTCAGGCGGATATAGCGTGTAACCTCCATTCGGTTAACTCCAGCATCTTGTGCGACAATATCACGCGCCTGTAACTTCGGCACAATTTGTGCTGAAGTTAAATCTGTTCGTTGCCCCTGCCGCTTTATCGCATCCAGCTTCATCTTATAGGCAAAGGCTTTCTCTGAGGGAAGCAGTTCTTCGCGCTGTAAGTTGCTGTCCACCATGAGCAAGATGGCGGTATCATCGTCCATATCTCGCACGATTGCGGGTATCTCAGTTTTTCCCGCCAGCAGACTGGCATGATGACGGCGGTGTCCAGACACGATTTGAAAAGTGCCGTCATTTTGTGGACGTACCAGAATCGGAACCAACACGCCCCGTTCTCGGATACTCTCCACGGTCTCAAGCATTTTGTCATCATCCAGCACCTTGAATGGATGGTTGGGGAAGGGAACCAAATGATCCAGTGGCAGGCTTTGTACACGCTCCTGTGCATCTGCCTGTCGCTCTGCATCGGTCTTAAACAGGTCATCGTAGCTGGCAATCTGAATGTTTTTCGCGGCACTTTTCACGGCTCAGCACCTCCTTTGTGAATTGCTCGTAAGCTTTCGCCACTGCGCTGCGGGGTTCAAAGCTGAATATACTGGCACCCTCTGCGCTCATTTCCGCTGCCTTGATGCCGCGTGGGATTTCGGTATCATACACGCGGATCGCTTTGCCATAGGCATCCCGCACCAGCTGGCTGATTTCCTTGGAGAAGTTCGTGCGGCTCTCTACCATCGTAATCAGGATGCCGCTGATCTTCAGATTGGCGTTCAGCTGGCGCTGCACCTTGCTTACCGTGCGGAGTAGCTGTTCTAAGCCTTTTACGGGCAGATAATGAGACTGCACCGGAATGATGACCCTATCTGCCGCAGTCAGGGCATTGAGCGTTAACATCCCGAGTGACGGGCTGCAATCCACAAGGATATAGTCATACTGCCGCTTGACCTCATTCAAATAGGTTCTAAGTACGGTTTCGCGGCTCATGGTATTCACCAGAGAGACCTCCAGACCGGACAGCTCGATATTCGCCGGCAAGAGGTCCATTCCTTCTTTGTGGTGCAGGATACCGTCCTGCGGCTCAATCGGCTGGTCTGAGATGATGCGTTCCAGTACGGTGGCCAGCGTTGGGGAAAGCTCATCTGGCTGCTGCCATCCCAGCATTTCAGTCAAATTCGCCTGACTGTCTGCGTCGATGAGCAGTACCCGCTTTCCCTGCCGCACCAGTCCTGCACCCAGATTGACCGCCGTCGTACTTTTCCCAACACCGCCCTTCTGGTTTACGATTGCTATGGTCTGCATAGGGGCATTCTTCCTTTCTTTAAGATTCAAATAAAAGAAAACCGCCTGTATTGATAGACGGTTTCTCTTAATGTAAACGAGTGTTCATCTTATGTGATTTTGTTTGATTCTTTGAGGTCTTTTTACACCAAGGTCGGCCGCCGCTTCCATCTTAAAGCGATCCATTGCTTCGCGTGCTTCCGGTACCATACCCTGATTAGAGCCGTTTTTCGTGTTCGTCATGATTTGTTCTCTCCTTTTTGTGTTGGTGTTTTGGGTTTTGCTGATAGTATCTTGTGCGAAAATACTGCACATATGTGATGAAATTGATGTGAATCATGGGAAAAGTTGATCTAAATGTGTGAATTCATCAAGAAATGGTACGCTTATGTGAAAAATGCGTGCGGCAGACATAAAACTTTGAAGAGCTGGTGTATAACAGAACTCGACTGCTGCGGTTCTCTGTGGTATACTAAAAAAGAATATGATTGCGGAAGGAGCGGTGTTTGTGAGCAGACAAGCGCCTGAACCGATAAAAAAACATATATGTGCCGGTCTGTTGGCTCACGTGGATGCGGGTAAAACAACGCTGTCCGAAGCGCTGCTCTATCAGGCCGGAGCGCTGAAAAAGCTCGGCCGTGTGGATCACAAAGATGCTTTTTTAGATACTTTTGCGTTGGAACGGGAACGCGGGATCACGATTTTTTCCAAGCAGGCGGAACTGTCGCTGTCGGGAACCAATTTGACACTGCTGGATACACCGGGACATGTGGACTTTTCTGCAGAAATGGAGCGGACGCTGCAGGTGTTGGATTGCGCGGTGCTTGTGATCAACGGTACGGATGGCGTGCAGGCGCACACGGAAACGCTTTGGCGGTTGTTAGAGCGGCACAGGATCCCGGTTTTTTTATTTATTAACAAAATGGATCTGCAGGGCACCGACCGTACTGCACGGATGCGTGAGCTCAAGAGCCGGCTGGATGAAGCCTGTGTGGACATGACCGCTCCGGCGGCGCAGGAGGAACTGGCGATGTGCGAGGAAACGCTGTTGGAGCGTTATCTGGAAACAGGAAACATTTGCACAGATGAAATTGCGGCGCTGGTTGGTACGCGGCGTGTCTTTCCGTGTTATTTCGGATCGGCACTCAAGCTGGAAGGGATCGATGCTTTGCTGGATGGCGTGGATCGGTATATGCCCGCCCCGGCATACGGCACGGATTTTGGTGCTCGCGTTTTTAAGATCGCGCGGGATACACAGGGCAACCGCCTGACATATTTGAAAGTGACTGGCGGCGCATTGGCTGTGCGCACCTTATTGTCCGGTGAGGAAGACGGCGGGTGGCAGGAAAAGGTCAATCAGATCCGCATTTACTCGGGTGAAAAGTTCCGTGCGGTGGAACAGGCGGAAGCAGGTATGGTTTGCGCAGTGACGGGGTTGACGCACACCCGGCCGGGGATCGGGCTTGGCAGCGCTGCCGGTGCGATACCGCCGGTGTTGGAACCGGTGCTCGGCTACCGTGTTGTGCTGCCCGAAGACAGTGACGCACATACGATGCTGCAGTATTTTCGGCAGTTGGAAGAAGAGGATCCGCAGCTTCGTGTGGTATGGAATGAACGGCTGGGGGAACTGCATGTGCAGCTGATGGGGGAGGTACAGCTGGAGGTACTGTCCCGCCTTGTTGCTGACCGTTTCGGCGTGCAGGTGTCATTTGACGAGGGGAGCATTGTTTACCGGGAGACGATCACATCACCTGCGCTCGGTGTGGGGCATTTTGAGCCGCTGCGGCATTATGCAGAGGTACATCTGCTTTTGGAGCCGGGAGAGCGGGGCAGCGGTTTGGTTTTTACGGCGGATTGTCCGACCGATCAGTTGGATTTGAATTGGCAGCGGCTGATTCTAACGCATTTGGCGGAAAAAACGCATGTGGGAGTGCTGACCGGTGCGCCCATAACCGATCTGCACATTACGCTGCTGGCTGGCCGGGCGCATGTGAAGCATACCGAGGGCGGTGATTTCCGCGAGGCGACTTACCGTGCAGTGCGTAACGGCCTGATGCAGGCAGATAGTGTGCTGCTGGAACCGTATTATACGTTCCGG
>OFMK01002223.1_pt1 | contig 11245 bp, 12 predicted proteins | sample 1541781 | NCBI WGS metagenome assembly OFMK01 (sample SAMN04209250, study PRJEB22552) | human gut metagenome | biome: gut; material: feces | host: Homo sapiens | place: USA: Oklahoma
TACCGGTTTCACGCCGTAATGGGCTTCCAGTTCGCCCAGCAGCTCATTTAAAATTTCCGCCGTCTCCTCTTTGGAGGGCCGGTTTTGCTCCTTGTCGCCGTAGAATTCGATGTCCACCACCGGCGGAAGCGTCCCCGCCGTTTTGGGAACAGCGGCGATGAAATTCTCCGCCTGGGTTTTGCCTTCGCTGTCAAAGCTGAAAAAGTGGTAAGCCCCTGTGAGAATCCCAGCTTTTTGGGCGTTTTCCCAATTGGCTTGAAACTGCCTATCCTGGAAGGAGCTCCCTTCCGTTGCTTTTAGATAGGCAAATTCTACCCCTTGCCCTTTGAGCGCCTCCAAGTCGATATTTCCCTGGTGGGCGGAAACGTCCACTCCCTGAACGGGATATTGAGTCTTGGATGGATTATTGAAATGGAGGATTCCCCTGTCCAGCATAAAAATCCCAATCCCACCCGCCAAAAGGCAGAGAAGAAGCGCCGCCGGTATCCAAACACGCTTTTTCATCTTCATCCCGTTCTCCTCAAAAGAAAACTCAGGCGGTTTGTCCCGCCGCCTGAGTCAAAGTGTCTTGATAAAAATAAGCTCCAACGGTTCATTGGGAGGCGTAAAGTTCCCTACCGCGGTATATCCGAGCTTTTGATAGAAATGCTGGGACGTCTCCGCAGAAGAAGTGGAGGTCATCAATACAGAATACCCCTGTTTTTTCATTGTTTCTTCCCAAAAAGCCATCATTTTGGCGCCGAACCCCCTGCTCCTGTATTCGGGCAGTAGGTGCAGCATAGAAAGAAACGGCGTATTGTCCCAGAAAAGCCCCCACCTGAACCATCCTGCAAAGGAGTCGCCGTCGATACAGACTGCCGCTTCTCCCCGCTCGATTTTCCCGGCTAAAATATCCCTTGCAATCCACCGATCATGGGCGAGAATGCAGGGCAAATCCTCTGCTTGCGCCAATCGGATTTCCATTTGACCGTTCCTTCGTAAGCAGGCCAGACCCCATTGGCCTCTCGCCTGTGTTCCACACGTTAAATATCCCCTGCGTTCCGGGCGGAAATCTCCACCCACTGCTGCCGGGTGATGAGCACCTCGCGGGGCTTGCTCCCCTCCAAAGGTCCGACGATGCCCCGATCCTCCAGCTCGTCCACCAGCCTCGCCGCCCGGGCGTAGCCCACTTTCAAGCGGCGCTGGAGATAGGAAGTAGAAGCCTGTCCGGCATCCAGTACGCAGTCCACCGCGTCGTTGAAGAGAGGATCAGTGTCTCCCGTCTCCTCGGAGCCTCCCTTGTCGCCCTTTTTCTTTTCGATGACGGCCTGGCGCTCGATTTCTTCCATGATTTTATCATCGTATTCTGCCGGCTGCTGCTTATTCTTGATAAAGTCCACCACCTGCTCTACCTCGGTATCGCTGACAAAGCAGCCCTGGACGCGGACGGGTTTCGGATACCCGACAGGGTAGAACAGCATGTCGCCCCGACCTAAAAGCTTCTCTGCTCCGCCGCCGTCTAAAATCGTCCGCGAGTCCACCTGGGACGAAACCGAAAAGGCGATTCTGGACGGGATGTTGGCCTTAATGACGCCGGTGATGACATCGACAGAGGGCCGTTGGGTGGCAATGATGAGGTGCATTCCCGCCGCACGTGCCATCTGAGCCAGACGGCAGATGGAATCCTCCACCTCGTTGGGCGCGGCCATCATCAGGTCGGCCAGCTCGTCAATGATGACGACAATTTGGGGCATGGGGTCCATTCCCTCAGTCTTGCTGGCCAGGCGGTTGTACCCCTTCAAGTCACGGACATTGTTGTCGGCAAAAGCCTTGTATCGGTTGAGCATTTCGGTGACCGCCCAGCCGAGAGCTCCCGCCGCCTTCCGCGGATCGGTGACCACCGGCACCAGCAGATGAGGAATTCCATTGTAAATGCCCAGTTCAACCACTTTAGGGTCAATCATCAAAAACCGGACTTCCTCCGGTGAGGATTTATAAAGCAAACTGATGATAATCGAGTTGACACAGACCGATTTACCGCTTCCGGTGGCGCCGGCAATCAGCAGATGGGGCATCGAACCGATGTCCCCCACCGTGATGTTTCCGGCGATATCTCGCCCCAGCGCCATCGTGAGCTTGCTTTTGGCGTTTCTGAACTCTTCGGAATCGACGATTTCCCGGATGGAGACGATATCGGTTTTCCGGTTGGGCACCTCGATGCCCACCGCCGGTTTGTTGGGAATGGGGGCTTCGATGCGGACGCCCGCCGTCGCCAGATTCAACGCAATGTCGTCGGCCAAACCGGTAATTTTGCTGATTTTTACTCCTGCCGACGGCTGAAGCTCATACCGGGTGACTGTGGGGCCCCGGCAGATGTCGATAATCCTGGTCTGAACGCCAAAGCTCTTTAAGGTATCGACGAGTTTCGCCGCATTGGCTTTGAGTTCCTCACTCACATCCAAATTGCCGCCGCTCTTAGGCTGCTTTAACAGGCTGATGGGCGGGAAGTGGTAAACGTTTTCCACCGGTGCTTCCACCGTAATGTCCATGGGGATGGGAGCCTGTTTTTTCGGGTCTGGTTGGGCCTGAACAGTCGCTTCTCCCTCAGGTGCCGTCTGCTCCGCCATACCACTTCGTTCCACCTTTTCCGGCGGGGTCTTAAAGTCGTCTATGGCTTTGTTAATAAGGGCGTCCAAAGGCGTGTCGTCCTTCACCGTCTCCCCAACCGGCGCCGCGTCCACTTTGAAAATATCAGGATCGATATCCGGCGTATTGTCCTGTGGGCCGTTTTTGAGTATTTCGTCGATGACCTCCCCTGTCCGTGTATCCACCACCACTTTGTCAGGGATTGGAGCCTCGTCCTCAAACACCGCGTTGGGTGAGGATACAGGATGCTCCGGCATGGGCGGATCTTCGTCCAAAGGTATGTCGATGTTAAACCGGGATTTCCGCTTTTCCTCCCGCTGCTCCTTGAACTGAACGTAACTTTCCTCCATGTGCTTGACCGGCTTGGCGCAGGTCTTGAAAAACCCCATCAAGGTCGAGCCGGTAATGAGCATCAAAAACACAAATGCCGCCAACAGCAAAATAATCGCCGCCCCCGCCGTGCCGCAGTACCGCAGCAGCGGCCAACCGAGGATTGCCGCCAGCACGCCGCCGCTTTTCAGCAAAACGCCGTCAAGGTAAAGAGAAGAAAACTGTCCCCAAAATCCTTCTCCCTCAGGCAGGCCATAAAAGATCTGGGAAAATCCACAGAGCAGTATGACGAGCACTACCGTCTGCCAAACTTTGTGATGCACCTCCACGTGTTCCTTGTCCACGGTGATAATCACTGCCATGACCACAGTCAATGGCCCCACCGCATAACAAACCGGCCCGAAAATTCCCCGCAGGCAGTCGTGGAGAAAACCCCACACAGCCGGGCCGTCGATGAGGCTCACCGCCGCGAGAAAAAGCCCGATGGCGAACAGAATGATCGCATAGAACTGCTTTTTCCGCTGTTTTTGCAGCTGAGCCTTGCTGGGTGCCCTGGAAGTTCTTGATTTTGTCTTCCCCTTGGTTGTTGCCATTTGAAAATCCAATCCTTTCAAAACGCCGTTTTCTCTTTTTATCTTGCGAAAGGCCAATTTGCCCTTTTTGTCATATCATGTGTAAAGCAAAATGGGCGAGAGCCCCAATTTTTGCTTACATTTCCCACAACACTGGACACCGGCAAAAATTCGGTCAGGCTCTGCAAAAACGCTTCTATGTATGCCTGTAACGCTGCTATGTAGCCGCGGGTTCATCCCGCGAAAATTAAAACGTTTTCGGTTTTGTTTGGAGCATCGTTCCCGGTGCGAACCGGGGATCGAGGTAATCATCTAGATCGGTGGAAATGATCCGGTCGATTCTGCATGCGGCGCCCTTCCCCCTGCATGCGCAGAGGCAACCCTCAATCCGCCGGTATTCGATGCTACTTTCTTGCGGCTGCATCATGACTTCCATTGGATCCACTACGGTGTGCAGAATCACAGCATTTCCCCTCCTTTTTAGGAGCGTCCTGAGGCGCATCCAGCCCACCTTTGCAACCGTCTTCCTCCTCCCGCTCCTCAATCATGCGGTAAAGACACTCGATGGCGTCGGACAGCCCGCCCAATTCGTCGATCAGTCCCTCTTTTACAGCGGTTTCCCCGTCAATGGAAGTTCCCACATCCATGGCCAGCTCCCCGGTTTTCATCATCAGTTCCCGGAACCTGTCCTCCGAAATATCGGAATTTTGGGTCACAAACCGGACGATGCGGTCCTGCATCTTGTCAAAATAAGAAAAAGACTGAGGAACCCCCAAAACCAGACCATTCATCCGCACCGGATGGATGGTCATGGTGGCCGACGGCACAATGAAGGATTTTTTCGCCGACACCGCCAGTGGCACACCAATAGAATGGCCCCCGCCCAGCACGATGCTTACGGTGGGCGTCTGCATTCCAGCGATCAGCTCCGCAATGGCAAGTCCCGCCTCCACGTCGCCGCCCACAGTATTCAACAGGATAAGCAGTCCCTTGATATCTTTGCTCTCCTCAATCGCCACCAACTGGGGCAATACATGCTCGTATTTTGTTGTTTTATTTTGAGGCGGCAAAATGTAATGCCCCTCGATCTGTCCGATAATTGTGAGACAGTGGATGAGGTGCTTTCCCTCTGCCGTCACCGATCCCATATCGACAATCTGTTTTTGCTGGTTATCGCCGTCGCTGTCATTGTCGTCCTGATCGGCTTCCTGCTGATTTTGCGCTTTTAATTTCTCTTCTGGCAAACCAATTCCCCCTGCTTTTTTCATTTGGAATTAGTTTGCGCCTGTGCATTTCAAATATTCTTCACAAAGTAAATCGCCGCTCATTTCAAGCCATATTGCGATCATCTGTTTCTTTTTAATATTATATACGCTGCCCCAAGCCTTGTCAAACCGGACAAAAAAGTTTTCCACATTCAAAGAAAACCCTATTTTTCCGTTAAAATCCGCTGTTTTCGAACAGTTATTCCCTACTTTGTTCTGTTTTTTGGAACATTATACCGTTTGTAATCATTTATGGTGAGTATGCAGTGAAAAGGCTGTGGAAAAACACCGGACAAGTTTTTCAAAGAATGTGGAAAACTCTGTGGAAACGGTGGATAAATGCCGTGTTTCAGGTCATCTCTGTTTCCACATTGACAGGATTCGACAAATGGCTACTCATTGTATATCCATTTTTGACCCGGACTTTATTCAAAATAGAAGAATTTTACAATTCCTTTACTGGTCGCCTTTATAATCACAGGAGGCCAACAGCGCCACAGCCCGTTCAATAGAATCGCGGGAATTCCCCCAATCTGCGTCTTTTCCGGAATTGCGGTAATCAAACATCTTGCAGAAATGAGAAACATCTCCCAAAACCGCTTCCAAATACTTGTCGGCCAGCGATACTGCCTCAGCGGAAAACTCCGGCAGAGCCTTCTTCGGCATTTCGTCCTCCGCCGCGCAGAGGAGCATTTCCAGATGGGGCAGACATAGGTACTCCTGCTCCGAAAAAAGCTTCTTAAAATCGCCGTCCGCCTGATACTGCCGCAAAACAGTGGAGATCATCTTTTCCATCGCCCACTGGATGGTATCGCAGACGTAACAGCTGTCATTGACCGTTTTCACACCGTCCCGCTTTGCCTTTTTGGTTTTGGCCTTCTTCCGTATATCGCCGTATTTTCCCTTTTTCAGTTCAGCCAAATGGCTTTCCAGCATCAGGGCCAGAGAAAGCCGGTTCTTTAGCTTTAACATCATCCCGTAATGGTCGGCGCAGAAACCCTGTTCATTCGTCTTGATGCGGATGTCTGGTTCCATCATGGCCGCCCCCATGATATAGTCGATACACCGTTGCTCCAGCGTATCCCGCAGACGGCAGAGCGGACAGCCGCAGCGGGGTTCAAACACCTCGCTGACCGGTATGGTGTAGATATTTTCTTTCATATGCCATTCTCCGTTTCTCAAGAAATATTGTTTACAAAACAACCGTTTAAAGTATACCATAAAACTGCTATAATGAAAAGAAAAATGCGCATATATCCCAGAAAGGAAAATCCATGACGATTACCGAAAAAAACGGCGGCATCCTCGTCCGCCTTTCATATTTATCCTTAGCTGACACTTTAGACTGCGGCCAGTGTTTCCGATGGGAAACAGAAGACGGCTACACCTTCCGCGGCTGCCATGACGGGCATTTTCTCACCGTCAGCCAGCAAACGCTGGGAGCGCCTCAGGACGAATCGGAAATCTTTTTCCATGAAACTACCCGGGAAGAATTCAAAGCCGTCTGGCGCCCCTTTTTTGACTTGGACACCGATTACTATGCCATACAGCAGGTTTTCCGAAACGACCCCACCCTATCCCTGGCCTGCGATTACGCCGGAGGCATCCGCATCCTCCGCCAGGAGCCCTGGGAAGCTCTCTGTTCCTTCATCATCAGCCAAAACAACAACATTCCCCGCATCAAAGGCATCATCGGACGGCTTTGCGAGCAGTACGGCCGACAAACGGAAAACGGGTACACTTTCCCCCGCCCCGAACGGATCGCCGCTCTGTCTCTTGACGATCTGGCTCCTCTCCGGGCGGGATTTCGGGCCAAGTACATACTGGACGCCGCCCAAAAGGTGGCTGGCGGCGAAATCGACCTAGCGGCCGTCGCCTCCATGCCCATCGACGAGGCCCGAAAAGTCCTCCAAACCATACGGGGCGTTGGACCAAAAGTGGCGGAATGTGCATTGCTCTTCGGTTTCTATAGGCGGGAGGCCTTTCCCATCGACACCTGGATCAAAAAGGTGCTCAGCATTTACTATCCCGGCGGCTTCCCCGACTTCGCCGTCCCCGACGGAGGCGTAGCCCAGCAATATCTTTTCCATTATATCCGCAACCATCCTCTGCCGGTATAAAAGAAACCTCCGCTGTGAAAATACAGCGGAGGTTTTTTACCAGTCAAAATCTTCTGTTTCAAATATTTGTATACGTTTCTTCTTTGCCCTCTCGATAATATCTTCATCAATGTCCACAAGAATACAGGAATTGCATTGCCCCAGCGTCCCTAATGTCACTTCGTCCAAAGTACACACACCATGTAACCAATAAATACAGTAGGAATTTTCACAGAATACCATTTTTGCTCACCTCGTGTATATTATATATTTTCTATGATAAAAATTCAATATATAAATATCATTTGTTTTTCTGATATAGCAACATTTTTTCATATAAATTAAAATATACATTGTGAGGTGACCGCCGTGAAATTTGAAATAAAAAAGACCAAACAAAAAGAAGAAACAGGTTATAAATCTTTATATCTTACGAAAAGTCTTATAGATAGAATAGATGATATTGCGGCGAAAAATAATACCAGCTTTAACAACGTAGTAGTCAGTATGATCGAGCACTGCCTCAAAGAAGACGAAGAATAAAAAACGGACGGTTTCACCGTCCGTTTTTTCTATCTTTCTTTATCCCACAGCCTCATAAGAGCTGTCCATATCATAGGATTCTTCATAAGAATCGTCCTCAGCCGTCTCCAGCCGTTCAAACTGCACCTTCTCCTCCAGTTCTTCAGCGGTCATATCCAAATTGTACCGTCCGTCCAACTCCATGGATGCGGAATATCTTTCTCCATCAAAATTGAAGCTGGCATGCTCCAAAGGCAATTTTAATCCATCGACCCTGTTCAGTATATCTTTGGCGGCAACGGCAAAAGCCGCCTTATCGGCGTATTCGCCCCGCAGGTTTACATGGAGGTTTATCTCATAATCTTTGCCGTCAAGGATTTCCTGATAGGAGGAAACCTTGGAAAAATCTCCGTCAGAAATGCCGTCCCAGCGGGAATACCGGTAGACGTTTACATAAATGCTGTCGATGGTCTTTAAGTCCTTAGTCGCCTCGTAGATGGAATCCTCCACATCGCTGTGGATGCGGTTCTCAATCTGCGCCCATCCCACTGTCGCTTGAAACACCGTGGGGATCATGGTGCCGATCAAGCTGCCAATAATCAGCAAAAAACAAACCACCATGCTGAGAAAGTCGTACTTTACCTTGTTTCCATCGCTGCGGAAATAGCCGACAATCATCTCCACCCCCACCAAAATCAGGATGGCAGGAGAAAATTTTGCGATGGTGGCAACACTGAAACTGGGGTCAAACAGCGCCCAGATGAGCAACGCGCCCACGACGATGAGTACGATGCCCAACGTCACCGTCCCCACCCGGCGGATCTTCTGCTTCGGCATGGGCGTGTTGTCGTAATTGTGAAAGTTTTTTTGATGGTATTCGCCGTCATCCTGCCACTGGGAAGACGTCTGATACGGCTCTTTTTCAAAAGTTTCGCCTTTGGGCGCGCTGTCGTCCGAAGGCCGGCTCCACTGGTGGGAGTCTCCCGCGGCCGTCTCCTGAGAGCCGCCGTTTACCGGCTCCATATCTGGAATCTGTTTATTGTCGTCCATAGTCACTCTTTCCTTTCTGCTGTCTCACCGGATTTTCCGGCACTTGCGGCCCCATTTTGGCCGCACTATCCCTGTAAAAGAGGCACTTCCCCTATTTTTCCTCATTGGAATGGGAGTCGCTCTCCCCAATGTAGAATTTCACATCTTCTTTGTCGTCGGTGTTCTTTTTATCACCGATAATGAATCTCACGCCCAAAATAATGATGACGGCGGCAATGAGAATCTGGGGAATTTTACGGTACAGATCGTAAATCCAACCGTTTTGAATGGAAAAGACGTCTTCCAGGAAATAGACAAACTGGTATCCAAATGTGCTGTAAATGGTGGCGGCGCCGACTAAAATCAGTCCCCAACCCAGCCAAAGGTTTTTCTTTTTAAAGAGATCCTTGTGCTTATTGAGGCCGCTGTCCTCATTAAACCATCCGAAAGCCCATTCGTCGGGCGCCCGCTCTAAAGAAGCGTTGTCCATGGCAGAAAGGTTTAAGCAGTCGAAAAATGCATAAAACCAGATGATGGGAAGGGCGAAAAGCGGCAAAGCGAATCCCATGCTCCCGCTGACGCCGATCAGGCCCCAAAAGAGGATCATGAGGGTGAGTCCCCGTTTCATTTTTCCAAGATACATGTGTCCCGCTCCGGGCAGGAGTCCAAAAATAATGGCCAAACCCCTGTTTTTCATTGGTAGGATCATTCCTTTCGTCTATTGAAAAGTTATTTTTTATCTTTGAGATGATCGCCTCTCAAAAAGGCGTTGAAATTGGAAAAAATCTGGTCGAGGCCCTCGTTGGCCCCTTGAAATGCCTGCTGGAGAGAAAAAGCCTTTTGGTTGGTCGGCCCGAAGTTTCCTTTATCAGGCTGGACAAATTGAAGTCTCGACGCCCCTCCCACCCAAATAACTAAGGCGAGACAGGCCGCAATGGACACCCTTGCCGTTCTGGACAGAATGACCATCCGGGCGCGGTGTTTGAGTTTTTCCATAACAGTAGGGGTAATTTCTTCCCGGGGAACCATCAGGCTGTCGTCCACGAGAAAATCAGTGTACCTCTCTACGCAGCGGTCGCAAAAATCCAGGTGTTCCGCCAGTTCATAGCGCGGCGTCTCATCCAATTCTTCATTGATAAGCATCTGAAAACCGCGGTCGGTGATATGCCCTTCGGTATCAAAATATTTTTGCGTCATGACAGTCCCTCCTTTATCATTTGCTGAAGTTTTAACTTCGCACGGTAAATTTGTGTCTGCACCGTCTTTTTGGGACGGTCCAAAATCCCGGTAATCTCTTCCACAGTTTTTTCCTCCAGGAAAAATAATTTTGCCACTTGATGATAGGGTTCTTCAAGATCCAGTATTTTGTCCCGTATGAGCCTCGCCGTGTCCTGAGAGATGGCGAGCTGCTCCGCCGAAGAAGAGGTAGAGGAAATTTTGGTTTCCATTTCGTCGGTGGTATCCACCTTTCTGAAATAGGCGGATTTTAAATAGTCTTTTGCCTTGTTGGAGGCAATTCGCACAAGCCAGGGCTTATAGTTGTCGCCCTGGTAGGCGTCGATATGAGTGTAGGCGGAAAGAAAAGTCTCCTGGGTCAGGTTTTGTGCTTCGTGGTAGTCTTTCACCAGTTGGTAGCATACGGTGAAAACCAGTTTTTCATATTGCTTGACAACTGCCTCGAATTGCTGATCTTTCATCCTTCTGCTACCACCACCTTTTTCTTTCCTCTACGTTCATTAAAACGACGTTGTTTTTTCAATGACTTCAAGGAAAAACACTTTTTTAAAATTCTTCTGCAAAAAATTTTTCCAACTCAAAATCGGGATTTGGCAGTAATAGAATATCCGGGATTTTCCTTCTCTTTTCAGAATTTTATCACAGCGCAGCCCTTTTTACAAATCTTCTCTTTGTTTTTTACTGTAAAAGTTGACTAAATCAGGGAATTCATGTAAAATATATTAGATATACTATCAAAAGCCTGTCATCCAACAAGGCTTGGGCGATACCGCGCCATCCGGTGTGCGGCGTCGCCCCTGTATAAAAGGGGAATTTTCCCCTCAAGAAAGGACATGGATTACTATGAAACGGTTGGAACTTGCCGCCCTGCACAGGGATTTTACCGTTTACGCGGCAAAAGAAGTCACCGTCTGCGGATGGGTCAAAACAATCCGGGACAGCAAAGCGCTGGGATTTATTGAATTAAACGACGGAAGCACCTTTAAGAATTTACAGGTGGTTTTCGAAGAGAGCAAGATAAATAATTTTAAGGAAGTCACAAAATTCAATGTGGGCTCCGCCATTATCGTCAAAGGCACCGTAGTCTTGACCCCGGAAGCAAAACAGCCCTATGAAATCCACGCAAATGAAATTATTTTGGAAGGCGCTTCCACCCCCGACTACCCCCTTCAGAAAAAGCGCCATTCTTTGGAGTTTCTCCGCTCGATTTCCTATCTGCGCCCCCGGACCAACACCTTTAACGCCGTGTTCCGCGTCCGGTCGGTGATCGCTTACGCCATTCACAAATTCTTTAACGAGCGCGGCTTTGTCTACGCCCACACTCCCCTCATCACTGCAAGCGACTGTGAGGGCGCAGGAGAGATGTTCAGAGTCACCACCCTGGATCCCAAAAATCCTCCTCTCACCGAGGACGGCCAGGTGGACTTCTCGCAGGATTTCTTCGGAAAGCCCGCAAACCTCACCGTATCCGGCCAGTTGGAAGCCGAGTGCATGGCCATGGCCTTCGGCAACGTCTACACCTTCGGCCCCACCTTCCGCGCTGAAAAGTCCAACACCACCCGCCACG
>OFMK01002229.1_pt1 | contig 11199 bp, 11 predicted proteins | sample 1541781 | NCBI WGS metagenome assembly OFMK01 (sample SAMN04209250, study PRJEB22552) | human gut metagenome | biome: gut; material: feces | host: Homo sapiens | place: USA: Oklahoma
CCCGAAAACAATAGTTCTGAATCCTCATAGACTTCAATTTTTGATTTCAGCTTATTGATAACATCTGCATTCGGATGCCTGGGAAGAATTGAGAAATCAAAGTTCCCGGTCTTGTTCAGTTCCAGTGAAACCTTCGGTTCCAAAAGCATATATTCTTCGTCCCGTATATCGTGCAGGACCTTTCCATCGCACAATACTCTATACATCACAAGCTACCCCCTCTATAATCGACAGATACCATGCCATTCCCGGTAAAAGTAAGATAGTTGTCTCCTTCACCAAGCCATATATCAAATGCCTTTGACTTTCCAGCTGGGAGACTGTACGTTTTTCCATTGTATGTTACCTGCATTGCTGCGCTGCACTCGATTACCGGCACGATCTTCTTTCTGCGCCCCGGGATAAACAGTTTATAGCTGCCGTCTACCTTCAGATCCTTATACTCCCGTATGATACCTGTTTCAAAGTCGAAGTCGTCCCACGTCCAGTCCTCCAGACTGCTATACTTTTCATATTTGTACGGGTCGACCTCCCCTGACAGCGTGATCTTGCTCTCTGCCTTCTCCGACTTCTCAGAATCCAGCTTGAGACGTCCTATGTAGTAGAACGCAGGATCACTGTCCAAGAAGATTTTAAACTTCTGCCCTACCAGGTAGTTTGCAATCTCAGAGATTTTTGCGTTCCAATCAAAGTAATCTTTGTCCAGCTGGTCAAATTCCATGGTAATAGATCTTTGCTTGTATTTCACGTCTCCCGGTGTCATCGCCTCGGTCAGATCCAAGGAACCGTCAGCCCCCGGAATGTCCTGCTCGTATGTTTTCGCTTCTGGGAATCCAAGGGTGATCGACAACCACCCCAGATTCCAGTCTCTAAGAGTGTGCTTTCCTCCGATCTGCACACCTAACGTTCCTCTATCTTCCATTACACGCCTCCTCTTGCTTTTCTATCTGCCATGCTGTTCAGCCTGCTGTCCATGAACGGGGCCAGCGTCCTTGCCGCCTCTCTGCCCTCTATGTTTGTTACAACCTCTATTTTCTCCGGACCGGTATAGACCGTCTTCTCTATTGTCGTTGTACCGTCGTCTCCGGCATAAACAACCTGCGGCTGTACGCTTGCGGTGATCTTGCCCATTTGCCTTGACACCGCTGTCTGCATCCTGCTCTGTAACTCCGGTATATTAAGCTTTGCTTTTGCAAAACGTGCCGCCATGGTGTCCGCTACCGTCTCTACCTGTCTGTAAAGCTTCGGTGCCTCTTTCTCCTGTCCTTTTTCCGCTCCCTGGATCGTAAACTTTCCAATCTGAGCGAATACACGAGATGGGGATTTTATTTTGAGTTCTTTTTTTGCGGCTTTTACAATATCTTTACAAAGCTTTTTCATTGCCTTGGACAGATTTCGGGTTTCTCCCGTTATTCCAGCAGCCAAACCTTTCGCAACGTTAGCTCCGGCCTTTTTCATTTCGGCATTTAAGTTATCTGTGGCCTTTTTGATCTCTGCCTGATATTCCCTGTTGATCCTCTCAAAGTCGTCTTTAAAGAAAGACTCTGAGAAGTTCTTTGCCATGGACTGCTGCTTGTTCCACTTGTCCGTATAAGCTTTTTGTTCTGCCGCCGTAAGGGACTGGAACCATGCCATGTATTGACGGCCCTCTTCTACATCCATGCCAAGAATGCGCTGCATCATGGAATTAGGAATTTTGTTTTCCAAAGCTTTCAGTCGTTTCTGGTAGTCTTCTATGTCATATAGGTTTTGGTCCAGATCATAGAGACTGCCATAACTCTGTTGCTTGTTTGTGAGATTATCTCGCAGGTTCTTGATTTCGTCATACTGTTCCTGATACTTCTCAGACAACGCCTGTATCTTTTCTTCTGCAATCTTTGTCAGGCGATCCGCTTCTTTCTCAAACGCCGTGTTATAAGCATTCGCGGCCTTTTCCCCTGCAAGTTTTAGTTTCTTTTCCTTCTTGTCATTCGCAGCTTTTAAGTCCTTAAGCTCTTCCTTAAGCTTTGCTTTCTTTTTCTTGTTCTTCTTTTTGCTGCCCAGCTTGTCAATTTTCTTTTGTAGCTTCGCTTCGGCTTTTTCTGATGCTTTTACTTGCTTATTGTATGACTGATCAATGATCTCCTGCACCGTCTCGCTTGACCGCTGTTTCGCCATGCTCAGAGAGTCGTTCAGACCACTTAAAAGATCGCTGCCGATCTCGGAGTAATTGCCTTTGAATGTAGCTTTCTTTGCCGCAGATAACGCCGCAGAAATGACGCTCTTCATCTCTTCTACGAGTTCGTTCTTTCCTTCTCTGACACCCTTTGCTATCCCTTTTGGAATGTTCTTTCCGATCATGTTTTTAAAAACTGTGGACGGAGAATGGATACCGAGATCTTTTCTTGCTGCATTTAAAGTGGCCTGTGTCATGGCAACAGATGCTTTGGTGACAGCTCCTGATCCTTTATAGATACCTTTTGCAAGTCCTTCCGGAATAGCTGTCCCCAGCTTATCTCTAAACTTTTTAGAAGGTGAGTTGACGTCTGCCCCTTTTTTTGACTTTGCTGCTGCTAATGCCTGATTTACAACATCGACTGCTGCCGCTGCAACAACTCCTGCATTACCTCCGATTCCGGCAGCGATTCCAGAAGCGATGCTTGATCCTAAAGAATTAAATCCGCTGGTATCCACAGTTTTCGCATGATTTACTGCACCCTGTGTTGCGGTCTTGATCTTTCCTTTGTTTTTATCTACGCCAGCGGCTGTACTATTGTCAATCTTTTTGCCTGTTTTATTTCCGGCTTTTCCTGCTTCTTTTTCTCCTGCATCTCCCATAAGCTTTGCCAATTCTTCCATGGCTTTTTTAGGAGAGGTTCTGCCGGCATTTACAGATTGAACAAGGGCCTTTACCGCATCATCTCCGGCCTTTCCTGATTTCTTGACTGCATCGCTGAAATTAATTAAAGCCTGCATCTGCTTTACAGCCTCACTTGGCTTTATTTTTCCTGATGCAATGCCTTGTGCTAATGATTCCGGTATTTTCAAGCCGCCGGAGAGTGACTTTTGAATTAAACCATCAAACTTTATTAGAGATTCCATCTGTGATACGGAACCAGGAATTGCGTATTTGCCTGATATGATTCCCTGGGATAAACTGATCGGGATTTCTTGTCCCTTCTTTTTCAGCTCCTGTATCATCGGATCAATCGAGATTAGCTTTTTAAGTTCGTCTCCGGTCTGCGGAGCTTCATAAATCCCCTCTTTGATACTTCCTCCGATGGTCTTCGGGATCTCTTTCGCCTTTATGCCTGCTTCTTTGGCAAGCTTATCAATGTTGTTGGTGAACTCCACATAGTTTGTCAGTGCCGTGGATTTCGCAATATTGGAATCTATTTCATCATTTAAATCATTAATCTTTTTTTGCGTATCACCGACAAGTTTCAGCTTCTCATCGTTGATTTTTTTGAGTTCCTCTTCTTCTCTTCTCGCAATCCTTACATCAGTTCCAGACGTATGAAAAGGATCTTCCTTGAACTTTTTCTCGGTCTCTTCTCTTTTTCTCGTAGCTTCTTCGAGATCATCTTCTGCCTGCTTCTGTTCCTTTTTATATTTTGTCAGCTCTTTCTCGGTTTTTATGATATCTTCTGCTACTTTTTCATTTTGTGCAGCATATGCCTTTGCAACTGCCAACTCCCGTTGAGCCTTGATATTACGTTGTATTGCCTTGGTGGATTGATTTAGTTTGTCTTTCTCGTCGTCATAGGACAGACCCAGATCAGGAAGAATCTGATTAAGCTGCTGTACGATGGTTTTGATCTGTTCTTTTGTCCCTGCGCTTTTATGCTCCTGCTTCATTAATCCTTGAAGCTTACGGGACAATATTTCAGCTGTGGCACCCTCGTTTTCTGCGGATGTTATCGCACTTTCTCTTGATTTCTTGTTTTCCAAAAGTTCTTTTGATAATTTTTTATAAGAAGCAACAGACTTTTCATGTTGTCGTATTAACCTTTCTTCTTCACTGACGCCCTTGTCTGTTGCTATTGCATATGCTGCAATTCCAGCTGTTAATGCGCCAATTGCCAAGGTTGCTAATCCAATCGGACCACCTAGTGCAGCAACAGAAGCCTTTAGGATGCCCCCTGCGGCAGCTGTTTTTCCCATACCTCCACTCAATGCCCCAAGGGCAACCGTTGTACCCGATACTGCCTCTTTGGTCCTTGTCATTGCGCTTGCGACATCCGCAGCAGTTTTAAAACCCTCCACTGCTTTTTTTGCGTCACTAAGAGACCCAGCTACCGCTTTTACGGTCTTGTAACCTTTTATTACTGTCAACAAACTTGTAGCAACTGGTAGTGCCGTTTGCATATTCTCCCCAAGGAACTTCGCAGACGCCCCAAGGACTTTTAATCCTCCGCCTGCTACTGTCTTCGCCGCAGATCCCAAGTTTTTAACGGTTGTGATCGTCTCTTTTGGGATAATAGACTTAAGGCCGTGCGCTTCTACCTGGTCCGCCAGTCCTCCGATCGCATCGGATGCCGCTGCAACTCCATCCGCCAGCGGTCCTTTGAGTTCGTCTCCTACCGCAATTCCAAGGGCTACAAACTTGTTTCCAAGCATCTTAATCCGGCTTTCCAGCGTCTTATACCGCTGTTTTGCTTCGTTTGTCAGAGCCTTGTTTTCTTTCCAAGCGTTATTCCCGATCTTTAAGGCATCTGTAAAGGTTCCAGATGCTCCTGCCGCCCTTAAAAGTGCATCCCGCATACGGATATCAGACAGCCCCATATCGTCCAGTGTCTTAATTGCACTGCCGCCGTTTTTATTAATCTTATCCAAGCCCTGGATAAAGGAAATAATAGCTCCGGCTGCATCCTCTTTAAATGCCTTTGCGAACTGGTCGGAAGACATTCCTGCTACCTGCGCAAACGCCTGTAAATCTTCCCCTCCGCTTGTTGTTGCAAGGTTCATTTTCGACATCAGGGTAGAAAATGCAGATCCTCCGGCTTCCGCTTCGATTCCTACGGAAGAAAGCGCACCTGCAAAGGAGAGGATATCCGCCTCGGACATGCCGACTTGTGAACCAGCACCAGCCAGCCTGAGTGCCATATCCGTGATCTCTTGCTCTGTTGTCGCAAGATTATTTCCAAGGTCTACGATGGTAGAGCCTAAACGGTCAAACTGCGTCTGTGGCATCCCTGTGATGTTTGCCAGCCTTGCCAGAGAAGTAGCCGCCGTATCGGCAGACATATTTGTAGAATCCCCAAGCATAACCATAGTCTTAGAGAATCCTGCGATATTCTTGGTCTTAATTCCAAGCTGTCCAGCTGCCTCTGCTACCCCTGCGATCTCGTTTGCGCTGGTAGGCATCTCCTTTGACATATTTAAAATGTCTTTTCGCATGGTAGCCAGCTCTTTGTCAGTGGCGTTTACTGTCTTTTTCACGCCAGCAAACGCACTTTCAAAGGAAATGCTTGCTTTTAAAGAAGCGGTACCGCCTGCAATTACTGCGGCACCTGTTGCTTTCATTCCGGTGGATACCGCAGATTTTATTTTTCCAGAAGCACCAGACCAGTATCTTTCCGCATTTTCTGCGCTGCGTTTAGCCTGCTGTTCGGTCTGTTTGTATGAACGTTTCTGTTCCTCCCCAGACTTTTTTGTACTCTGTGAGGCTTTCTCTCCTGCCTGTTTGGCAGAAGTTTCCGCTGTCTTCCCGGCTTGCTTTGCGGACTGTTCCGCTGTCTTGCTTGCTTGCTTTACAGAGGATTCTGCGGACTTTGCTGCCTGTTTTGTAGCGGTTTCCGCCGTTTTTCCGGCCTGCTTTGCCGCCTGTTCTGTCGTTTTGCTTGCTTGCTTTACCGAAGATTCTGTGGACTTGGCCGCCTGTTTTGCAGCAGTTTCCGCTGTTTTCCCGGCTTTTTTCACCGCCTGCTCTGTTGTTTTGCTCGCTTCTTTTGCCGCGGCTTCTGCGGACTTCGCCGCCTGCTTGGTTGCATTTTCTGCGGACTTCGCCGCTTTTTTCGTCTCTGTGTCCAGTGTTTTTGATAGTTGATTGAGTTCTTTTTCGACTTTCTTTGAATTTAACTCAACCTCTATTTCAATACTTCCGTCAGGCATATATGCTCCTTTCTTTTCTGCCTGCATCTGTCTTCTATGTTCACGTCTCTATCTTTCCGGGCGTAGAGTTCCGCTCCCCTGCAACCTTTGTTACAGTGTTTTTTATTTTTATCTTATAAAATGTTGCTCAGATCCCCACCACTCAAAAGAGCCTGTGTGACCTCTTCTTCAAGCATCCGATCTTCTTCGGACACATTTTCCGGCAGTTTATATATTTCTTTCATCTTTTTATAGAATTTCTTCTGTTCCTTATCCATTCCTGCGATATCTGCCGCCCTATACCCCATGATCTTAGAGATCAAGCAGTCCTCTTTCAGACCGGCGAACATAGCAGAAAATTTCCACCAGTGCAGTCCTGTAGCGTTCAGATCAATACTGTACTGCTCCATAAATGCCGCATAGATATAGTCTGCATCATGAGTAAAGCTGTATATCTGCTCCTGCTTCTTTCCTTTCCCGGACTGTTTCTGTTCCTCTGTCTTGCCGCACTGGTAAAACCACAGCATCTGTGAGATGGCTTCGTCCAGATCCTCCGGGACCTCTGGATAATATAAAGCCAGACCGCTATTGTACTTTGATAACAATCTAGCTTTTTTCTCATCCCCGTCAAATTCCGGGATATTTAAAAGTTCTTCCATGAAAAACCGCTGTTCTTCCGTGATGTTCTTATCCTGGATCATTTCTTCAAACAGGATAGAAGTTCGGAAGTCTGTATTGATCTTATATTCCTGACCAGCCACCAGAACGCTTTCCGGCAGCTGTTCGGTAAGGATATTCATTAGTCGCCTGCCATGGACTGGACAAGTTTATTGTAAGATTTCACCTGTGCCTCCCGCAGGTTCACAAGCTTGTTAAATGCAGCAACCCGTTCATGGATATCTGTGTCAGAAAACATTTTTTTCGCCGCACCTTCTCCAAGGATTTCGTTAAATGTTTTATCAATGATCTTGCATTCTGCTCGGACTCCCTCTGCATTCAAGTTTCCACCAATCCCGTGTTTTTCTTCATATTCTGTCAGTTCTTTAAATGTCTTCTGTTTAATTGCTCCAAATCTCTCTATCATATCCGCATCCAGAGCAGAGAATTTAAACTCTGCCCCATTCCATTTAAAAATCTTGTTCATATCCTTTACTCCTCCATGTTCACTGTCTTTTTCTCTATGCTCCTGCTGTTACCGTAATGGCGCAGGTTGCCGTCTTATTTCCATCTGTCGTTGTCACTGTCACATCCGCGGCCCCTGCTGCAACCCCGGTCACTTCCCCAGTATCAGATACCTTTGCAATACCAGTATCCGTGCTGAACCATGTAACTGTCTTGTCTGTAGCATCTGCAGGCTCTACGGTTGCCGTAAGTGTCTCTTTCGCCGCAACTGCAAGGGACAGCGTTGTTTTATTCAACGCCACCCCGGTTACGGCTTTAAGAGGGTGTATCGCCTTTCGCTGTAAATTTCTTAGTGCTGGTATTAAATGTTCCCTCGACTACATCCCCGATACCTAACAGGTTACCTTCACAGTTCATTTCTCCATCTTCGTTTCCAAAGCTGGCTACTTCGATCGCCACGTGGAACTTGCGGGCATGGTAGGTATTCTCTGCACTTTCCTTCTGATCCAGATCTACGATCACGTAGTCTGTCTCTGCATCTGCTCCTGTTTTTAAAAGTTCACCGATCTCACAGATATAGGCAATCGCCTCTTCTGATCGAATCTGGTCCGCTGTGTACGGTGCCTGCCACTCGTACCCGGTGATTCCCTTGCTGGTAGATGCATCGTTTACGTACCGTTTTGAACTGGTCTGCGCTCCCGGTTCCTCATTAAGATCCGTGAACCCTGTCCCCATCAGGACAAAATTTTCTGCCTCTGCGGTCCCAATGTCCAGATAGTTCGCCTGCATCCTTCTCTGTCTTACACTTTTTAATGCCATGTTATACCTTCCTTTCCTGGTAATAAATAAAGCGGCACTGAATCTGATACTTTGCCTTGTCAAGCTCCGTATCAAACGCATAACCGCTCGTAATCGCTTCGATTTTTATTGCTTCCTTACCTTTCTCCAATTCCGGGAACTCCCCGGCCTCAGAGAATTGTTCCAGCCAGTCTGAAAAGTGCTCAAAGAACCCGATGTTTTCAAGGTTCTGCCGCACTTCTTCGCCGTATAGCTCCCGACTGGCAAAATTAAATAGATGTTGCCGTTTGGTATTTCCGACAATATCTTTTTTCAAAACTGTTTGTGATGGAACGGATTCTATCGAGTAGTACGTTGTGTCACTACCCAGGTAATCCACCCCGATCCCTTTGCAATACTCATCTAGATACGGGCATTGCTTAACAATGTTCCGTATAGCCTCCACAATCGTCATTTTGGCTTTCCTCCTACAAACCTCGCAATAGATACCAGAACCTCTCGCCCTCTGTCGGCAAACGCTCTCTTGTCCCAATGTTTTCCACGCAGTCCCTTGCCCTTATTTTCTTCGTAATTCTTCTTTGCATATGGGGTGATGTACTTTATGCAGTACGTTGTCTCAATCGCAGTATTTTTCAGTGGACCGTTGAGAAAAGGGACGTATGCATCCGATATTCTGCGCACTTCATGCACAGCAAGTCTCTGACCGGGACCACCTTTCTGCAGGTTCCTTTCTGTAAGGATTACGTTTGCAGGAGCAATCTTGACTTTTATCTTCATTCAGCCGTCACCTTCCAATGCTGCATTTCCGGGCTGCCGTTGTCGTTCGTCTCCACAACGGCGATCACCCGCACATCATCATAGGCATTTTTCAACCGTTCTTCGTCCTTTGCGCTGGTCAGTTCATCTTCCACGATGCCACGGACCACCAGGTCCCCGGCTTCGACCGTAAAAAATCCCGTCTTTTCTGTCTCCTTCACAAAGTTTTTCGGTTTCCTGAACTGCTTCTCTGTCTCTGCCGTAAACGGGATATAGATTTCTGCCACATCAGCACTTACAATCCCCTTGTCTGTGGGCTGCACGGCTGTGGTATCCTGCCAGTTCACGCCTTTTAGAACTGTCCGGTAATACCTGCTTGCCCCGGCATCCCGATCATATACCTTGTTATAGAGTGTTATGTCTGCGTTTGTAACCATTACCGACACCCCCTGTATAACAACCCGGTATGGATTAAGTACGGATAAGCAACCGCATACTGTTTCTTTGCTGCTGCCGCCTCTCTCGTCTGTCCATCCTGCTGCTCTGTCACATAGGATACAGAGACATTCCCAACTGTCTCGGACTTCTTCTCTTTCTGCTGCCCTGCGGCATCGGCCTGGTACATTACCTCAGCCACCGCACAGGCAGCCAGCCTGACCTCCTCCGGGATCTCTGTATCCTCTATTCGTCCAAATGTGATGTACTTTATATAGATGCTCGCCCGCAGGATGACAGAGGAAAAGGCAGCCTCCGGTATGGTGCTGCCATAGAACTGCTCCTTATAAAATGTGTAGTCTGCATACTCTACCATACCGTGACCTCCTTTTATGACGCTGGTGCTACCTTTGCAAACTTCGCAAGCACAACCTTCGCATCATTTGACAGTGAAACTGTGTAATGTTCATCTGCCGTTACAAGGGTAGTTCTTGCTTTTACATTCCGGTCGGGCTCGAAGTTTACTTCACGTTTCATATAGATAGTTAGCGCTGCCATGTCTTCATCTACTTCCTGGTCTGATTGTGTTTTTACAATCGGACAGATATAGCAATCAATGCTATTTACCTTTTTCACAGGAACTTTCTTGGATGGAACGACCTGACACCCACAGATTTCGCCAATAACACCCTTCATGATAACTTCAAGAGGATACTTTCTGATATCCTTGAAATCCGGGTCTTTTCGTAATTGTGTGATCTGTTTTGGATGTACATACATGATCTTAGGTAACTGGTCTTCTTCCTCAAACAAGTCCACAGCATCTACAATTCCATCATAATTAATTACATTTGCAGATCCATCATAAGCCAGCTTTGCAGTCTGTAACGCATCCATGGCATCATTATCAACTTTGGATGCAATAGCCAAAGAAATCTGATTTGTTGCCTCTCCCTGCGGATCACCATATCCTGATAAAATGGCTTCATCTGTCAACTCCACAGCTTTTGCCGCTTTTTTTACCGTGGCAGTTGTGGTGGAAGCAGTTAATACAACTGTCCCCATTTCTACGCCTTCTGACACATCTTCGGCATCTCCGATGTAGGCGTATTTAGGCACTGTGATTGTATCTCCCGGAACCCCTTCTAATGTTTTATCAACGTCCGCAATCGGCGTGATTTTGATTTTCTTCGGCACTTTTGCGGAAATCATGTCTGCCATGACCTCCGGATCAATAATGTTTTCTAACTTTGTTACTGCCATTTGTTACCTTCCTTTCTATTCGCTTAGTTCGGCATACAGGTCAGGATTTTCCTTTTTCAGGGCGACTCTATCCCTATATCCCATCTTGTTAAATGCTTCTTTTGTTACCTCTCCCCCTGGCAACGGATCTCCACCACCCGTGCCCTTGACGATCTTAGGGGCTGGCTTATCGCTTTCAAACAGATAGTCATTTTCGCTTTTTAAAGTCTCAAGCTGCTTATCAAGGCCGATGATCTCGCCCTCATTAAATTTCAGACCGTCCATATTCAACAGAGCCTTGACCGCCTTGGTATTCTTGGCCTTTGCTCCTGTAAGAGCCTCTGAAAGAGCATAATCAAACTGCATCGACTTTATTTTTTTATCCGCCTCCGCCTTTGCGTCTTCTGCTTTCTGTTTCCAATCATCTGCTGCCTTTTTAATACCATCCACATCCAGATCCTTAAATTCTTCGATCTGATTATTAGCATTATCAAGCTGTACCTGTAATCCATCTGCCAGTTCCTTATAACTGTCACGATCCTGTTCTGCCTTGGACGTTTTTTTCTGTTCAGCAGCAATGTCTTTCCCATTCTCTGCCATGATTTTGTCTATGACCTCCTGTGAAAGATTTAAGCCTTTTAAAAATTCTGTTTTCATGTTTCTATCTCCTTTCGTATTAGGTTGTTTTAGGTGTGTAACCATCCACCCCGAAACCGACTATTTTAGGTCTGATCCGCTGACCGGTTAATTGTTTGCATAAAAATAACACGCCAT
>OFMK01002234.1_pt1 | contig 11189 bp, 10 predicted proteins | sample 1541781 | NCBI WGS metagenome assembly OFMK01 (sample SAMN04209250, study PRJEB22552) | human gut metagenome | biome: gut; material: feces | host: Homo sapiens | place: USA: Oklahoma
GCCATTGATGAGAATTTTAATGTGTATCCTTGTATTTATGGAATTGATAATCCTGAATATAAAATGGGGAATTTAATAGATCAAAATTTGGATGTGATTTGGAAATCTTCTAAATGGAATATTTTTAGGGGAAATTTGACTTTGGAGGATTTGACTGATTGCAGAAATTGCAAACTTCATGCGGTGTGTGTAATGAAGAATTGCAGATTGAAACCTGTTTATGAAGGACGGTCATTTACTTCTTCTATATCATATTGTAATAAATAGAAAGAATGAATTATGGAATTCATGTTGTTAATAATAATTATGCATTTATTAGATATAGGACATGGAACAAATAGTGCATGGGAGTATTGTGGATGAAAATAATCTCTATCGCTTGCATAAATGTTGTTTTGATAAATAATAATGATTATATATTTGTGTAAAAATGACGAAATAGGCACGAATAATTAAAAAGTATAGAATATATGAGGACACTGATTTTATTGCTCGGATTATTATTAAATTCTATTGTTATTGACGCACAGAGTGTTTCCGGCTTATTAGTTGATGAAAAAGGAAATCCTGTCAGTTTTGCTAATGTGGTATTGCTATCTTCCAAAGATTCATCTTTTGTGCAAGGTACAATTAGCAATGAACAAGGAATTTTCAGCATAGACCAAACAAGCGGTAATAATATACTCAGAATTTCTTGTCTTGGCTTTATTCCGGTGACAAAAGCCTATGCTCAGTTTCCGGTAACGATTGTGATGTATGAAGATGTTAATCTGTTGGGGGAAGTCGTGGTAAAGGGGAATCGCCCGTCATATAAACTTACTGCTGAAGGGTTGCAGACCCATGTGCAAGGAACAGTACTTAGCAAAATGGGTACGGCGGAGGATGTGTTGAAGCATATACCGGGACTTCAGAAGAAAAATGATGCGTATGAGGTATTTGGAAAAGGGAGCCCGATAATCTATGTGAATGGAAGATTGCTGCGTGATTTGTCGGAACTGGACCAGCTGAAGTCAGAAGATATTAAGAATGTAGAACTGATTACCAGCCCCGGTGCAAGATATGATGCGTCTGTGAAAGCAGTGGTGAAGATTACTACCCGCCCCATAAAAGGGGAAGGATTTGGATTTGATGTGCGTTCCGGTTATAATCAGTGGGAGTATGCCGGTTTCGTGGAACAGTTGAACTGGAATTACCGGCGTGATAAATTGGATGTGTTCGGCACCGTGTATTATAGAAAAAGTGAAGGGTTTGACGAAAGCCGGTTTACTCAAGATGTGCATGTTGATACGCTTTGGCATCAGGACAATTATCAGTTCGCTAAAACGAATCAACAGGCATTTACCAATATCGCAGGTGTGAACTATGCATTCGATGAAAATAATTCAATCGGAGTAAAATATACATTGAAAGCCAATCCGGATGCCCGCTATCACACTATATTTAATTCGGATGTATATGCCGATGGCACGCATTATGACTATCTGGCGAATGATATCAATGCCACTGCGTATTATAATCCCTCGCATTCGGTAAATGTTTATTATAAGGGGATGGCGGGAAAAACGGAGATTGATTTTAATGCGGATTATCTGTTTGACAAAAACGGAATCTTATTTTCCGGAGAACATATCCCGCCATTAAAAACTTATTTTCAGGCTGTAATTTCCGGTGCCAGTTCTACTGTGATTCATGAACATCAAATCTCATTAAATATCACAAGAATTTTGTGCAGTCTTGCCGCACCGTCTTCCTCTGCCCATCCGGCCGGACATCCGTCTTTGGAGCCAGTCCTTTCGTATATCCGAAATCACTATGGAGAGGAGCTAAGTTTAGAACACCTTTCTTCCCTCTGCGGATTAAGCGTTTCTCACTTTATACGTATCTTCCGAAAGTACATGGAATGTACGCCCCACGAGTATTTGTTATCTTTCCGTCTCCGTCAGGCAAAACAGATGTTATGGTCCACTTCCGATTCAATTGATGAGATCTCCGTTCTCTGTGGTTTTCACAGCGCTTCTCATTTTGCAAGGGCCTTTCGTAAAAAAGAAAAAATGACGCCAACTCAATTTCGCAATATTGAATTTTAATGGTTTTAAACACAGCAAAACCTAACAAAGAATCCAGTGTTTGCTTCCACCGGATCCCTTTGTCAGGTTTTCTTGCTGCCGAAACTGTCTTTTCGGTTTCTTCTATTTTTCTTCTGTCTTCAGCATTACCTTCGCCTCTCGGTCCAACAATTCTCTGATAAGCTTAGGATATTCTTTATCTAGGTGATAAAAAAGCAAGATCACAATCATAAGAATTCCGAGAATGGTTACTCCATAAATAAACAAATTTGAGATTGTTTCTAACGTATGTGCGCTCTGCACAGAAGCATTTCCATTGTAGGCATTGGCTTCCATAATAAAGCCAATGAGCGCCGATCCGATTCCCTGTCCGAACTTTTGACCGGAAGTCGTCGCAGATTGAATGGCACCTGCAGTTCTCAGTCCTGTCTTCCACTGTCCATATTCTATGGAATCTGCGATCATTGTAAAAATCATTCCGAGAATCGGCGTCATCCCGATTCCCCGAAGCAATCCTCCGAATGTCACCAACGCAACACTTTTCGGATTGATCAAAAGAATTAAGGAACCCGCAATAATAAAACATGCGCCAAGCATACACCAGTTTCTCTTACTCATCAGATGCATAGCTTTTCCCAACAGCAGGGTTGCCAAAATTGTAATTCCATAACACGCTGTATTTACATTTCCGACAATGGTTGTATCTCCCACAATCCATTTACAATAATATGTTGCCATTGTCCCGGCAAACGTCTGATACATTGCAAACGCCACAAAAAATAAAAACAAAAGGATAAAATATTTATTACAGAAAAGCGCCGGAATTGCTTTTGACAACGGAATCTGTTCTCCTGCCGCATCATCTTTTACTACCACGCGCTCTCGCACATTTACAAAACAAAACAGCATTATTGCCGCTGCTATACCTAAAAAACTATTTGCAAAAGAAAAAATTGCCGGACACTCAAACGAAAACAACTGATATTTCGATTGTGTGTTCCCAAAATATTTAATTGAGTAAGCCCGGTCTTTGGCTCATCGCTATCACAAAAACCGATTGCATATACCAAAAGTACAGCAATCGGTTTGATCTTTTTTCTTTATTGAACAATAAAGCGTTCCAATGATAGAAAGCTATTACAGTCCTGTTTTTTCTCTGATAAATGCCCGGGCTTTCATTGCATATTCCAGCGGATTGGCTTTCGCCGGATCCTGCTCTGCTTCCACCAGCATATATCCCTCATAATCATGATCTTCCAACACTTTGAAAATCGGGTCAAAATCAATACATCCATCCCCCGGAACCGTAAAGGTTCCCAGTCGGACACCGTCCAAAAAGCTTAGTTCCTCTTTTTTTACCTTCTCCACAACTTCTGAACGAAGGTCTTTTAAATGGACATGCTTGATTCGGTTGATATATTTTTTCACCATTTCCAGCGGATCTGCCCCGCAGTATGCAAAATGTCCGGTGTCAAACAGCAGACTTACATACTCCGGATCTGTATGTTCCATCATCCGTTCTACTTCATCCGGATTCTGCACTACTGTTCCCATATGGTGATGGAAGGTTAAAGAAATCCCGTATTCTTCCTTGGCAATTTTCCCAAGAGCATTCATTCCGTCACAAAATCTCTTCCACTCTTCATCATTCATCACATATTTGTGCCCGAAAATCGGTGTGTTCTGCTGTCCCTGTACGCTGTAGCTTTGTTCGGAAGCTCCGATAATCTTTGCTCCCATCGCTTTTAGATATTCCAGCTGACTCCGGAATTCCTGTTCGACTTCCTTTAGTGGTTTTGTAATTAGAAAAGAGGAAAACCATTGATTGCAAATCTCTATCCCCCGAAGATCCAATGCCTTTTTTAACTCCGCCGGGTCTTTGGGATATTTGTTTCCCACCTCGGAGCCCGTAAATCCAGCCAATGCCATTTCACTGACACACTGCTCAAAGGTATTTTCCGCTCCCAGGTCCGGAAGATCATCATTGGTCCACGCAATTGGTGCAATTCCTAATTTTACTTTATCTTTTTTTAACATATTTCTTCTCCTTTTTGTGCTCGAGCACACTTCTTTTATAGTTCTCCGTTTGCCTCTCTCTTTGATAGATCCTGCATAATCCTGTCATATTTTTTATCCAGTCGGTACAAAACCAAAACAACAATCACAGAGATCCATACAATCATCGGCCCCACTTTATAAATATTCATAATCATATCAATGGCTGACTGCGGCTGAGTTACGGCTCCCGCTTTGCTTACATATCCTCCAGCTGCCAAAAGCTGTGTCAGCACCGCTGCAGTCACTCCGTTTCCGATTTTTGTTCCTACAGAACCAATAGCAAAAATAAAGCTTTCCTGTCTTAAATGTGTCTTCCACTGCCCGAATTCTACAACATCGCCCAGCATTCCGAAAATAACAGAATTTAATGGTGCAAAGCAGATACCTCGAATAATACAGCAAGCCAACAGCCAGTAGAAATTTGCCGGCTGAATCAAAAACACAAATTGTCCGATCAAACAGCCCACACAGCCAATCAACGACATATTTCTTTTTCCAAAATGCCGCAGCAGAACCGGACTGCACATGGTCGCTCCGATCAGCACCAGAGTTTCCACCAAATATAAAACACTGTACATCCATGTATCATTCCCCAGAATATATTTGCAGTAATATGGCAATATGGTTCCTGTAATACTTGTAATGACATTTTGCATCATCCAAAGAATTAGCACTGCCCAAAAATACTGATTTGTCACCAGAGCTTTCACAGTTCTTCCCAGGGGGACTTTCTTTACTTTCTCTTTTGCCTTGATTACAACCTTTTCCTCACAGTTCTTAAAACAGATGATCAGCATGATAAACGCCAGAACTGCCCAGATTGCCATTGTCTTTGCCCATGCTGCCTGATCATCTCCAAATATTTTTACCAGCGGCGTTGTGAATGTTACTGCCATAATGCGGCCAATTGGTGACAATGCCATTCGCACAATACTTAGCATATCTCTTTCCTTTGATGAACGGGTCATCATTGCAGACAAGCTTCCATATGGAAGATTTAGCGCAGTATAACAAATTGTTGCCGTAAAGTTATAGGTTACAAAAATGTAAATTAATTGCAGGTTTTCTACGGTATTGGGCACCGTAAATAATAAGATCGCAGAAATCGCATAAGGAATTGCCATCCACAAAATCCATGGCCTTGACTGTCCCCATTTGGAACGGGTTTTATTTACAACAAATCCCATGATTACATCAGAACATCCATCGAATACCCTGGATATTAACATAATCATACCGATTGCCGCCGGATGAATTCCCACATAATCTGTATAAAAAATTGTTAAAAGACTTCCGATCATGCCATATACAACATTACAAGCTGTATCTCCCAATCCATAGGATATTCTCGTTCTCCACGACAGGGGCTTCATCTGTTCCCCTTCCACTTCTCCTGTCATTTTCTCCATTCTATTCTCCTTTTATATATCCAGACAGCATTTTATTTTGTCTCTTTTCCTAAAACTCAATTTCAGAAATTTTTACAACTCTTCCTTCTTCTAATGATTTTTTCGCTGCCAATCCCATTAACACCGGTTTTAATCCATCTTCTACGCCCAGCGGTGTTTCCGTATTATGTTCGATGGCATCAATAAATTGTACCATTTCCTTTCCATAAGCATCCATATATCTCTGTAAGAAAAAGAACTGTGGTTTTTCTCCTGTAACTCCTTCTGCATTGCTGATTACCGCAGTAGAATCGGAATCATTTTTCATCTCTACCATTCCCTCAGAACCAAAGACTTCTGCTCTCTGATCATATCCATAAGCTGCTTTTCTAGAGTTGTCAATGACTGCCAGCGCTCCATTTTCCATTTTCAATGTGATAATTGCAGTGTCAACATCCCCTGCTTCTCCTATTTCAGGATCAACCAAAGTTGCCGCCTGTACATAGACTTCCTCTGCATCACAGCCTGCCAGGAAACGTACCATATCGAAATCATGGATTGTCATATCAAGAAACATTCCTCCAGACACTTTCACATAATCAATACTCGGCGGTTCCGGATCTCTGGATGTAATTTTAATGATATGAGGGTTTCCTACTTTCCCGTCGGCTACCGCTTTCTGAACAGCTTCAAAGTTATGGTCAAAACGACGGTTAAATCCTACTTGATATTTTAATCCGGTCCCTTTTAATGACTCAATGACTTCTTTAATTTTTTCCACATCGTGATCAATTGGTTTCTCACAAAAAACATGTTTTCCTGCCTTGATTGCCTCAATGGAAATTGGAGAATGTGTATCGGTGGAAGAACAAATAATCACCGCATCAATTCCCGGATCCGCAAGAACTTCCCGATAGTCCTTTGTTGTATATTCTGCTCCACATTCTTTTGCTTTCCGATCTGCATCTGCACTTAAAAACGGATCTGCCACTGCTTTGATTTGTGCATTTGGTACTCTTGTAACAATACTGTTCATATGTACTTGCCCAATTCTTCCTGCTCCGATAATTCCTACTTTTACCATAATAAAATCTCCTTTTCTATTTGTTGTGTGTTCGAGCACATTCTTTATGTTTTGTATTATATCATCATGTGCTCGAACACACAACCGGCAAATTTCCTAATCTTTCCTTTTCATTTTTGTATATTTTGCACAAAAGGCAGCCAAATCTGCTGCCTTTAAAGATTATACTTTGTTTTAATAACAATGTCGGTAAACAAATATTCCTGTATCGGAGGTTCATTATTAAAAAGTAAACGATACAATACCATCACAGATTCATACCCTTGAAAAACGCCATCCTGTCCGATGGCAATCTTTAACTGTCCGCTCCTCAATAACTGGTAATTCTGATCAGAAAGGTCACAGGCAATAATTTTGGATTGTCCCTGTCTTCCCATTTTTTGAATTCCATCGCAAATCCCTTTCTCTCCGTGACTGGTTATATAGATTCCGTCTAAATTTTCATGCTTTTTTAATATTCGCATCATAATTTGTTCCGATATTTCATCTTTTTCCATACAATACTCTGTATCCAATAATATCGTCTCGGGAGACAAAAGCTGCATCTCCTGACAAAATCCCTGGACTCTCCGGCTCAGAGATGTATTACTCTTAATTCCTGAAATTACTGCTACTTCTCTCGGTTTGCCGCCAAACAAGTCGCACATCAGTCCGGCTGCCGTCTTGCCGCTTTGAAAGGCATTTTGCCCCACAAAACAAATTCGATCTGTATTTGTAATATCTGCATTTAAAGTAACAATGGCAATTTGATCTTCCTTGGACATCCGATTGATTTCTTCCCGGACTCTGTCATCATCAATGGGCATCAACGCCAACCCCTTTATCCCATGATTTCGGAACTCTCTCATAGCATAAATCATCTGATCTACATTCCCATAATCCACCAGATGAATATAAACAGTGCCTCCAAAATTCTCCACTTCTTCTTTGGCTTTGGCAATTCCCTTTGTGACTGTTTTATAAAACGGAGTTCCCGTATTCTGAATAATAGCGCCAATCTTAATATCTTCTTTCATTTTAATTAATGCACGCCCCAAAAGATTAGGTTTGTACCCTAATTCATCTGCAATTCTCCGAACACGTTTTTCTACTTCCGGGCGTACCTTTCCCCGATTATTCAAAACCCGATCCACAGTACCCCTCGATACTCCGGACGCCTCCGCAATTTGACGAATTGTAACTTTCATATAGACACCTGCTTTTCCTGATCTTTCTGCTTTAAGTATACCTCTTACATTCCCCCTTTTTCAAGGAAATTTCTCTGGAACAAAGCGCTCAAGTCCACCTTAAGTTCCCTGAATCGCTCAATCCTTGAGAGACTTGCTCCGCTTTGCGCGGAGCATTTTATGATATAGGAAAGTGAAAACTTTCCTATATCATAAAAGAGGAGATGCATCCGTCATTCCTGACACACATCCCCTCATCTGCACATTTTTTATTTTATTCCCTGATTCCTGCCAAAATACGAAGTGCATCCTTTAATTCTTCCCGCTCTTTCTCCGGTATCACAGACATGACATCCCTATTCACATCTTCTACAGTACCAAGAATCGGCTCTCGAAGAGCTTCCCCCTTATCCGTCAGCACAACCTCAATAAATCTGCGGTCCTCTTTGCTTACCTGACGCTCGATGAGTCCTTTTTTCTCCATACGTTCCAGGACTCCGGAAATCGTAGAGTTTTCTAATTGAAGCTCTGCGGCAATCTCTTTCGGCTTGTTCTTTCCACCCTCCCAGAGACAATACATCACTCCGTACTGTACCGGCGTTACATCAAATGGATCTAATCTTGTACTCATCTCCTGAAAGACTTTGTGCTGTGCAGTTGTCAATAAATAATTAATACATTGTGTTAGTTCCAATACTTCTCTCCTTAAATACTTCGTATACTACATACGGATTAGTTTACTGTTCTTTCTCCTAATTGTCAAGAATATTCGATCAAAATCACCGGAATTGCCAAAAGGCACATTCCGGGATTATATGCGATTGCCAGGGTCTCGGGCAAGTCCGGACCTTGGCTTATCGCTATCACAATAAAAGAACTGCCGAATCGTTTTATTCTGCGATTCGACAGTTCTCTGAAAAGGAATTACCATTTGGGCTTAACGGAACAGTGCTCCACTCACGATCAATTTCTGAATTTCATTGGTTCCTTCATAGATCTGTGTAATTTTAGCGTCACGCATCATTCGTTCTACATGATACTCTTTCATATAACCGTTTCCTCCGAGCATCTGAACCGCTTCTGTTGTTACATGCATTGCTGCTTCCGTACAAAGATATTTTGCTTTTGCAGCCGGAAGAGAATATGGTCTTCCCTCTTGTTTGTCTGTTGCTGCTTTATAAAGCATCCATTTTGCTGCCTCAATTTCCATTTCCAATTCTGCCATTTTAAATGCAAGATATTGATTTCGATACAATGGTTTTCCGAACTGCTCTCTTGTCTTTAAGTATTCTTTTGCAATTTCAAAAGCTCCCTCTGCAATGCCCAAGCCCTGTGCTGCAACGCCAATCCTGCCTCCGTCTAAGGTTTTCATCGCCAGTTTAAATCCCTGTCCGGAATCTACAATCATATTCTCTGCCGGAATTCTGACATTTTCAAGAATCATCTCAGACACCTGTGCAGAGCGAATTCCCATTTTATCCTCAATTTTTCCAACACTGAATCCAGGGGTTCCCTTTTTTACAACAAAGCAAGATAATCCCTTTGCCTTTTTCTCCGGCTCTGTCAACGCATAAATTGCGGTATAATCTGCCAGAGGTCCATTCGTATTAAAGCATTTTAATCCGTTTAACACATATTCATCGCCATCTTTTTCAGCAACGGTGACACATCCGCCGGCATCTGAACCTGCATTTGGCTCTGTCAGTCCAAAGGAACCGAAACATTTTCCCGCCAACACTTCTTCCAAGAATTCCCGTTTCTTTTCCACTGGCGCAGTAGAATTCATAATGCTTCCACCGTAAAGAGAAGTTACAACGGAGTATCCGATTCCCATGGAAGCATCAACTTTGGAAATTTCTTCCACCGCTAATACATAAGAAAGATAATCTCCTCCCTGTCCTCCGACTTCTGTTGGATATGGAAGACCAATCACCCCCAGTTCTCCCATCTTATGAAACTGTTCTACCGGAAATTCACTGTTCGCATCTCTTTCTAAAACCCCCGGAAGTAACTCTTCTCTTGCAAAATTTCTCGCGGTTTCCTGAATGGCTGCCTGCTGCTCTGTTAATTCAAAATTCATAACACAATCTCCTTTACCTTCTTCTTTTTTATTGGCTCCTCCTCCGAAAAAGTCAGAATCCTGCACCATCCCAACTCCTCGTGTACTAATAGTTTGTATGCTAATTATATGACTTTTGTTATATTTTGTCAATACACTTTTCAAATTTTTATTTAGATTTTACAAATTTTTCCGTCGGATTTATAGAAAGTATATAAATTTACCAAATAATATTGACAAATTAATAACGATATATTATATTAAACCTATCAAGTTATTCGCACGCTAATTATTCGTGTTTAAAAAAGTGCGTGCGGCTCATAATTATATTTTAACGTTCTAAATCTAAGGAGGAGTTATTATGAACAATTTATTAATGGAAGTCGAAAATGAGATTGCTGTTGTAACAATCAACCGTCCAAAATCTTTAAATGCCTTAAATAGCGAGACACTGGCTGAACTGGATCAGTGCTTTTCCGAAATTTCTGAAAGAAAAGACATCCGTGTTGTCATCTTAACAGGATCCGGCCAGAAAGCGTTTGTTGCGGGAGCCGATATTTCAGAAATGGTAAATGCAACACCTGCCGAGGGAAGAAAAATGGGAATGCTTGCAAAAGAAGCATTTTTAAAATTAGAAACAATGCCTCAGGTTACCATTGCTGCTGTAAACGGATTTGCTTTGGGCGGCGGATGTGAAATCTCCATGGCATGTGACATTCGCATTGCTTCTGACAATGCAAAATTCGGTCAGCCGGAAACCGGTCTTGGAATTCTTCCGGGATTTGGCGGAACACAGCGTCTCCCTCGTTTGGTTGGAAAAGGTCGGGCAAAGGAATTAATCTTTACCTGTGATATGATTGATGCACAGGAAGCTTACAGAATCGGTCTTGCAAATAAGGTAGTACCACAGGCAGAGCTTATGGATACCTGCAAAGCAATGGCAGAAAAAATCATGTCCAAAGGAAGCTATGCAATTTCTCTTGCAAAAGAAGCCATCAATACAGGAACAGAAACAGATCTTGCAAGCGGTTTGACTTTAGAGGCTGATTTATTTGGACTTTCTTTCTCTACTGATGATAAAAAAGAGGGAATGACTGCATTCTTAGAAAAACGGAAAGCAAATTTAACTGATTTCTAATTTTACATACGCAGGAGGAATAAAAATATGTCCAAAGTAAAAATTATGACAGCTACTGAAGCTGTAATGATGGTAGAAGACGGAATGACCGTCTCTACCAACGGCTTCGTAGCATGCGACCTTCCGGAAGAGCTTACTTCCGCTTTAGAACAACGGTTTTTAAATACCGGTTCACCAATCGAGTAGGAGAAATTCCTCTTAGGCGAGAAATTTCGACCTCTCACACCACC
>OFMK01002238.1_pt1 | contig 11178 bp, 12 predicted proteins | sample 1541781 | NCBI WGS metagenome assembly OFMK01 (sample SAMN04209250, study PRJEB22552) | human gut metagenome | biome: gut; material: feces | host: Homo sapiens | place: USA: Oklahoma
ACGGCGGGTCACATCATCCTCATAGGCGGCAGCGGCATCCTCATACGCCCCGGCGCCATAGCCCGCCAGATGCCAGCCTTCCCCGAACACACCGTCATTGGCCCAATCGGTCAGCACCGTGCCCACCGTGGTCACAGATACATAATACACCAAAAACATAACCAGTGCAAAGATCGGCAGCGCCAAAAAACGGTTGGTCACAATATGGTCGATCCGGTCGGACAGTGTCATGCCGGTCTGCTTTTTCTGTACGCAGGGCTTTACCACCTGTGCAATGTACTGATACCGGGCGTCCGTAATAATGGATTCCGCATCATCATCTAGGGTTTCCTCCACCGCCGCAACGATGGTTTCCAGCTTTTCGCGCGCATCCGCGCCGAAGCGGAATCGGGCGAGCACCTTTTCATCGCGCTCAAACAGCTTCACCGCAAACCACCGGCGCTGCGCCGGCTCCGTCACATCCCGGATCAGCTCCTCGATCTGCGTCAGTGCGTTTTCGATGCACGCTTCAAACCGGTGCACCTGCGGTACGCTGCCGTCCTGTGCGGCCTGCTTCGCCGTTTCGACCAGCTCGCGCACGCCCTTGCCCTTGAGCGCCGTGGTTTCCACCACAGGCACGCCAAGCCGGGCGGAAAGCTGCGCGATATCGATCACATCGCCGCGCTTGGCGACAATATCCATCATATTCAGCGCAACAACCACCGGCAGCCCCATTTCGAGCAGCTGCGTGGTCAGATACAGATTGCGTTCGATATTCGAAGCATCTACCAGATTGATCACCGCATCCGGCTGTTCATTCACCAGAAAATCCCGCGTGACGACCTCTTCCAGCGTATACGGCGAAAGCGAATAGATACCCGGCAGGTCAGTGATCAGAACGGTTTTATCCGCCCTGCACCGGCCCTCCTTTTTCTCCACAGTCACGCCCGGCCAGTTGCCGACATACTGCGCTGCACCGGTCAATTCATTAAACATGGTGGTCTTGCCGCAATTCGGATTGCCGGCCAGCGCCAAACGGATGGACATTGTATTTCCCCTTTCCTCGAATTAGCTTTCGCTAACTTGTCTGCAAAAAAAATTTACTCTACCAAAATATAAGCCGCATCCGCCTTGCGCAGCGAAAGCTCATAGCCGCGCACCGTCACCTCAATCGGATCACCAAGCGGTGCGACCTTACGAACAAATACTTCCGCGCCGCGCGTAATGCCCATATCCATGATTCGCCGCCGCGTTGCGCCTTCTCCCCCGACCTTGCGCACCGTAACCGTTGTGCCGCAGGGTGTATCCTTCAGATTGTTCATCTATACCCGTTCCCCTTTCAAACCATAATGCGCGATGCCATCTGCTGGGAAAGCGCCACGCGTGTATCCTTTACCGAAACAATCAGGTTGCCCGCCAGTGAGGACACCACAGCAACCTTTGCACCCTCTACAAAGCCGAGATTATGTAAAAACCGCCGGGTTTGATCCTTTCCCCGGATCATCCTGATTTCGGTTTCCACACCGGGATCCATCAATGTAAGCGGCATAATATCGATCCTCTCCTTTTATGTTCCTTCCGGTGGCAGCACCCACCAGTTAGGCGTATCTAACTTCTTAGCGTTTGAAGTTTACCACCGCTAACTCCATTTTGTCAAGCACTTTGTTACAACTTTGTCATATCGCACAAGCGCACTTCGGTTAGACGCTGCTAATTTGTATACCCATTCCCATCCGCAGACAAGGAGGAAGCCCGCAGCCGTTGTTCCGATCGGCTGCGGGCCGGGCTGTGATCCAAACCCATGCCGGTTCAGACCGCCCTTCCCCTGTTCGATACAGGGGGACAAGAAAGGATCATTGTATCATAACCGCCTTACGGCGGGAATGACCGAAAATGTTATGGGGATGGCTCGATCCGTCAACTGCGATCCATACACTGTCATGATGCGGCGAACACTTGCAGCAGCGTCTCCCCCTGTTCCACACGCCGGGTCACCGCGCGGCACACGCGCGAAAGGCGTTCAAACAGGCGGGCCGCTTCCTCTGCGTCCCCGTATACCTTCCAATAGCCGCTCAGCTTACAGCCGCGGCCGCCGTAACGGACAAAGCCCATCACATCTTCCACCGGATAGCCAAGAAACAAACCGATCTCATGCGGAAACCCGTCCGAGGCTGCCATACGGTAGCGCAGCCGGCACAGCAATGCCTCCATCGTTTGTCCTTCCGCATAGCCGAAATACCGCAGCGCACGCTGCACACCCGGCTCTGCCAAACGCTGCGCCAACCGCTGCTGCTGATACACCAGCAGCAGATATCTGCCGCCGCAGCTGCACAGAATTTCAAACCGCATCCCGCGGCACGCAAACGCCTTGCGATATGCCAGCAGCCGGTACGGCAAATCCGGATACCGTGCACGGTCGCACGATACCAGGTTCGCCGGTTTGATCCCCGCCAAAGCCGGAGAGCAATATGCCGCCAGCAGACGATCCAGCCCTTGGTTCTGATACTCCATCGGAACACACACCTCCTGCTGGATATTGTCCCTCTGCCGGCGCTGATTATCCCTTGCGGTGGGGCAAACGGAAAAAAACAGAAAAACACCTTTGCCCGCGCCGGTACGTCTTTTGCGCCGTTTGGTAAGCCTTGGCTAACCTGCATATAGGTTAGCATACGCTAACCGAATTGTCAAGCACTTTTTCGAAAAAATACATCCGGTGGGATATTCCCACCGGATGCCGTTTGATGAAGCCCACTATTGTACTGCCGTGCGCAACAGGCGGAGAGGCAATGCCGCTATCCCCTTAAAACCACGGATCTCCTTTGCGTCTGCACGCCACAGTGCTGCCCGATATGCCGCAAAGCATCCTCCACTGCCGGTCTTTCCGTAGCAGCCGCTTATACCATGCGGAGCAGCGTATCCGTATCCTTGCGTTTGGGGCAGACCGGTTCCTCTGCCGGGTAGCCGATTGCGATCAGCGCTGCAACTGCTTCCCCTTCCGGTATATCGATAACCGCCCTGACCTTCTCTTCCTCGTAGATGCCCAGAATCACCGTGCCCAATCCCTGCGCGTGTGCCGCCAGACAAAAGGTCTGCGCGGCGATCCCTGCATCAAAGGACTGCCAGTGTGTCCCCTGCGAGGTGGAAAACGATCCGTCCCGCTCATAACCCGAGCGCTCTGTGCGCATGGTCAGCACCACCAACGCCGGTGCGTTGGACGCAGTTTTCTGATTGAATGCAAAATCCATCATGCACTCATCCGCCAGCCACTGCTTGCAAGCCGGATCGGTCACCAGCGTATACCGCGCAATCTGCGTATTTTTCCAGCTCGGCGCAAAGGCCGCTGCCGCTACGATCGGCTCCACTTCTTCTTTCGTAACCGGCTGTTCGGTAAAACGCCGCACGCTGCGGCGCGTTTTGATGCATTCCAGTGCTTCCATGACCGTCTGCTCCTTTGATACGTGATTTGCTCTTATTGTAGCAAAGCAGGCAGGATCACACAACCCATTTCTGCCAAAAACATCACCAAAAGATGCTCATTATATATTACTGTCCTGCATCACCTTAACAGAAAACCGCCGGGTACGCGGGCCGTCAAACTCACAGAAATACACGCCCTGCCAAGTGCCGAGCAGCGGCCGTCCGTCCTCGATCAGTACGATCTGGCTTGCCCCTACACAGCTCGACTTGAGGTGTGCTGCGGAATTCCCCTCCCCGTGGCGGAACGCCGCCCGGTCCGGAAAGGCTTCGCGCAGCCCGAGCAGTAAATCGTGCTGCACATCCGGATCGGCATTTTCATTGATCGTGATGCCCGCCGTGGTATGCGGGCAGTACACCACCGCGATGCCGCTCTGCACGCCGCTTTCACGGATCACCTGACAAAGCTGCGCGGTCACGTCGTACATTCCCTCGTATTCGGTACGCAGGGTAAATTCTCTGGTCATCAACGGTCATTCACTCCTGTTCTCATGCAGATAGGTCGCTTCCAGATCGGACAGATGCAGCTTAACCGCGAGCGGATATTTTTCATACGCATGTGCCAGCGCGAAGCTGCCGCCGCGCACCGAATCATCAAACCCGCCCATGTGCCAGCGGATCGCCATCGCCTCCTCGGTGCGCAGGCGCATAAAGCGCTCGATCAAATACACGGATTTTTCTCCATGCCCGTAAGGAAACTGGTCATCCACGGCGTAAACCGGCACCTTTTCCCACTCCCCGCGGTCGTTTTTGCGGTTGCGCAGCTCGGTTTTATAAAACCCCGCTTTGCAGAGGTCGTGCAGCAGCGAAGCAATCGTAAAACTCTCCAGATCATCCGCCGCCGGATCATAGTGCTTGGAGATCAGCACATTATATACGTTCATGCAATGATCCAACAGTCCGCCCTCATATGCTGCATGAAAACGGGTCGAGGCGGGCGCAGTGAAAAAGTCGGTTGATTCCATCCAAGCCAGCAGCTTATCCGCCCCCGGACGGTGGATATTTTTCTGATAAGTTTCGATAAACAGCTTTTTATTGCTCATGTTGTTCCTCCATTCGGGCGCGGACCAGCGCCAGCAGGGCTTCCCGCGTATTTTCCGCCTGTTCATCCAGCACCGCGTCGAGCAGAAAATGCAGCATTTCACCCACGGCTGGACCGGACAGCCCCAGTGCGGTCAGGTCGTTGCCCTTCACCGCCAGATGGTGCAGGGAAAAGCATATATCCGCCTGCAAAACAGCCCGCAGCCGGCGTTCGGTTTCCAACAGTGCCGCCACATCCTCCGGATGCGTCCCCTGTCCGACCGCATCGCCTTTCTTCAAGACGAGCAGGTCGCGGAACCGCGCCTCCCCGATCTGGGACAGGCGGCGGCGCACCAGTTTATCATTTTCTCCCAACGGGCGGTCATGCTGCTCGACGAGCAGCAGCAGCCGATCCTGATCCGCGCCGGAAAAGCGCAGGCGGCGGGCGATCTGTTCTGCAATCGTCCGGCTGACTGCGGGATGCCCGTAAAAGTGTCCGATCCCCTGCTCATCCACCGTTTTACAGGCCGGTTTGCCGCAATCATGCAGCAGTGCCGCCCAGCGCAGCACCGGATCTGCCGGCACCTGCGCCGCCGCGCGGATGCTGTGCTCCCACACATCATACAAATGGTGCGGATTGCGCTGCGCGCAGCCGAACATCGGCGTCAGTTCGGGCAGCACCACACCGATCAGATCGGCGAACATCCGTAAAGCGCGGTGCACAAAGCGGCCGCACAACAGCCCGGTCAGCTCCCCGCGCACCCGCTCGGCCGCAATGCCGTTCAAACGGGCGGCCTGCCGCCGCATGGCAGCCGCCGTTTCCCGCTCCACCGCAAAGCCCAGCCGGGATACAAACCGGATCCCCCGCAGGATACGCAGCGCGTCCTCGGCAAAGCGCGCGTCGGGATCGCCGACGGCGCGCAGAATACCTTCCTGCAGGTCATCCAGCCCACCGTACGGGTCGCACAGGCCGCGCTGCGGATGCCATGCCATAGCTCCGATGGTAAAATCCCGCCGGGCGAGATCATCCTCCACACTGCCGACAAAGCGCACCCCATCCGGATGCCGTCCGTCCGAATAGCCGCCGTCCGTTCGGAAGGTCGTGATCTCGATCGGCCCGCCCTCGGTCAGCAGGGTCAGTGTTCCGTGCCGCAGACCGGTCTCCAGCACCCGTCCCCCTGCAAAAACCGCCTGCATCTGATCGGGACGCGCCGCGGTGCACAAATCCCAATCATGCGGCGCCGCACCGCGCAGGCTGTCGCGCACGCAGCCGCCGACCGCCCAGGTCTGGTATCCCGCTGCCTCCAGCGCTGCAACGGCGCGGGCGGCGTGCTCCGGCAGCCGCATCATTGCCCGCTCTTCTTTTCCCGCAGCTTAAACGAAGTGCCGTCCGGATTCAGCACCACGGTGTTATCCAGCTGCGCCTTGAGGCTGGCGCGGAAGCCCGCGATATATTCCGCGCGCAGCGCCTTCTGCTCGGCCTGCTCGGCAGCGTTCAGCCCTTCCGCCTTGGCTTTTTTCGCAAGCGCGTTGATGCGCGCGATTTTTTCATCGGTCATGACCGTATTCCTCCATGGAAAGTGATATGCCCTTATTATAGCAAAACGCGCCGGTAAAGTCCATGTCAATCCGGTGTGCGCGGCAGACGCCGCCGATACATTTTCTTGACCGGATTTTTCTCACGTGCTAAAATATTTTTGTCTCTATACTTTTTCCTGTAAAGGAGTTTTGCTGCTATGAAAATCGAGACCCAATGCCTGCACGCGGGCTATCAGCCGGAAAACGGCGGACCGGGCGTCATGCCGATCGTGCAGTCCACCACCTATCGTTTTGATTCAACTGCGCATATTGCAGGCCTGTTCGATATGCCGACCGAATTCATGTATTCCCGCTTTGCCAACCCCACCTGCGATGCGGTTGAAAAAAAGATCGCAGAGCTGGAAGGCGGCGTAGGCGCCATGCTGACCTCCTCGGGTCAGGCTGCTTCCCTGCTCTCCATCCTCAACCTGTGTTCAGCGGGCGACAGCTTTATCGCTGCCTCCACCATCTACGGCGGCACGATCAACCTGTTCGGCGTTACGCTCAAAAAGCTCGGTATCGAGTGCATCTGGGCGGATGCGGAAGCCGATGAAGCCGAGATCCAGAAGCTCTTTAAGCCGAACACCAAGGCTGTATTCGGTGAAACGCTTGCCAACCCGGCGCTCACCGTGTTCGATATCGAAAAGTGGGCGGACATCGCGCACAAAAACGGCGTGCCGCTGATTGTGGACAACACCTTTGCGACCCCGATCCTGTGCCGTCCGATTGCATTCGGCGCGGATATCATCATCCACTCGACCACCAAATACATGGACGGCCATGCCGTGCAGGGCGGCGGCGTTATCGTGGACGGCGGCAAATTCGACTGGGCCGCTTCGGGCAAATTCCCGGATTTCACCGAGCCGGATGAAAGCTACCACGGCGTTACCTACACCCGTGACTTCGGCGCGATGGCCTACATCATCAAAGCACGTATGCAGCTCATGCGCGACTTCGGCTGCTATCCGGCCGCCCATTCGGCCTTTCTGCTCAACCTCGGGCTGGAAACCCTGCCCGTGCGCATGAAGCAGTACTGCGAAAACGCGCTGACCGTGGCAAAGCACCTCGAAGCGTCGGACAAAATCGCCTCCGTCCGCTACCCCGGTCTGCCCGGCAACGAGCATTACGACCGCGCGCGCAAGTATCTGCCGCTCGGCACCTCGGGCGTGATGAGCATTGATATCAAGGGCGGCCGTGCGCCCGCCATGAAATTCATGGACAGCCTGCGTCTTGCCTGCAACGAAGTGCACGTTGCGGATATCCGCACCTGCGTGCTGCATCCGGCCAGTGAGACCCACCGCCAGCTCACCGACGAGCAGCTGGTCGCCGCCGGCATCCAGCCCGGTCTGGTGCGGCTGTCGGTCGGTCTGGAAAACGTCGGGGATATCCTTGCGGATCTCGATCAGGCGCTCGCCCAGATCTGATTCCCAACACCCGCGCGAACGCTTTTTCGTCAGCACAAGGGCGGCAGGCACCAGCCTGCCGCCCTGTATTTTTTCACTCACCCTGCTTGACTTTTGAAAAACGCTCTACTATAATCAGGATGTCAAAAAACTTCGGTTTCCGACTATCCGAAATCAGACTTAGTGGTGTATTTCACCTCACCCCCAGCCCGACCGGATGCTGGGATCCGACCGTTTATTTCACGCAAAAACAGGGGGCATTTCTATGGCACAGGCAACGGAAAACAAAATGGGCACCATGCCGGAAGGACGGCTGATCCTCACCATGTCCTTCCCGATCATGCTGTCCATGCTGGTGCAGGCACTGTACAATATTGTGGACAGCGCATTTGTTGCCCGCATCAGCGAGGATGCGCTGACCGCAGTGACGCTTGCGTTTCCCGTGCAGCTTCTGATGATCGCCGTGGCGACCGGCACGGGCGTCGGCATCAACGCGCTGCTGTCCCGCCGTCTGGGTGAAAAAAAACAGCAGGAAGCGGATGCAGTCTCATCCAACGGTATTTTCCTGTCGGTCTGCTTCTGGGTGCTGTTTGCTGTGCTCGGCCTGCTGTTCGGCCGCCCTTTCATCTCCCTATTCACCGACGTTCCCGCTGTGGCCGATATGGGTACCGACTATGTAACGGTCGTTTCGGTCGCCTCCTGCGGCGTATTTTTGCTGTTCACCGCCGAGCGGCTGATGCAGGCAACCGGCAACACGGTGTATCATATGATCACCCAACTGATCGGCGCGGTGCTCAACTGCGTGCTCGACCCCATCATGATCTTCGGCCTGCTGGGCTGTCCCGCCCTCGGCACCACCGGTGCAGCACTCGCAACCGTCCTGTCCCAGATCATCGCCATGGCGATCGGCTTTTTCATCAACGTCAAATTCAACCACGATGTCCATATCCGCCTGCGCGGCTTCCGGCCGGACGGCCGCATCCTGCGTGAAATCGTGCGCATCGGTCTTCCCGCTGCCATGCAGCAATCGCTGATGAGCGTGCTCACGGTCGGCTTCAACCGCATCCTGATGCCGTTTTCACAGACTGCCGTCGGCTTTTACGGTATCTACTACAAACTGCAAAACTTTTTGTTTATGCCGATCTACGGTCTGAACAACGCACTTATCCCGATGATCGGCTACAACTACGGCGCCAAAAACCGCCGCCGCATCGAGCGGATCACCCGCTACGCCATGCTGCTCGGGCTGGGCATTATGGCTACCGGTACGCTGCTGTTTGAAGCGCTGCCGGTACCGCTTCTGCGGCTGTTCGACGCTTCTGAGACCATGCTTGCCATCGGCATCCCGGGCATCCGCATCATCTCTACCTCGTTCTGTCTGGCCGGGATATCCCTGATCCTGTCCGGCTGCATGCAGGGCTTGGGCCGCGGCAGCGAATCGCTGTTTGTCGCTCTGCTGCGCCAGTTGATCGTGATCCTGCCGCTTGCCGCACTGCTGGCGCGTTACAGCCTGTCGGCTGTGTGGCTGTCCTTCCCGTTAGCAGAGGCCGCCGGTCTGCTTGCTGCCGCACTGCTGTACCACCGGGTACACCGGCAGCTTCTCAGCGGACTGCCCGAATAACTGTTACAAAATTGTAACATCATTTCACTTGTTTTTGTGCAACATGCGGCATATAATAAAGAAGCAGATAGGATGATCCATCCTGTTCCGCTCTTCCGCGCACCGGCAGGAGCATTTCTCCTCTTTTCTGCGCAGGATGATACATCCGGTTTCCGTGCGAAGCCTGCTTCGCGCGTATCCGTTAGGAGGTGAGTCCGTTGGACAGTGAAATCCACCAGTATGCGGGGGATATTCTGGAACATCCCCGTTTTCAGCAGCTTCACAGCTTTCAGCACCACGGCCCGGAAAATTCGGTTTACGATCATTCGGTAGCCGTTGCGGTCACGGCCTATGCCATCGCCCGCCGGATGCGTCTGTCCGGGGACGAGACCGCTTCTGTTGTGCGTGCCGCATTGCTGCACGATTTCTTCTGCTACGACTGGCGCAGCGAACACTTCCGCCGCTATATCCACCATTTTTCCGGCGTGCGGCGCCTGATGCATATGCATGGTTTTGTGCATGGTTATATCGCCGCCGGCCGCGCCAAGCGTGTATTCGGCCTGTCCGAGCGCGAATGTGACGCGATCGCCCGGCATATGTTCCCACTGGCCGCCATGCCGCGCACCAAAATTGCGTGGATCATCACGCTGGCAGATAAGGCTGTTGCTTCCCGGGAGATGACCGCCGCGATCGGCGATTATCTGTCCCTCGCATACCGCAAAGTTTTTGCTTAGCAAAAAAGAACCCGCCGTTTCGGATGCGTCTGTCCGGAACGGCGGTTTTTTTGACCAAAATCCAATGTTTCTTCCATCACGTGCGGCTTACGCCCGCTCCATCCGTTTTTGATACGCCAAGCGCTCCCCCAGTCCGTTCTCCAAATCAATGATTCCGCAATAAACAAAGCCGAGCTTGCGCAGCAGGCACTGCATGGATCGGTTATTCCGATGGGTATCGATGCGGACATTGCCGCACTGCGCCAAACACCAGTTCAGGCAAAATTCCCCCGCACCCTTCACCGTGCGTGCCGAAGCGATCCGATGCACTACGCCATACGGCGCGTCATCCAGCCACGCCCCGTCATGGATCGTGCGGTACGGCGGATCCCCTTGGGTGTGAAAACAAAAAGCCGCAGCGATCCCGCCATCCTGCTCACAAATATAAAACCGCGCGGCAGCGATATCCTCCTCCAGCATTTCACGGGTGGGCAGCGTCGTGCCCCACTGGGTCGGATTCCCGTTTTCCGCCATAAAATGCCGCGCCCCGGCATACAACGTCAGAAGCGCCGGCAGATCTGCCGGATTCGCCTGTCGAATCTCCATCGTCACAACTCCTTTATCCATTCTGCGCACAATTCCAGCCAATGCGCCACATGCCGGTCAGGCCGACGCCCGCGCGCCGGATCATATGTCTCAAAATCCGCCAGCGCCAATCCGTGCACGCCATGCGGAAACAAATGCAGTTCATGCGGAACGGACGCGCGGCGCAGCGCCGCCTCGAGCAGCAGTGTATTTTCCACCCGCGCAGTCTGATCCTCGAGCGTATGCCACAGAAATACCGGCGGCATCTGTTCCTCCACCAATGTTTCCAGTGAGAATGCCTGCTGCCGCGCAGGATCGCTGCCCGCCAATCGGGCAAAGCAACCGCGATGGCCGTACTCTCCCGCCGTTACCACCGGATAGCACAGCACCGCTGCATTTGGACGATGCGCCTGCAAATCGGTTTGCGGCGCAAACCATGCCTGCCGGTGCCACACCGCCGCCAGCATCCCGGCCAGATGTGCCCCGGCAGAAAATCCGCCGACCGCGATCCGGTTCGGGTCGATACCGAAGCGTACAGCATTGATCCGCACCCACGCGACCGCTGCCGACAGCGTGTGCAGCGGCATCGTGCCGATCGGTGCCGGCTCACAGTCGTACCGCAGCACAAATGCTTCGATCCCCTGCCGGGCAAATGCCCGCGCCACCGGCATCCCTTCGCGGATCGAACAAAACGCATATCCTCCGCCCGGACAGAGCACCAACGCGGGTTTGTTCCGTCCCTCCGCGGCGGCAGCGTGCGACAGCACGCCATGCGGCAGGTGCAGCACCTCGTTTATGGTGTTGGCAGTGAGCAGGCAGGCGCTGG
>OFMK01002239.1_pt1 | contig 11172 bp, 10 predicted proteins | sample 1541781 | NCBI WGS metagenome assembly OFMK01 (sample SAMN04209250, study PRJEB22552) | human gut metagenome | biome: gut; material: feces | host: Homo sapiens | place: USA: Oklahoma
ACCTGATACCGCAGTACATCCAAATCATATTCCTTTACATCCACACCGCCAACATACAGACTTCCCTTTGTCACATCATACAGTCGGGAATCAGCTGCACAAGAGAGGACTTCCCGCTTCCCGTACCTCCAAGTATTCCAATCGTTTCTCCTGAGCGGATATGCAAAGCAATATCCTCCAGTGAATCTGCCTCCTGATCCGCACTGTATGCAAAGCTGACATGGTGAAAATCAATGGAACCGTCCTTCACCTCGGTAACAGCCTTTTCCGGTGAAACGATATCACTCTTTTCATCCAGTACCTCATCAATTCGCTGAACGGAGGCAAAGCTCATGGACAGCATGACAAAGATCATGGACAGCATCATCAGTGACATCAGGATATTCGTCGTATAGGTCATCATACTCATCAGCTCACCGGTTGTCATAGAACCACCGACAATCATTCTTGCCCCCAGCCAGGAAATCGCCAGGATACAGGCATACATGGACAGCTGCATTGCCGGAGAATTAAAAATCAGAATATTCTCCGCCTTTTTGAACATGCGGTAAATATTATAGGATGCCTTGTTAAATTTTGAAATCTCATAATCTTCCTTTACATATGCCTTTACGACACGCATATTCGTAATATTTTCCTGTACACTTGCATTTAAATCATCATACCTGTTGAATACCTGCAGAAAAATCGGATGGGCAAATTTCATAATAAAAATCAGAACGATTCCCAAAAAGGCGATCGCATACAGAAATACCATGGACAGCTCGGCATTGATCACAAATGTCATTGCCATAGCACAAACCAGTGTCAATGGAGCACGCACACACATCCGCAGCACCATCTGATAGGCATTCTGTATATTCGTCACATCCGTCATCAGGCGAGTCACCAGACCGGCTGTAGAAAATTTATCGATATTATGAAACGAGAAATCCTGAATATTGTAGAACATTGCTCTGCGCAGATTCTTGGCAAAGCCTGCCGATGCATAAGCTGCATATTTCCCCGACATCGCCCCGCAGAACAAGGAGCCGAAGGCTGCCACAATCATAATGAGGCCATATTTTGTCACTTCCGTCATATCGCCCTGACTCACACCCTTATCAATGATAAAGGACATCAGAAACGGCAGTGAAATTTCCAGTACAACTTCTCCCACCATGAAGATCGGAGCGAGAAAGGAGGCTTTCCTGTATTCTTTTACTTCCTGTAAAATCCGTTTAATCATATTGTCATCTCCTTTTCGATAGCATGCTATGTATTTTGCGAAAAGAAAAGCATCAGCTCTTCTGCCCAAGCATTTTCAGCAGGCAGCTCTGCATACATGCGATTTCCTCATCATTCAGTGCCGTCACCAGCTCCTCTTCATTCTCCTTGAATTTCTCTCTGAGAATCTTGTCCAGCTCCAGCGCCTGTTCACTGACCACGATATTTTTCACCCTCGCATCCTTTGTGCTTGCGACACGATGGATCAGTCCCTTATGCTCCAGACGATTCAGAATACCGGTTACAGATGGATTGGATATATCCATTGCATCCTCGATGTCCTTTTGATGTACCTGCTCTCCGCGTTCATGAGCCTTAAACAGGTAAATCAGCGTGAAGGTCTGGGAAGCCGTCAAATCAAATTCCGCAAATATGGTATTCAATCTGGCCTGATTCATTAGAAACACCTGTTTTATGAGATATCCGATATGCATATCTGCCATGCTTTCACCTCGCACTTTATCAGCTAATATATAGCACGCTATGAATTATACACCAGCTTTTCTTCCCTGTCAAATATTTTCCATTCTTCCTTTTTTCCGTTATGCTTCCTTATATATATGATATATCCCGACTTTTTTCTATCCTTACGGGTAGATGACTGCCCCATACAGCCAACACACCTGTTATCAAAAAAAGAATACATCCTGAATTCACTAGGATGCATTCCCGAAAAATTTTCGATTTTGTTGTACTGCGATGCTGTCCGGCTTGTATCTGCCTGCGATATCGTTGTAATGCATGGACGCCTGTCGGTCATGCAGCTGCCAGTAACAGACACAGAGCTGAATTGCCGGAAGATAACCATAGCAGTCAACACGAACAAAGGCACCGCTTTTATCATCACGTGTACGATGCAATGCTGTTTCATACCAGAACACCGCTTCCTTCCAGCGCTTTTCATCAAAGAAGTATTTTCCGATATCACAGCAAAGCTCCGCCCTTGGTGCATCATATCGAAAGCTCTGCAGATAGGCCTGCAGCTCCTCATCCTTTTGCTGCAGCGCACTGTGACAGTAGCCCATCATTTCACACGCATCAATGTTGTTTTCCACCCATCCCTGCTTTCCGTCCAAAAAGGCTTCAAACACCTGCAAAGCATCATGGTAACGTGCGTGATAGTACAGCTCCCTTGCGTAATAGAACTGTTCTCTTGCGTCCAGCTGCTTCCCCTGTGCCAGTAGCTTTTCAAAAATGCGAAGGTTACGGTCCGGATCATTGATATGCAGCTTCTGATGTGTAATCGCAATGTCCTCATACTGTACCATTCCTGTTAATGGTATCACCTCATGAATGACACCGGACCAGCGATGCTGCATACGCCGGTTCATCAAGCGCTCCCGATAATAGGAAAAGGTAGGATTTCCCTTATCGTCAAACGCTGTATGATATTTCATCATTACGATGGAAACCTCCGGCTGCAGTCGCTGCTTCAGCTCCACGAGCTGTTCCTGATCCTCCTGCAATATCACATCATCCGCATCCAGCCACATGATAAAGTCCTGTGTTGCCTTGGAAAAGGAATAGTTACGCGCCTTGGAAAAATCATCGCACCATGCAAAATCATATAGTTTATCCGTGAAGCCGGCCGCAATTTCCTTTGTCTTATCTGTACTTCCGGTATCCACAACAATAATTTCATCCGCAAAGGAGGTTACACAGGCAAGACAGCGTGCCAGAACCTCCTCTTCGTTTTTGACAATCATGCAAACACTGATTCCCGCCATACATCGACCCCTTTCCCTATCCGAAGCTGCTTATCAGTTAATCTGATAAACAATCAGATAGGCATTGACTGTATTGTTAAAGCTGCATACGTTGACTCCCTGGGAAGTATCACTGACCATGCGCAGACTATCTCCTTCACCTAACTCGACAATACAACTGCCCTGCACAAAGCTTCCTTCACACAGCATCGGTAATCTGGATTCTTCAATAATCATGGAACTGTTCAGCTCCAGAGCAACAGCATCCCCCTCACATGGCTGTGAAGCGAGCAGACAGCCGAACTGCACCACATAGGTTCCGGCATGTCCTACAATGACACTTTGATAGTCCTCAGAAATTGTAAATCCGCTTTGAATGGTGCCTACATCAAATACAAAGGCATCCTGTGCACAGAACTGCTTATCTGTAAAGGACTGAAGACTGACGGAAGCAAATTGTACAAGGGGCGCAGATTCTCCGGCTGGTCCGGTTGCCCCCTGCGGTCCCTGTGGCCCCTGGGCTCCGGTTGCCCCTCTGGCGCCGGTTGCGCCACGCTCACCCGGCATTCCCTGAGGACCCGTTGATCCGGTAGGACCCTGAACGCCTGCTACTCCCTGTGGGCCGGTATTTCCCTGAGGACCACGTAAGCCCTGCAGGCCTTCTCTTCCCTGAGGACCCTGCAGACCTCTTGGTCCCTGCGGACCCCTTGGACCTCTTAGACCCATGGGACCGGTAGGTCCGATACCCGGATACGGGCGTGGCGGACGCGGCGGTCGGTTGCAGTCACAGCCGCAGTCACAAGCTGAACCGCCATCACTATTGCAGTTGTAATATTCCTGTGCAAAGCCCTGCTCATCCTCTGCAGAGCGGTTATCGTCAAAATCCCGGTCGCATCTGCAGCCACAGTCCTGCCCGGCTTTTGGCTCATCAAATCCACGGTAGGAATCGTAGTCGTCATATTCGCAGTTATCGTCATATCTGTTTCGATACATAGCTATTCCCCTTTCAAGAGCTTTTCTTTCCTTACTCACTTCACTATATGCGCAACCGGGCATTTGTGTTAGTGAAAATGCACACACTTAGGCGATATTCCCAAAACATGACAGTGATGCTTTGGCAATTTCGTAGCCGTGCTGTAAAATAGCATCATAATCAGATGCTGATACCTTCTCCAGTGTTGTCTTATAATCGGCAACCCGCTGTACCTCAGCCTCCTTCATACTGCTGCGAACCCATGCATCCCTTTGTTCCTCTGGCAACGCACAATGCTGCATGATCTCCTTTACTGTTGTACCGATTTTCAGATAGACACCATTGTGATATCTGCGGAAGAAGTCAATAACCTCCTGAGAACGTAAGGATTCCACCTGATCCATATTGATATCCAGCAGGCGTTTGAGATTTTCAATGGAAAAGGAATACTTTCTTGTTTTATGCTCGATATTGCCGGATGCATTGGAGACAATCAGATAGTTGATATTCCTGTGCAGACCGCCATCCTGCTCAGTGGTGAAAAGCGGGTCAAGCCCCATATTATCATAGACACCGCCATCCCACAGATGCAGTACACGATCCCTCGGCCGGACTGTGATCGTTCCGGTAGCATCCGTCCAGATATACTTGTCTGTTTTCAGCTTGTAGGGGCCGATGAGTACCGGAAATCCGGCACTTGCCGCAACAGCATGTGACAATGCAAAGGACGGATGCATGACATAGCTGGAATCCCGTTCCCCCATTCTTGCACTGGAAAAGCGAAAGTCCTTACCAGATTCATAAGCTGTTGTGTTGATGGTCCATGCCGGACAGCTTGCAATATCCTGCAGACAGCCCTTCACTGCCCAGCGCTGTTCCATCACCTTCGCCAGAAGATTGACCTTTTTATCCCAGTAATAGGGCTGCAAAAACAGACGAAGCAACGCATGCCACTGAATATCCTTCTGTGTGATACACTTCTTAACAGCAGGCAATACCCGTTCCAGAAACTGTGTATCGCTCGGCCATTGATTGGCATTGCAGGCGTAGATCAGCCCCATACAGATACTGGCACCGGATACTGTTGAAATATGGGAAACCCTGCCCATAAGCCCCTGTTGGGCAAGATATCTCAGTACGCCAAGATGATAAATCGCTGCGCGCATACCACCGCCGGACAATGCCAGTCCGATATGCATTTGTTCTTTTTTCAAAATTTCACCCTTACTAACGTATGCAAAAAAGACGGCTGCAGTACCGCCTGTTTTCGTATGAAGAGATGGATGCTCATGTAATCATCAATATTTCATGCATCCATTATGAAACGCAGTTTAACTTTATCCGTTAAAGCAGTATCTGACTCTGCAGCTTCGCACTGACATGACTGCAAGAACCAGCATACTCTTTTGAAGCCCGTTAAAGGGCGGATGATCAGGAGCTGCGCAGTGCTTCCTGAATAACGTGCAGCGCCCTATCCTCATCCTTTTTATGCACGTAGAGATAATACATGACATCCTGATGTCTTGAATTTTGGGCAATAGCCGGACCTCCATGATGAACTGCCGAAAAATTTTTTGTTTTCAATGTGTAGACGATTCCTGCACCTTGTAAAGCATAACGCGCTTTCGCAAGCCGTTCCATATCATTTGTCAGCATAACTTCTTTTCGATTCCATATAGCAAGCATAGCATACCGCCTCCAATCCTCTTTCCTTCATTATATCCTCTTTTCCCGCCTATGTATATATAAAGGTAATCATAGCTACCGCCGATATTCCTCACCAAAGCTATCTATATCAAAATAAACGCTTCTTTTCCTGTTCGGAACGCAAAAAAGAGATTCCCTGCTCTGCTGCTTTTTCAACAGAACATGGAATCTCCGTTTATCCTTTTGTTGATCATCATCAACGCCTGTATGCGATCATACCTTATGAGTTTATGATGTAACTGCTTAGATATCCATGTATTTCTGTGCAGCAGTTACTATGGCCATTTTAAAGACCTCTTCCGCATTACATCCGCGGGACAAATCGTTGATTGGTGCATTCAGACCCTGCAGAATCGGTCCGATTGCTTCATATCCGCCCAGACGGGATGCAATTTTATAGCCGATGTTTCCTGCATCAATATTCGGGAAAATGAATGTATTGATATTTCCTGCAACCTTGGAGTCCGGTGCTTTCAACTTAGCAACCTCCGGAGCAACCGCACAGTCAAACTGTACTTCACCTTCGACTGCGAAATCCAGAGGCATACGCTTTAAGCGGGTAGCCGCTTCATTTACCTTCGCAACGCTGGCACCCTTTGCGGAGCCCAGTGTGGAGTAGGACAGCAATCCGACTCTTGGCTCAATGCCGAACTGACGTACGGTATGAGCAGTCTGCAGAGTGATTTCAACCAGATCATCTGCACTTGGGTCGATATTGATGGAGCAGTCTCCCATAACCAGATTTTCTTCGCCATCCTTCATCAGAATAAAGCAGCTGGAAACGATAGAGTTTCCAGGTCTTGTCTTAATCAGCTGTAATGCAGGACGTACGGTATCTGCTGTTGAGTATGTAGCACCACCTAGCAGACCATCCGCACAACCAAGCTTTACATACATGGTACCAAAGAAGTTTCTGTGCAGACATGCTTCTCTTGCCTGTGCTTCATCCAGCTTACCCTTACGCAGCTCGATCACCTTTGTAACCATCATATCCATGTTCTTGTATTCGATTGGATCCAGTGTTTCAATGCCTTCGATATCCCATCCGTTTGCTGCTGCAGAACCGGCTATTTCGGCACGGTTTCCCAGCAGAACAGGTACTACGATATTTTCCTTATGCAGACGGATTGCTGCTTCCAGAATACGCGGGTCGGAGCCTTCCGTAAATACGATACGTGTTCCCTTCCCCTTGATTTTTTCAATTAATGTATTGATCATAAAAAATCCTCACTTTCCTTGCCATATTTTATTATACACCGACACTTTGCATAAAAAAAGGAAATTTTCACAAATCAATGATTTCACAAGTGAAAATGCAGGATAACAGGTATTCCGGCATTATTTACATATATACAGTGCTTTTTTCCCGATATCTATGAAAGCCTCCTGAATCGTTTGTCTATAAAAAAGCTTTTTTCACAATGTCGTTCATTCTCCATAAACAAATTCAATGTTCCGTTTGCCGTTCAGATACCGTCAGTGCTTCATCCATACAGTTCTGAAAAAAACACTTGTATTTTCTTTCCTGCTGCTCTATAATCTACCCATAAGCAGAGTAGGTCAGGAAGCGTTAAGTACCATCTGAACGGGGAGTTGTCAGACGGGCGAAAAGTTTATCTTGCGGTTTCCTGGTCGCATCCCGCTGTTGCATGAGAAAACTTTTCATATCTCTTTTCTATATGCAATATCGGAAAGGAGGTATTTTTTTATGAACTTTGCGAAAGAAATCGCCGGGCTTCCCGGTTTGATGAAAACTAGCGCAGAACAGCTGCGCAAGGTTCCCGCACTTACCGGAACCGCCATGCTGACCGCATTGAATGTCGTTGTCGGCACACTGTTCATCCCCATAACACCAACGCTTCGTATTGGATTTTCCAGTATTCCGGCTGCTGTATGCGGCATGTATTACGGGCCGATCTGTACGGGCTTTGCCGGTGTCATTGCAGATACGCTGAAATATATCATTCGACCTGATGGTCCCTACTTCCCGGGGTTTGCTGTCAACGAATTTTTAACCGGAATGATATATGGCTGCTTCTTTTATAAGAAAAAAATCACCCTTCCCAGAGTGATCATTGCCAGAGCCTGCATCACTGTATTTATCAATCTGATTCTGACATCTCTATGGCTGAACATGATGTACCAGAGTCCGCTCTTTACCATGGTGCGGCTGATTAAAAATGTGGTGATGTTTCCTGTGGATGTAGCATTGCTGTATGCAGCGCTCAAGGGCGCAGAAAGAGTACGTAGAACATAGCCTTGCAATATTGAAAAACTACGTTTTGAATGGTAACGTAGTTTTTTTATACTATCCCTTTAAACATTCATATGAAATGTATTTCTCTAAATCAAGTCTGAAAAAACGAAATGCAGACACATGATAGAAATGGGTTTTTATCCCAGTTTCCTATCTTTTACTGTCTGTATTTTTTCCCTGGATATATGGCAATATCCGCCTGGATTTTTTTTGAGATATTCCTGATGATACTCCTCCGCGGAACAGAAGCTCGTCAATGGCTTCATTTCTACAACAATCGGTTCCTCATAACATTTTGCCAGCTCCTGCAGGGAAGCCTCGATAACCGGCTGATCTGCTTCATCCACATAGTAAATACCTGTTCGATATTGTTCCCCGATATCATTTCCCTGACGATGATAGCTGGTCGGATCAATGACATCATAGTATAAGGATAACAGGAAGCGCAATGTAATCACGGATGCATCATATTGAATATGCAGGGCTTCTGCATACCCGGTAGTACCGCTGCAAACCATTTCGTAGGTTGGGTTTTCCACATGTCCGTTCGCATAGCCGACCTCTGTTGCCACGATACCTTGCAGCTGTTCAAAATATGCCTGCATTCCCCAGAAGCAGCCGCCTGCCAGATAGATTTCTTTCATTTTCACACCTCCGATACAGCTTTGTGAAAGCTCAATTCATATGCGCAGTCACACGCATTCCTGCAGATAGGATAATAATTATAGTTTATCATATTCCAGCCGCATTCATTAAAAAATTTAAAACAGCAGGTCACTTGAAAACAATCCGTGCATAAAGTATATGGCTATTTTAAAATAAGATGACAGCACTGCTCATTCAAAAACCTGTTCACAGCCGCCTTTGTGGGTATGGATGTCTGTCCTCCCAGAGTCTGCACAGAAATCGCACTGGTTGCGGAAGCAATTATCAATGCATCCTGCAGCGGATAGCTCTTATGAATACAGTATGTAAACGCGCCATGGAAGATATCGCCCGCTCCGGTCGTATCCACTGCCGATACGTTGAAGGCCTCTATATGGTGTATCCCCTGCGTATCCTCATACAATAATCCCTGATCTCCCAGAGTTACAACGATATGTCCCGCATTCAGTGCATGCAGGGCATCAAAGGTCTGTCTCCAGCTGTTTTCATCCTGTATGGACACCTCGATATTGCTGAACTGTCTTGCATAATCCTGAGAACAGACGAGATAGGTCACCTTTTGGGCAAGTACGCTTGTTTCCTCGTGAAAGGTTCCGGCATCCATTATACTGTCAATATCCGGATAACGGCTGAGTGCCTCCAATGACGCCTGCAGCTCATGACCGTCCAGTAAGAGAATTTCTGCCTGCTCTGGGTAATGGAACTCCAGCTTTCGCTGTATACCGGGACAGTTGAATATGGTACGATACCCGTTAAAGGAATTGGCGATAATAGCACTTACCGGTGTTGAAAAGCTTTCATCCTCCATAAGGTATGCTGTATCAACCCCTGCTTCCTTTAAAACTCTTCGGATTTCCGCACCGTAGAAATCTTTGCCACATCTGGAAATCAATACGGTTTCTGCATTCCATAGGGCACATAAATATGCCGCATTTGCCGCCGGTGCGCCAATACAGGAGAATGGCTCCATAATCCGATATTTCTGATTTTCTATCAATGGCTCCTGTATGGGAAATGTTAAATCATAGGCACACTGACCAATACATATGATACTCATCGCTGTATCCTCCTTCTAACGATACCTCATTGTAATGCTATAACCATGATATCATAATCATGCCGCTTTACAAGTACAGCGGGTTGAATTGCCATTCATCTTTATGAGGAAAAAGGTATTTCCCTGATAAGATTTATCATTTGAAAAAACACCTGTGTTTTTTTTCATGAACGCAAGGTGTTTAAGTCTTTATGAGTCAAAGGATGCGATGACCTTTAAAAAGGCTTCTCCGTACTTATCATATTTCACTTCACCGACACCGCTGACTCCCAGCATTTCTTCTCTTGAATGCGGTGCTTTCGCACACATATCATGCAGTGTCTTATCGGAGAAAACCATGTACGGAGGAACATGGGCTTTTCGTGCCAGCTGGGAACGGCAGATTCTCAGCAATTCAAACAGCCGGTTATCGCCACTATCTGTCTGTACCACAGGGGTCTGCACCTGCTTCTCCTTGACAATTTTCATTATCAGCGGACCATCTGTAGGAAGCAGCTCCTCCTGATGAATCGACAGTACCGAATAGCCGTCCTCACTCTGTTTCAGGATACCCTGAAATTGCAGATGCTGAAGGATTTCATAAAGATGATTGCGTGAGCTGTCCTTCAACGAACCATAAGCCGGATTTCTATCCAGATGATAGCTTTTGATTTTGGCGTTCGCACTGCCCTTAACAATATCTACAATCATCGTTTTCCCGAAGCGTTCTCCGCTGTGACGGATACATTCCACAAGACGGGATGCTTCCATACGGATATCACATTCCTCATATTGTGTCAGACAGTTTGAGCAGCTACCGCAGAAGCCATCACTTTCCTCACCGAAGTATTTTAACATGTAATGACGAAGACAGCTGGGAATCGTACAATAGAAGGTCATGGATTTCAACCGTTCCTTTTCCTTTTGCTGCAGCTCCATGCGAACAGCCTCTTCCATATCCTCATGACCGCTTCCCTGTTCAATCAAAAACTGATTCAAACGGACATCCTTGCCGCTGTACAGCAAGATACAATCTGCCTGTTCCCCGTCACGCCCGGCTCTTCCCGCCTCCTGATAATAGCTTTCCATATTTTTAGGCATATTGAAATGAACGACAAACCGCACATTGGATTTATCAATCCCCATTCCAAACGCATTGGTTGCGACCATGATGGTTTTTCTGTCATAGATGAAATCATCCTGATTATTCATACGCTCTGCATCGCTCAGACCGGCATGATAGCGTGTTGCCGCAAAGCCATCGGCGCATAGTCGATCACAGACCTCCTCCACTGTTTTTCTTGACAGACAGTAGACAATGCCCGCATCCTCCGTATGCTGTTTTACATAATGCAGAAGTGCCTGGTATTTATCCTTCGGCTTTTCCACAGCAAAGTACAAATTCTTACGTTCAAAGCCTGTCGTTATGGTATAAGGATCCTTCATATCCAGCAGCTGAAGAATATCTTCCTTTACCTGTGTGGTTGCCGTTGCAGTAAATGCAGAAACAATCGGTCGCTGCGGCATTTCCTTTAAGAACTCCCGAATATGTAAATAATGC
>OFMK01002244.1_pt1 | contig 11163 bp, 10 predicted proteins | sample 1541781 | NCBI WGS metagenome assembly OFMK01 (sample SAMN04209250, study PRJEB22552) | human gut metagenome | biome: gut; material: feces | host: Homo sapiens | place: USA: Oklahoma
TCGCTATTAAAAAAAGATAAAAGAGAGGAAGACGGCGGCTTTCCATCTTCCTTCTTTTATCTTTTGTATCGTAATATTTTCTGAAACAAAAACCGTTTACACCGGTCTTCGTTCCGATTCGTTTATAAATTTTTTGCAGTTTTTTCTCCCATCGCGTCAATCTTGCTTTGTGCAGTTCTTGCGCTACTGGTAGATGGGAACTTTTTAATAATTGTCTCATACGTTTTCTTTGCATTCTTTTCATCTCCGGAAGCCTCATAAGACTGCGCAAGGAAATTATATGCATAGACATCTGTATCGCTGACTTCAATTGCTTTCTTCAAATAGGAAATTGCAGTTTTGTAATCTTTAGCGTAATAAGCGCTCTTTCCTTTGGTGTATAATCCGGAACGGGCATTTGGATACACTTTTGTCTTCAGGTCATCATAAATACTTTTCATGTTCTTTGTTGTCAGCTTATCCCGATCAATATCCAGCAAAGCCACCGCAGATTCCGTATAATTTCGATCACTGTATTCCTGAAGAGCCTTTAACAAAAGATCATAAATACCGTCTTTTTTGCTGGTTCCCACATATTCTTCCAACTCATCTTCCGCTTTTTTCTGAGCGGCCTGTGCTTCCTTAATTTTTTTCTCATTGGATTTTAACTGAGTATCTTTCGCCAAAATCTGTTCTTTATAATCCTCCACCTGAGAAGAGTTTTTGTGATTAAAACTTGCGCGAACCGTAGGATAGATCAGCACAGCAGCGACAATGACGCCGATGACAATTCCGGTAACCATATAAAACATCGGTCCTTTTCCGGAAGTATTTTCCTGGATGGAAGAAACGTGAAAAGGATTTCCTGATTTCTTTTTCGGAGTCTCAGAAACCTGTTTTGCCGGTTTTTTCTCTTTTTTCTTTTTCTCTGCTTCATCGTTTTCTGCCGGCGCTTCCGTCTCCTGAGGAAAATCAAATTCCTTCTTATATTCCTTTGCAGATTCATTTTCCGGATCAATTGTTAAAATGGTATCCAAAAAGCTGCGGGCAGCTTCCAGATTATCTCCTTTTATGGATAACAAAGCCATCAAAAGATATGCATCCACAAAGTTCGGAATTGCTGCCACAACATTCTTCAGCTGCAGCATTGCCAGATCATCATTTCCCTGTTTGGCATAATTTAATGCCTGATTATATTTTTTAATCATTTGATTGGCTTTATAAAGTTCCGTTTTATTCTTTCTGATTTCTTCTAATTCCGATCCGTAAATATTCTCTTCTGCTTCTTCCAAATCCGCACACGGCTGAAATTTCTCCAATTCTTCGTTAAAATCTAACATCTTCTTCCTCCTGACTTATCAATTCTTTCGCCATCCCTGCCAGATAAAAAGATCCTACAACAAAACAGACATCTTCTTTACCTGAACGATCTATCATCTGCCGAAAAACACTCTCAAACTCATATGGATCAATCCTTCTCCCCCGAATGGATACCGTATCAAACTGTATAATTCCCGGGAGCTTTTTCAGAATGCTTTTCATGTACTCTTCTTCATGTTTATGAGATGCTGCAAATAAAATTCTTTTCTTTCCGGGAAAATACTTTTCAGCTGTTTTTACAAAAGCTTCGATTCCCTGAACATTATGTGCAACATCAATTACAATTCCGGGCGCAATTTCTTCCATCCGTCCCGAAATCTTTACCTTTCTCAATGCCTGATAAATCTGCCCATCCCCGATTTCCGGATAAACAAGCCGTGCAGCATGGATCGCCAATGCAACATTCTCTTTCTGGAAATCTCCGGCAATATTTCTTCTCACATTCCTCTTCTTATCATACGCACTGGCATTTAAAAAATCAATATATTTTCCATGTTTTTCTTGAAAATTAAGATTATCTTCAGAAACACACTGAAAACAGGCGCCATGCGCCTTTGCCTCTGCTCTGAGAACAGTTTGCACCTCCGGTACCTGACTCGCGCTTATGACCGGTACATGATCTTTGATAATCCCTGCTTTGTGCGCCGCAATTTCGCCAAGTGTATTCCCCAGAAACTCCATATGGTCATAACTAATGGATGTAATAATGCTGACTTCCGGAACAATCACATTGGTAGCATCATATCTTCCTCCCATTCCGGTTTCCATCACGCAGACGTCCAGCTGCTCTTCCCGAAAAATCAGCAGCGCCATAAAAAATAAAATTTCAAAAAAAGATGGAGATTCTGCTCCGCCTTTTGCTGCCCTGTCAACCACTTGTTTCACCTGACTGCATGCTCTCGCAAAGACCTCATCCGAAACATCTTTCCCATTTACATGAATTCTCTCATTGATCCGAAGCAGGTGCGGAGAGGTAAAGATGCCCGTATGTACATTATGAGCCTCCAAAACAGCTTCCAAAAAGCCACAAACAGACCCTTTCCCATTAGTCCCTGCAACATGAATAAATTTTAAATGCTCCTGAGGATTTCCGAGACAGCTCAAAAAATATTTTATACGATCCGGCGGTGTTTTTTTGCCGAATCCTGCGACATGGTGCAAATATTTCACAGATTCTTTATATGTCATGATCTTCCATCCTCTGATTTTGTAACTGCGCTATCTTTTTGCACAAGTTAAAATCAATATCTCTCATAGTATTTACAATATAATCTGCTTCTGTTAACTTTTGATTTCCAAACTCTAAATTCTGAAAACCTATGACCTGCATCCCCGCCCGTTTCGCGGCTTTCACACCATTGTCAGAATCCTCAATCACCAGACAGTCCTTCGGCTCAATGGAAAGTCTCGCTGCCGCTAATAAAAAGACATCCGGAAATGGTTTTGCATTTTCACACTCATCGACTCCCGATGCAAAATGTTGAAAATATTTTCCAATCCCCATAGCTTCTGTCACTCTTTCAATTTCTTTTCTCCCGGAAGAAGATGCAATTGCCATTTTCACATTTTTCTTGTGCAGTTCTTTCATCAAAGAAATGGTTCCGTCAATTGGCTGATATCCCTCTCGATCAATTAATTTTTGTCTTTCCCGTCCCATTTCTTTTACGCATTCTTCTACTGACAAGTGAGTGAGCCCTGTCCTCTCCAGAATTGTCTTCCACGTTTGATAAGACGATGTTCCAAAGAACTGTTCAAATTGCTCCTTTTTCCACACCTTCCCATATTTTTTCAGTACGGCATTTGAAGCGTAAAAATAACTTGGCTCCGAATCTACAATCACTCCGTCCATATCAAAAATCACTGCTTTTAACATAATTCACCTCTCAGAACCGCCTTTAAAACCTGCAAAACCCCGTCCTCTTTGTTGGAAGCTGTCATGAAGTTGGCTGCCTCTTTCACCTCATCTCTTGCGTTTGCCACTGCAAAGCTGTGGCTTGCCTGATGCAGCATCTCGATGTCATTGATATTGTCTCCAAATGCCAGCGTTTCATCCGGTGAAATTCCATATTGTTCCTGAAAATGCTTCAGTGCAGACCCTTTGGTCACTCCTTTGTTGGAACAATCTACCCACATTTTTCCGGACACTGTCACATGCATAATGCGATTCCAGCTTTCAATAAACTGCCTTCCCACCGCTTTTTCTGCATTATTGTGATGAAAGATACTGATTTTGCACACATTTTGGGCATATTTTGAAATGTTATCCACAAGCTTTCCCCGATATCCATAATCGTTCACCAAATGCTGGTAAATTCCAAGGTTCTCAAAGTATCCCATATTATCCTGATTGATTCCAACCTCGCAGCCGGCAAATTTTCTGGCATCATCCAAATAAGCCTTTACAACCTCCGGCTGAATTTCATCTACATATTGATAATCCTTGGAATAAATACATGTTCCGTTTTCTGAAATAAAACTCATTTCTTCTAAAACCGGTGTAAATACTTTTTCAATGCTTGCCCTCTGTCTTCCGCTTGCCGCAAGCACCAAGACACCTCTACTTCTCAATTGACGAATCACATCAAAGTATTCCGGATTCAAATTTAATGTTCCGTCTTCTACCAATGTACCATCAATATCTGTTGCAATTAATTTTATCATCTGTTTTCCTCTTTCTTTCTGCCGCCGGTACTTCGCACCGGCAAAATACACCTTGCTCAGAAGTTTATTATAATTCGTACGGAGTTACTTGGTAAACGTAGTAATTAAGCCAATTATAATACATTGCATTGGCATGGCATCTCCACGATTTCACCGGACCTTTCCGGGGATCATCGTCTTTATAATAGTTTTTCGGAAGATCAGGATTTAATCCCCTTTTTAAATCTCTCATATACTCCAGATGAAGTGACATGACATCATATTCCGGATGACCTGTCACAAAAATCTGACTTCCTTTTTGATTTAAAATAATATACGGTCCCGTCTCATCGGACTCTGCCGCAATAATCAATTCTTTATTTTGACGGATTGCATCTCCGTCCACCCCTGTATTTCGAGAATGGGGCACAAAGAACTTATCGTCAAATCCCCGAATAATCGGCAGCTTATTATGTAAAGGATAATGCGGGTAAACCCCCGAAACCTTTTTATCCAAAATGTGCTTTTTAATTCCATAGTGATAATAAAGTCCCGCCTGCGCTGCCCAACAAATATGAAGCGTTGATGTCACATGTTTCTTTGACCACTCCATAATTTCTGCGACTTCCTCCCAATAATCTACATCTTCAAATTCTTTTAACTCTACCGGAGCACCTGTGATAATCAAACCATCGAACTTTTTATCCCGAATTTCCGAAAAATAATGATAAAATTTTTGCAAATGTGATTCCGGCACATGGGTTGGAACATAGGACTCTGTTTGTAAGAATGTAATATCCAGCTGCAGAGGCGTATTGGAGAGACTGCGGAGCAAATGCAACTCCGTATCCAGTTTGTTGGGCATTAAATTTAGTATTGCAATCCGCAGAGGACGGATATCCTGCGTACATGCCCTTTCTTTATCCATAACAAAAACATTTTCTTCCTCTAAAATTGCCCTTGCAGGCAAATCGCTATCTATTCGAATCGGCATATGCCAAATCTCCTTTCCTGTTCATTCCTTATCTGAAAATTATAAAATGCTTGTTCTTTTTATGCAATCTATTCTTTATTTTTTGATCATCTCCAAGAAATCTTCTTCGCTCAAAATCGGTATCTGCAGTTCTTTTGCTTTTTTATTTTTTGATGAAGTGGAAGCCTTATCATTATTAATTAGATAATCTGTTTTCTTTGAAACCGAACCTGTAACTTTTCCTCCAAGCTGTTCTATCTCGTCTTTTAATTGTTTGCGATTCTCAAAATGATTGAGCGAGCCCGTGACAACAAACGTTTTTCCTTCTAAAATCTGCTCTTTTGCATCCTCTTCTTTTGTCTCAAACTGAATATAAGTCAGCAAGCGATCTAACATCTCCCGTCGATGCGATGTATTGAAATAGGATACCATCGCCTCCCCAATCATAGGACCAATCTGATCAATCGCAGTAAAGTCTTCCACCTCTGCCTTTCGGACCCTTGAAAAATCATCTTCAAAATGGCGGCAGATCAGCTTTGCATTGGAAAGCCCCACATTTGGAATTCCAAGACTATAGATAAAATTAGCCAAAGGCACCTGCCTTGCAGCTTCAATGGCACAAATTAAATTGTCATAGGATTTCTCTCCAAATCCGTCCAACTCTAAAATTTCTTCTTTATGATCTTTTAATGTAAAAAGATCATAAAGCTCCTTTAACAATCCGCGATCAATCATTTTTTTCAAGGTTGCTTCTGACAATCCATCTACATTCATGGCATCTCTCGATACAAAATGTGAAAAAGATTTTATCTTTTTCGCACTGCAAAATCTATTGGGACAGACAAGCGTTTTGATGCCGTGATCTTCCGCCATCTCCGTTTTGCCTCCGCATGCCGGACAAACCTCCGGAATCTCAATCTTTCCACTCCTTGTCAGATTCTCTGCCACTTGCGGAATAATCATATTTGCTTTATACACCTTAATTTCATCATTGATTCCCAATTCTAACTCTTCCATCACACTGAGATTGTGAAGGCTTGCTCTGCTGACCGTGGTGCCTTCCAATTCCACCGGATCAAAAATTGCCACAGGATTAATCAATCCCGTCCTTGACGGACTCCACTCAATGTCTGTAAGTTTTGTTACTGCAGTTTCATCTGCCCACTTCAAAGCAATGGAATCTTTTGGAAATTTTGCGGTCCTTCCGAGACTCTTTCCGTAAGCTATATCATCGTAGGTCAAAACAAGCCCGTCGGATGGCAAATCAAAGGTTTCGATTTTTTCGGCAAATCGCTCCACAGCTTCCAAAACAGAGGTCTCATCTACCCGAACATACTCTGCCATGTCGAATCCCAGATTCTTTGCCCAGAGAATTTTTTCCTCCAGCGAATTATGGAATTCCACTCCCTCCACATCACCTATGCTGAAACCGTAAAAATGCACATTTCTCTTTGCTGTAATCTCATTGTTCAACTGACGAACAGAACCGCTGCACAGATTTCTTGGATTCTTATACTGGCTATCTACATCTTCAATCTCCTCATTCATTTTGTAAAAAACAGAATACGGAATCACCGCTTCTCCACGGATCACCAGTCTTCCCTCATAAGAAATTTTTCTGGGAATATTAACGAATACCTTTGCATTATTTGTGACAACCTCCCCGACTTCTCCGTTTCCTCTGGTAACGGCTTTTTGAAGTTCTCCGTTTTCATAGGTCATCACAATGGTAAGTCCATCCAGTTTCCACGAAAGAAGCCCGTCATGCCCCTGAAGCCATGTCCCCAATTCTCCTGCATCCTTCGTTTTATCCAGAGACAGCATCAAAGACGGATGTGTCTCTTTCTCCAGCGCCGTCATCAATTCATATCCCACATGAATCGTTGGGCTATTGGACAGAACCGTCTTTGACTCCTTTTCCAGTTCCAACAGCTCATCATACAGTTTATCATATTCTAAATTGCTGATGATCTCACGATTTTCTTGATAATATGCCTGCCCAGCCTCATTTAATATCTGTATTAATTCTTTCATTCGGTCTAAACTATTCACATTCCAGCTCCTTTTTTAACTCCCGAAGTTCTCCCGGCGTTAAGTTTCGATAGGTTCCCTCTTTTAAATCTCCCAATCGAATATTCATAACCCGGACTCTTTTCAGCTTTGTAACCCGATATCCAAGCGCTTCGCACATTCTTCTGATTTGTCGATTGAGCCCCTGTGTTAAAATAATCCGAAATTGATTGGGTCCTTCTTTTTTTACTTTACATCTGCGTGTCACCGCCCCGATCTCATCCAAATGCATCGGTTCTCTCATCTTCTGCAAAAATTCATTGGTAATTCTTTTGTGAACGGTGACTTCATATTCCTTTTCATGGTAATTGCGCGCTTTCATGATTTGATTGGCGGCTTCTCCATCATTGGTCAGCAAAATCAGCCCCTGTGAATCTTTATCCAGTCGTCCTACAGGATAAATTCTCAAAGGATAATCTATATAATCTATAATATTATCTTTCTCCGCCTTGCTCGCCGTACAAACAATCCCTCTCGGCTTATGAAAAGCCAGAAAGATCAGATCTTTCTGAATCTTTACCGGCTTTCCATCCAACGTAACTGTCTGACCGCAGAATACTTTGGTTCCGCTGACGGCAATCACACCGTCAACAGCCACTCTCTGCTCCTGAACTAAACGGTCCGCCTGTCTTCTGGAGCATATTCCCGCCTGGCTTAAATACTTATTAATCCTTACTGCTTCTTCTGTTTTTCGTCTTCTTTCTTCCATCGCTATCTTTCCCATTTATCACAGAGAGCCAAAATCTGATCTGCAAATTTCCCCAAATCCTTGTTGGTTCCGCCCTCGTTATGCTCGATGACAGACAACAGACGATCTCCCGCTGATTTCAATCTGACATATGCACTGCTTGCCTGCGGCTTTTTCTTCTTCACAAGTTTTCTTGATCCCCACTGCGTCCACTGCCCCAGCGCCAGATCAAATACATCGCCGCTATATGGCGCTCTGGCACAAAAATCATACTGTTCTCTCAAGCATTCTGAAAACAACTCGCAAACTGCATCCTCTCCATGCACTACAAAAATCTGTTCCGGTTTTTTCTCAAAATGTTGTATCCACTTTAACAATCCATTTTTATCCGCATGACCGCTCAATCCTTCCAGACGTACAATATCCGCTTCAACCTTAATGGTTTCTCCAAAAAGTCTGACCTGCTTGACGCCTTCCACCAAAGCTCTTCCAAGCGTCCCGTATGCCTGATATCCCACAAACACAATTGTATTTTCGGATTTCCAAAGATTATGCTTTAAGTGATGCCGAATTCTTCCAGCTTCACACATTCCGGATGCGGAAATAATAACTTTCGGACCCGGTTCAAAATTAATTGCTTTGGATTCTTCTGTAGTTATCGATAGCTGAAGGTTGGAAAATGTGATCGGATTAATTCCCTGTCTTACCAACTCCATCGCTTCTTCATCATAAGTTTCTTCCACATCCTGATTAAAAATTTTGGTTGCCTCCACCGCCAGAGGACTGTCCACAATCACTTTAAAATCTCCATGATTTTTAATTCTGTTTTCTGCCTTGATCTGTCGAATATAGTATAGAAGTTCCTGCGTTCTTCCTACGGCAAACGAAGGTACAACTACATTCCCTCCCCGATCAAAGGTTTCTTGAATTACCCGTGACAGCTCACTGACATAATCTTGTTTCTTTCCATGAAAACGGTCTCCGTAAGTAGATTCTACAATGACGTAATCTGCCTGTTTTGTATAATTGGGATCTTTAATTAAAGGCTGATTTATATTTCCCACATCACCGGAAAAAACCAATTTTTTTTGAACATCTTCCTCTTCCAGCCACACCTCAATACTGGAAGATCCCAGTAAATGCCCAATATCTGTGAACCGGACAGAAATTCCGTCTGCCACTGAAATTTTTTGATCGTAGGAACATTTCACAAAATATTCCATAACATTCACGGCGTCATTCATCGTATAAACCGGAACGACCTCCGGCTTTCCGGACCGTCTGGCCTTACGGTTTTTCCATTCTGCCTCAAATTCCTGTATATGAGCACTATCGCGAAGCATAATCTGACATAGATCGGTAGTCGCACTTGTTGCAAAAATCTGTCCTCGAAATCCTCTCGCGTATAATAAAGGAATCATTCCGGAATGATCAATGTGAGCATGGGTCAGCAAAATGAAATCCAGCTTTCCCGGACTCACCGGAAGTTCTGCGTTTTCATAAACGTTCAATCCCTGCTCCATTCCATAATCCACAAGAAACCTTTTCCCGCAGGCTTCCACATAATGACAGCTTCCGGTAACTTCATGATCTGCTCCGATAAACATTATTTTCATAATTTATACCTCCTCTGAAATATAAACTGGACCCACTGGTACAACCTCCGCAAGATATGGATATTTTTTTAGAAGCTCCTCTGTTTGATAGCCGAAAAAGATCTGCGTCAGCTCATCAATTCCAATCTTTTCCTCACACGCAGTTTTCGGCTCAGGCGTAATGGCAATTCTATGTTCGCGGCATTGAAACCGAAAAACTCCCTCATTTTCCTTCACCCATGGATCTTCCACGTTCAGACAAAAATCAAAATCCTTCCTGCCTTTGAGAAACTCCCCCCACACTTCCAGACATACAATTCTTGCCATAATTTTCGGAATCTCTTTCCCATCACAAAGATCCCCCCCTGTAATCTCAATTTTTTGCCCGCAATAACGTTCCTGAATTTTTTTCAGCATTCTCTCTGGTTTTTTAGAAAATGCCCAAGTGATGGACACTCCATCCCCGTCTATGGTTTCTGCAAAAATTCCCAAAATCTGTTCTTTTTCACGAAATTTATAAAGTTCTCCTCCACCGCTCTCACATTCTTGTTTTTTCTGCTTTAAATAATCCTCGTCAGGAATCGTATAAACTCCGTATTTTTTTAATCTTTCACATAAAAATAACGAGGCCTCAGGATATTCTTCTTCCTTCAGTACAGAAATCTCTCCGGACACTGATTCTTCGCTTCCCCAAAGCTTGGTTTCCTTCCAATTCATAATAAATACAAACTGAAACGGCTCATAATAAGCCTTATTCGCCGGCATCAAATACGTAAACGGCTGACGTTTTTTATACATATCCTCAAGACTTTTCACAAGCATCTTCGACATAATCCCCTGCCGCCGGTATTGTTCCTGCACTGCCACCGCAACAATATAATTTAAACAGTATTTTTTGCCTGACAGACTCACCTGATAGGGATTTAAATGTATCATTCCCTGAAATTCTTTTCCATGACATGCGAGAAGTACTTGATTTTGCGGATAAACATGCTGAAAATAATAGTCTGCAAAAGGTTCCGGATCCTGAAAAATTTCTTGATACATTCTCCGGATCTTTTCCGAAGCTTTATCTTTTTGATATACAATCTCCATCTTAATCCCTTTCTATTAAAAGACAAACAGCCTGAGCGCTGATTCCAAGTCCTTCTCCGGTAAATCCCAAATGTTCCTCCGTTGTGGCTTTAACATTGACTTGCTCTGCCTGGACTTTCAAAACTCTGCTAATATTTTCTCTCATTTCAGGAATATAATTCAGCAGTTTTGGTTTTTGAGCAACCACCGTTGCATCGACATTTCCAACTTGATATCCTGCTCCCTCTATCAATTCTACAACTTTTTCCAATAATTTCAGACTGTCTGCATTATGAAACGCAGGATCTGTGTCTGGAAAATGGCGTCCAATATCTCCAAGAGCCGCCGCCCCCAGCAATGCGTCTGAAATTGCATGGAGCAATACGTCCGCATCGGAATGCCCCAGCAAACCTTTTTCATAAGGAATCAAAACTCCGCCCAAGATCAAATCTCTGCCTTCCACTAATCGGTGAACATCATAACCCATTCCAATTCGCATTGTAATTCTCCTTTTTCTTTTATTATACCACGACTGCCCTTAGAACAAAACGGAGAACTCCCAATATCTAGGAATCTTTGAGGGCGCCGATGCTGCCTTTCTCTGCACGCGGTGTATATCCCCGCGAACCTTTTTGTCTGACAGGAACTTTTTCAAAATTTCCTGCCAAAAGAAAAAAGCGTATTCCTATCAGAATACGCCCAACTATAGTAGCGATGAGCAGATTCGAACTGCTGACACTACGGGTATGAACCGTATGCTCTAG
>OFMK01002249.1_pt1 | contig 11148 bp, 8 predicted proteins | sample 1541781 | NCBI WGS metagenome assembly OFMK01 (sample SAMN04209250, study PRJEB22552) | human gut metagenome | biome: gut; material: feces | host: Homo sapiens | place: USA: Oklahoma
TTCAGCGCCCGACCGCCGGTGGTGACCTCCGGGTTACCGTACATGACGCCCACCTTTTCCCGCAGCTGGTTGATGAAGATGACCACGGTATTGGTCTTGGCGATGATGCCCGTCAGCTTCCGCAGCGCCTGACTCATGAGCCTGGCATGGAGCCCCACGAAGCTGTCGCCCATCTCTCCCTCGATCTCGGCACGGGGGACCAGAGCGGCCACGGAGTCCACCACCACCACGTCGATGGCCCCGGAGCGCACCAGCGCCTCGGTGATCTCCAGCGCCTGCTCACCGGTGTCCGGCTGGGAGATGAGCATATCCTCGATCTTCACCCCCAGCGCACGGGCATAGGTGGGATCCAGAGCGTGCTCGGCATCCACGAAGGCCACCTCGCCGCCCATTTTCTGGGCCTGCGCCAGAACGTGCAGAGCCAGCGTGGTCTTACCGGAGGACTCAGGCCCATAGATCTCGATGATGCGGCCACGGGGCACGCCGCCGATGCCCAGCGCCAGATCCAGCGCCAAAGAGCCGGTGGGGATGGCCTCCACATTGGGCTGCACATTGTCGCCATAGCGCATGATAGAGCCCTTGCCGTAGGTTTTTTCGATTTGCTGCATGGCGGTCTCCAGCGCCTTTTTCTTGTCGGAGACCACGGGAGCAGCTATAGAGCTGTCTTTCTTCGCTGCCATGTTTCTTCCTCCTGTATCAATGAAAATTTTCGTGGTAAATGGGCAGAGGCCCATCGATTTACAAAGTCGTTTCGCCGGTCATCAGGCGTCGGCATAGACCTCCCGATAGCGCAGGCCCGTCACCACACGGGGGATGCCCGCCGGATCCGGCAGGATCTCCAGCTCACCGAAGCCCTCGCCTCGCATGAGCCGCAGGACGTCGTCGGCCTGCCCGATGCCCACCTCGAAGGCCAGGCGGCTCCCGGTGTGCAGCACGTCCCGCCAGCGGCGGCAGACGCTGCGGTAGAAGTCCAGCCCGTCGGTCCCGCCGTCCAGCGCCAGATGGGGCTCATAGTCCCGGACGGAGACGTCCAGTCCGGCGATGTCCCCGGAGGGAATGTAGGGGGGGTTGCACACCAGACAGTCAAAATCCCCCAGCCGGGGAGGCGGATCGGACAGAGCGTCCATCTTTAAGGACACCACCTGTCCGCTGAGACTGTTGCGGCGGATATTCTGGCGGCAGATCCGCAAGGCCCCCTCGTCCAGCTCCCCCAGCACCACCCGTGCGCCGGGGACCTGACTGGCGATGGCCAGACCGATGCAGCCGGAGCCGGCGCACAGATCCAGCACCCGGCACTCCGGCAGGGGCCGCAGCCACGCTACCACGTGATCCACCAGCGTCTCCGTGTCCGGACGGGGGATCAGCACGCTTTCGGAGATGTCCAGCGGCAGCCCGTAGAACTCCCACTCCCCGATGAGGTAGGCCACCGGCTCCCCCGTCAGATGGCGGCACACCAGATCCCTCGCCCGCTCCTCGATGGCCGGGGGGACATACAGCTGCCCATCCCGCACCAGCTGGCTGCGGGTCTTGCCGGAGGCGAAGCACATCAGCTCACGGGCCTCCAGCGTGGCGGCCTCGATGCCTGCCCGGCGGAGAGTCTGCCGGATATCCATATACAAATTGTTGTAAGTAGTCGCCATAATACGCTCCGTTGTCATATTTTGAGCTTTTCAGGGGAGAACGGCCGGGAATTTCTCACCAGCGGTCCTTGTCCTTCTCCTCCGGCAGCACCAGCTTCAAGGCCTCAATGGCCACCTCCAGCATGGAGTCGTCCGGTTCGTTGACGGTGAAATTCTGGAGCCACATACCGGGGGCGGACAGCACCCGTGTGAGGGCATTGTCATGCCGCCCCACCAGCCGGTTGAATTCATAGGTGATGCCCACCACCGGGATCAGCAGCAGCAGATGCATCCCGATACGGACCCAGATGTTCTGCCAGTTGACGTAGCTGAAAACGATGCTGCTGCACAGGATGGACACGATGATGACCACGAAGAGGAAACTGGTGCCGCAGCGGGGATGATGCTTGGGCTGGATGCGGGCGTTTTCCACCGTCAGGGGCAGGCCCGCCTCATAGCAGAAAATGGTCTTGTGTTCGGCACCGTGGTAGCAGAACACCCGGCGCACATCCTTCTGCTTGGAGCAGAGGATCAGATAGGCCAGAAAGATGGCCACCTTGATGACGCCCTCAATGAGATTGTGGAGGGCGGCGTTCTGAGCGCGGAACAGCCCGGCCACGAAGGTGGGCAGCAGCATGAACAGCGCCAGCGTCATGCCCAGAGACAGCAGCACCGACACCCATACCAGCACGTTTTGGAGCTTTTCTGCCGGAACGTGCTTTTCCAGCCACAGGTCCAGCTTGGAGGGCTGGGCGGCCTCGTCGTCGGGGAAGTAGTCCGCCGAGAACATCAGGGCCTTGACGCCCCGGATCATGGAGTCCAGAAAGGTCACGGCCCCCCGCAGGATGGGAAGGCCCAGAATGGGGTATTTGTCCTTGATAAGTGTCAGCTCCTCCACCTTGGTCACAAGGCCCTCCGGGGAGCGCACCACAATGGCCTGCTTTTCCGGGCCACGCATGAGGATGCCCTCAATGAGAGCCTGTCCGCCGATGGAGGTGCGGAATGTACCGGGTTTGTGTTCCATAGACGATGTAAGTTCCTTTCCGTAAGTATAGCACCTGCCCAAACGAAATGCAACAACTGTTCTATTTCTATCGATGCTCCGTGTGGGGCGGAATGGGCAGGGTGATGGTCACCAGAGCGCCGCCGCCGTCGGCGTTGCCGATCTCGAAGGTGCCGCCGTGGCGGGTGATGATCTCATCGCACACCGCCAGACCGATGCCGCTGCCACGGGCCTTGGAGGAGCCCTTGTAGAATTTCTGCTTCACATAGGGCAGCTCCGCCGGGGGGATGCCGGGCCCGAAGTCCCGGATGCGGATGACATAGTTGTCCGCATCCCGCCGCAGAGAGGCGATGATGCGCTTGCCGGAGCCACCGTGCTTGGCGGCGTTGTCCAGTACGTTGCACAGCACCTGCTTCAGCCGTTCCGGATCGCCGGGGATAGGATCGGTGTACAGTTCGCCGTCGTCGTCATACTCCAGATGGATGCCGTCCTGTCGGAACAGCTCCTGATAGGTGTAAACGGCGTCCTCGAACTCCGTCTGCAGGTCCACGTCCTCGATGCGGAGGGTAAAACGGCCGTCCTGCATCTTGGAGAACTCCAGCAGCTCCTCCACCATGTTGGTGAGTCGGCGGGATTCCTTGAGGATAATGTGCAGACCCCGGCGCAGCTGAGCGGGATCGTCGTCCTCCAGCAGTGTCTCGCTCCAACCATTGATGGCCGTCAGGGGGGTGCGGAGCTCGTGGGACACGGAGGAGATGAACTCCGTCTGGATCTTCTCACTCTGGCTGATTTTCAGGGACATATCGTTGATGTTGTCCACCAGCTCCCCCATCTCATCGGTGTAGGGGTTGGGCAGCTGGATGCCGTAGCTGCCGCCGGAGATGCGCTTGGCGGCGTCCGTCACCTCAGCCACCGGGGCCACCACGCTGTTGATGAACAGCAGACTGGAGATCAGCACCAGACAGATGACCCCGGCGATGATGGCGCTGATGATGAGGATGGTCAGAAGGATCTGATGGTCGATCTGCCGGGTGGCGGTGACATAGCGCATAAGGGCCACCGTGGAGCCGTTGAACTTCAGGGGTGTAGTGACGGCCATCACCGACTCGCCGGTGACGGGGTCCTTGCCGCTGAATACCTCGATGCTGCCGCTCTCCAGCGCCCGTGCGATCTCCGGGGTCTGGGGAGCCGTGCCTGCGGCCACGCCCTGAGTGGAGTTATCCACCCGGCCGTAGAGATTCAGGAATTGCAGCTCGATGCGGGTGCTGTCGAAGCTGGCGGCGTACAGTGAGGCGTTGCGGTAGTACTCGCTGTAGCTGCTCATGCTGTAGGAGTTGAAGTAGTCGGCGCCGGCCTTGGCCTTGGCCTCCAGCGTGGAGCGGGCGGAGCCGTAGTAGTTGTTGGCCACGGTGGCCGAGGCCAGAATGGCCGCCAGCACCAGTATCAGGATCACAGGCCCCACGCTGTTGAGGATCCAGCGCTTGCGCAGACCCTGTATCCGCAGACGCTCCTTCATGGACCGTCACCTCCTTGCTGCGGGGCCATCAGGCGTCCCACTTGTAGCCGTAGCCCCATACGGTGCTGATGAAGGTGGGGTTGGTGGCGTTGTCCTCGATCTTCAGCCGCAGGCGGCGGATGTTCACGTCCACGATCTTCAGCTCACCGAAGTAATCCCGGCCCCACACCAGATCCAAAATCTCCTCACGGGACAGGGCCTTGCCGGGATTCTCCATGAACATCCGCATGATGGAGTACTCCACCTGCGTCAGCTTCACGGGCTTGCCGTTCTTTTCCAGCGTGCGGTTGCGGGTGTTCAGCAGGAAGGGGGGCTGGCTGATCTCGCCGGAGTGCTCCTCCATGCTGCCGCCGCTGCGGCGCATGAGGGCGTCCACCCGTGCCGTCAGCTCGGCGGGGGAGAAGGGCTTAGTGACGTAGTCGTCGGCTCCGGTCATCAGGCCCGTGACCTTGTCCATCTCCTGTGAGCGGGCGGTGAGCATGATGATGCCGATGCGGGAGTTGGTGGCCCGGATGCGGCGGCATACCTCGAAGCCGTCGATGCCGGGGAGCATCACATCCAGCAGCGCCACACGGATATCGCTGTGCTGCTGCAGCATCTCCAGCGCCTCCTCGCCGGTGCCTGCCTCGATGACCTCATAACCGGCACGGCGCAGATTGATGACGATAAAGCTGCGGATGCTGGATTCATCCTCCAGAACCAGAACTTTTTTCATAAGCTACTCCTTCTATGTCGTTAGTTGGCGTCCCAAGAGTGGACGATCAGGTTGAAATTCTGACGCAGAGTCTCCTCATCCAGCGAATAGATCCCACTGAGGGCCTCGGCGGCGTAAATGGTGCCGGTGCGGCGCTTGAGCACCACCCGATTGCCCCGGAGGGCCCGCCGTTCCCGGTTTTCGCCGGTGAGGGCGCAGATACTCAGGGCCTTCTCCCCCTGCACCGACAGCGTTACCTGCGTCTCACCGATACCGGCGTCCGAGGCGAGAGCGGTGACCTCGCCCGTCCAATCCTCCGGCAGGATAAAGTACCAGCCGCCGGACAGGCAGTGATAGGTGCGCTCCACGGTGGCAAGGCCGTCGGGCCGGTACTGCTCCCAAAAGACCATGCCGTCGGCCTGCTTGGTGTCGGAGACAGAGCTGTCGGGCCGGGGAAGCTCCGTGATGCCGTCGCCGTTGATGTCCTGCGGCGTCAGCTGACGATAGGGAGCCGTGGCGGTGGAGAGCCCCGTGCTGCGGTCCAGCGCAGCGTTGACGAGCCCGGCGTCCTCCTGCCAGACGAGGATATCCGTCACGGCGATGCCCTGGCTGTTGATGCCGGTGATGAACACCGCCGGGGTGTCCTGATCCAGCTTGCCGGTGATCACACTGCCCTGATTCAGCTCTGCCATGGTGCTGGACAGGGTGCAGCGGTGGGAGACGGACAGCGACCCCTCCTGCCAGCTGCAAAACTCCGCCACCGGCTGGTTGTCGCTGTTGGTTCGCAGCAGCAGAAGGCTGGGGATGCCGTCGCCGTTGAGCTCCTGAAAGGACAGGCGGGTGTAGTTGCTCTGCATCAGCTGCACCGGGCCGGGCCGCATATCGTAGACGGTGACGGTCTGGACGTCGGCGCTGATCTTCCATCCTACGATCAGCTCCTTCCGACCGTCGCCGGTGAGATCCTCATAGTAGATGGAGTCGATGGCGGTGCCGCTGCTCTCGATGATGGAGGTCAGCTCATAGCTGTCCTCACGGGAGTGGAACACGTAAATTTTCAGGGGCTTTTCACCGTTGCTGAGGCGGAAAAAGGCCAGCGCCTCGTCCTGCCCGTCGCCGTCGATGTCCACCATCTGGAGGGACTGGATGTTCCGCCCGGAGGTGGGAGCCATGTATTCGTAGCCCTCCGACAGCAGCTGATCCAGCTGGCGGGAGAGGGTGGTGTATTCCGTGGGCAGGCGGGGCAGGGTGAACAGCTCCTCCATGGTACTGTCCATCCGGCATCCGGCCAGCAGCAGGCAGGCCAGCAGCAACAGCCCCAACAGGGCCGGGCGTTTCAGATGTCGCATAGGTCCCCTCCTTATCAAACGACAATCATACTCTTATATCATAGCACAGTTCCTGTGAAAAGGGTAGTTTTTTTTGTTTTATCCGGGGAAAACTTCAAAAAGGCCGTTGACAACCGCCGCCGGGGGTGCTATATTCTGGGGTATAAAAAAGGCATAGACGAGGAAGCTGTCCGCAGAAGGTCACAGAGAGGGTCCCCCCCGTGGTGCAAGGGATCTGACGGGAAGTGGAACGGTACCCCCTCCGAGCCGCTCGCCGAACGGAAACCAGTAGGCCGGGCCGGGTTCTCCCGTTACAGAGATCACGAGCGACGGAAAAATTTCCGTAAGCAGGGTGGAACCGTGGAGTAAAGCTATTTTACCTCACCCCTGAACCGTATCAGGGGCGGGGTTTTTTGTTGCCCGCCCCGACCAAGTAAGGAGGAAGCTATCATGAGCGAAGAAAACAAGTACACGTTTGAAAACGAGGAGTATCGCAAGACCTATTGGCACACCTGCTCCCACGTGCTGGCTCAGGCCGTCAAGCGCCTGTGGCCGGAGGTGAAGCTGGCCATCGGCCCGTCCATCGACGGCGGTTTTTACTACGATCTGGACGCACCCTTTGCCTTCACACAGGAGAATCTGGCCCAGATCGAGGCGGAGATGCGGAAGATCTGCAAGGAGAAGCTGAAGCTGGAACGCTTCGAGCTGCCCCGTGAGGAGGCATTGAAGTTCATGGAGGAGCGGGAGGAGCCCTACAAGGTGGAGCTCATCAACGACCTGCCCGCCGACGCCCACATCTCCTTTTATAAGCAGGGCGAGTTCACCGATCTGTGCGCCGGCCCCCATCTGGATTCCACCGGCCGCATCAAGGGCAACGGCATCAAGCTGACGGCCTGCAACGCCGCCTATTGGAGGGGCGACAGCAGCCGCCAGACCCTCCAGCGCATCTACGGCGTGGCCTTCCCCAAGAAGGAGGAACTGGACGCCTACCTGAAGGAGCGGGAGGAGGCTCTGAAGCGGGATCACAACAAGCTGGGCCGTGAGCTGGAGTACTTCACCACCGTGGACTGCATCGGTCAGGGTCTGCCCATCCTGCTGCCCAAGGGCGCACGGGTCATCCAGCAGCTGCAGCGCTGGGTGGAGGACACCGAGGAGAAGGCCGGCTACCTGCTGACCAAGACCCCCCTGATGGCCAAGCGGGACCTGTATAAAATTTCCGGCCACTGGGATCACTATCTGGACGGTATGTTCGTGCTGGGCGACCCCTATGACGAGACGAAGGAGTGCTTTGCCCTGCGGCCCATGACCTGCCCCTTCCAGTATCAGGTGTATCTGAACCGCCAGCGCTCCTACCGTGACCTGCCCATGCGGCTGGGCGAGACGTCCACCCTGTTCCGCAACGAGGATTCCGGCGAGATGCACGGCCTGATCCGTGTGCGCCAGTTCACCATCTCCGAGGGCCATCTGGTGCTGCGTCCCGATCAGCTGGAGGAGGAGTTCAAGGGCTGCTTGGCGCTGGCCAAGTACTGCCTCGGCACCGTGGGCCTGCTGGATAAGTGTACCTTCCGGTTCTCCCAGTGGGATCCCGCCAACCCCAACAACAAGTACGAGGGTACGGCGGAGCAGTGGGATCACGCCCAGAGCACCATGGAGAAGATTTTGAAGGATCTGGACGTTCACTACTCCATCGGTATCGACGAGGCCGCCTTCTATGGCCCCAAGCTGGATATCCAGTATAAGAACGTGTACGGCAAGGAGGATACGCTGGTCACCATCCAGATCGATATGCTGCTGGCCGAGCGCTTCGGGATGTACTACATCGACGAAAACGGCAACAAGGCCCTGCCGTATATCATCCACCGTACCTCTCTGGGCTGCTACGAGCGGACGCTGGCCTACCTCATCGAGGAGTACGCCGGTGCGCTGCCCACCTGGATGATGCCGGAGCAGGTGCGCCTGCTGCCCATCACCGACCGGGCCGCCGACTACTGCGCCCAGCAGGCCCAGCAGCTGCGGCGCGAGGGCTTCCGGGTGGAGGTGGACAGCCGCAACGAGAAGATCGGCAAGAAGATCCGTGAGGCTACACTGGAGAAGATCCCCTATATGCTGGTGGTGGGCGACCGGGATATGGAGGCGGGTACCGTCTCCGTCCGTACCCGTACCGGCGAGGATCTGGGTGCCATGACCGTGGCGGGCTTCACCGCCATGCTCCACGAGGTGGTGGATCAGAAGCTGAAGAAGTAAGCCCCATCCGGGAATTTAGCGAAATGTGATAAAAAGAGCGGCGCGCCAGTGTGAAGTGCCCCCCAAAAGTTAGACAAAATAAGAATTAAGCGATCTGAACGGCCTGAATCCTGTACTGCACAGGGCTCAGGCCGTTTAGTTTTCATTTGATTCTGTGGTTATTGTATTACGCAAAGGAATGTCCGCAGGTAACGGCATCGTTCATCTGCGGCAAATCTCTCCATTCGCATAACCTCCCGTTCCTTTCTGTAATCACAGCAGCAGGAGGAATAGCGGAAATCGAATGTGCGGATAGTAAAAAGCGCCGTCCCGGAATCACTTCCAAGACGGCGCTTTTCTGCTGCGGATCAGAGCGAACACTTTACAGCGAAACCGCCGCTGAAGAAATAGGTGTTCGTCCAATCCCTGTTTGATGGAGCAGGGATCTCCAAGGATGAACACCCCTCTGATGCTCCGGTTTCGCCTTCAAAGGCCATTTCAATCGTATAGGTGCTTGCTTGCCAGAGGCGATGCAATGGTGCGCAGAATGTGCCGGCTTACGATGTTTTTCTTCATCATAGACACTTTCTGAAAATCTTGGGTCAGCCCTTATCGGCGGACAGTGCCTTGTCGATTTGGGCTTGCAGTGCCTCCGCCTGCTTCGGTTCCGTAATAGCACCCACGATGGGGTCGCCCACGATATTGCCGTTGCGGTCGACCACATAGGTGGTGGGATAAGCAAAGATGTTGGCAGCAAACTTTCCCGCCTCACCATCGGAGTCAAAATACACATTCTGATAGGTGACGCCCTTCTTGGCCAGCACGTCCTTCGCCTCAGAAATCGCTGCCTCGTCGCCGCCCAGCGTGAAGGTGTTGACACCGATGAGTGCGCCGCCCTTCTCTGCGAGTTCCTTATTCAGCGCATCCAGCTCGGCAAGCTCTCCCACGCAGGGATTGCAGGTGGTGAACCAGAAGTTCATCACGGTGACGGCGTTCTTGGAGAACAGGTCATCGCTCTTGACGGTGTTGCCGTTGAGGTCCTTGCCCTCGAAGGCGGGGAACTTCTGCGTCTTGCCGCTGTCGCCGGGTGTCGTGGGGCTGTCGGCAGGGATGCTGTCACCGTCGCCCGGGGCCTTGGGAGCCGCCTCGGGGAACTTGGCCTCAATGGCGGCCAGGGTGCGCTCGATCTCCCGGATCTTCTCGCCGCCCTGGCGCAGGATCTTCAGCTCGTCGGCGGTAAACTTGTCCTTGGCGGATTCAATGGTGTCCAGCAGGAAATCACCGTAGTTCTTGCCGTCCTCCTGCGTGGTCATGCCCTTGTCGGCGGCCTGGAACACCTTCTCCCAAAGGGACTGGTTTTCCGTCAGAATGGCATTCTCCTGATCCATCAGGTCCTTGTACATAGCGGCCGCCTCCTGGGCGTTCTTGGGCTCGCCGTCGGGCTTTGTCGTGTCGTCGCTGCCCTGTTTGCCGCAGGCGGCCAGGGACAGCACCAGCAGTGCTGCCAGCAGCAGTGTGATGATTTTCTTTACGTTCATTTTGTTTCCTCCGTTTTTAATTTATCTGCAGGTTTTACAGGTTCTTTTTTGCCGTCTCCAAAGCCGTAGCGGAAGCTGACGGCGTTGGTAGGACAGGCACGGATGCACATCCCGCAGCGGATGCACTCGGTATGGTTGGGCGTTTTTGTCACGTCCACATCCATTTTGCAGGCCTTGGCGCATTTCCCGCAGGAGACGCATTTGTTCCGATCCACCTTCATCTGGAAGAGGGACACCCGGTTAAACAGTGCGTAAAACGCTCCCAGCGGACAGAGCCACTTGCAGAAGGGGCGGTAGAATACCACGCTCAGCGCGATCACCGACAGTAGGATGCTGAATTTCCATGTAAACAGCTTTCCCAGCGCCGCCCGGATGCCGGAATTGGCAAGGGACAGCGGGATGGCTCCCTCCAGCACGCCTTGGGGGCAGAGGTATTTGCAGAAGAACGGGTTTCCCATGCCAACATCGTTCACAAGGAACGCCGGCAGCAGGAAAACCATCACCAGCAGGACAGCGTATTTCAGATATGTCAGCGGCTTCAGCTTCTTTGTGGAAAGCTTCTTCGTGGGAATTTTATGCAGCAGTTCCTGAAACCAGCCGAAGGGGCACAGAAAACCGCAGATAAAGCGTCCCAGCAGGACTCCCAGCAAAATGAGAAAGCCTGTGATATAATAGGAAAAGCTGAACTTGGAAGAACCCACTACCGCCTGAAACGCCCCGATAGGACAAGCACCGGAGGCTGCCGGGCAGGAGTAGCAATTCAGTCCGGGTACACATACGGTTTTCCCTGCGCCTTGATACAGTTTGCCCTTGAGAAAGTTCGGCAGATGCAGGTTGGTCAATAAAGCTGCCCCCGCCTGTATCCAGCCGCGGAAGCGGGACAGTACCTGAGATACGCCGCGTTTTTTCTTACCCAATGCCCACACACTCCAGACATAATTTGATCGCTTTGCTCAGTACCGTCGCCGCCTCGCCCCGCCAGACGCCGAAGCACAGCATGGCGATACCCACAACCAGCAACATGGCCTGCGCCGCCGCCTTTTTTACATGGCTCAAATTTATCACCCCTTCACTTTTTCTGCCGTCATCATAGCACAGGAAAGATAAAGTCCCTGTTAAGAACGAAAATTTAACGCAAACCTTATTTGTTTTTGCTATAATGGAAAGCAACACAGAAACGAAGAAATAAAAAGGAGGGCTCTCATGCACCTTTTAGTAATTGAAGATGAA
>OFMK01002263.1_pt1 | contig 11101 bp, 14 predicted proteins | sample 1541781 | NCBI WGS metagenome assembly OFMK01 (sample SAMN04209250, study PRJEB22552) | human gut metagenome | biome: gut; material: feces | host: Homo sapiens | place: USA: Oklahoma
GGTGGTGTGAGAGGTCGAAATTTCTCGCCTAAGAGGAATTTCTCCTACTCGATTTACGTTTTTTTAATTAGGTAGCAACAATGTTAGTGGCGGAACAACTGCTTATTTAGCATCAGTAGATTTTACAAAGAAAAAAGGGCAGGATTTCTATTGCGAAATCCTGCCCCAATTAATTGGGGATTAATCATGTTCAAATCCATTTCGTTGATAAAAAAAGATAAATAAAATAACGGAGAGAACTACTTCTGCTGCTAAAATTAAAATACTTTTCAGATCAAGAATGGTGTTTGATTTTGAAGCGATATTGGAAATCATATCCATAATGATTCCGGTAAACAAGAACTCAGAGATTTTTTCTAAACCATCAATAAATTGTGAAAACATCGGAATTAACATCAGTGCCAGAAGAACCGGAGAAGTGATGGTTCCCGTGCTGACCTGATTCTTTGCAAAAATTCCAAGAAGCATTCCAATAATGCAGCTGGTTAGAGAGGCTAATATGGAAACAAGAGCAAAGAGAGCAAAATTGCTTCCTGTGATCATAAATCCACTGATCGGCATCAGTAAAAAATTAATGACCGCTGTAATAAAAAAGACCGGAAGAATGCTTCCAAGAAAAAATTCCAGACCATTTACCGAGGAGGTCATCAAAACTCTCAGTGTATTTTTTTCTTTTTCTTCGGCTAAGAGCAGGCTTGGACAGTAGATGCCGCACATTCCGATATTCATAACCAGCCCCATACTTAATACATAGGCATACAGAGAATCCATGGAGGCGGCTGGTCCAAGATCCATATTTTCATAAAGTAACTTCATGATAAAAGTAAATCCAATGGAAAAAAGCGGCATGATAATACAATTTTTTCCCATAAAGGCTTTTGTTTTTACTTGTGCAATTGCTGCAACTTTGTTGAAATGTATTGGTTTCATGATAATTCCCTCCCTGTAACTTCTAAAAATACACTTTCTAATGTAGGTTCACAGGAATGTAGTGTATTAATTTTCTGTTCTTTCATCCAGTGATAGATTTTTTCTGTGTTTTCATCGTTTTGTGAGAGAATGTGATTTTCTCTGGTGGTTAAAGAAATCTCGTATTTTTTGTTTTTATTATATTTTAGGCAGATCTCCTTTGGAGAACCGTATTCTACAATGACTCCTTCGTTTAACAATGCAACGTGATCGCACATTTTTGTGGCTTCTTCCATGTTGTGCGTTGTGAGAAAAATTGCCATGCCTTCCTCTCTTAATTGGAACAGCATTTTGTGAATATCCAGTGCTGTAGATGGATCCAAACCTGAGGTTGGTTCATCGAGAAATAGAATTTTTGGCTTGTGAAGGACAGCGCGTGCCAGAATCAGTCGTTGAGTTTGTCCTTTGGAAAGCTTTCCTGCAAGCTTTTTGCGATGCTCATACAAACCTACCTGTCTCAGAACAACATCAATTCGTTCTTTGGGAACAGACAGGATTTTGGCAAAGTATTCTAAGTTTTTATAAACTGTTAAATAGCTGTAAACTCCACTGATATCCGTGACAATTCCGATCTGTTCATAAATAGTTTCATCAATATTGTGAGAGTTAATTCCCATAAGATAAGCCTCTCCCGAGGTTTGCTTGAGCTGCCCGGTGATGATTTTGATGGTCGTAGTTTTTCCGGCGCCGCTTGGACCAAGAAAGCCAAGAATTTCTCCCTGGAGCAAACTTGCATTAATATCTTTTAAGACCAATTCGTTTTTAAACCTTTTTGAAATGTGATCCAGACGGATCAACTCTTTTTTCATATGAAATTCCCTCCTGCTTATGTTTTGATTTGTTTATTATACCATAGAAAAAGATAGAAGTGTAATTGTGAAAATATTACTTTGATGTTTGGATGTCGTATTGTGTTTCATCCTATGGATTTTGAATATAAAACAGTTGAGTTTTGCACAAATTTTCTTTATGATAGAAAGAAGAAGCAGAAAGAAAGGAAAAAGAGCTATGGAAGAATTCTTACAGGTTGGGGCAATTTCCAATACTCATGGAATTGCCGGAGAAGTCAAGGTCTTTCCGATGACGGATGACATTAAACGTTTTAAGCAGTTAAAAGAGGTATATTTGGATACAGGAAGAGAAAGGATGCTTCTACATGTGGTGTCTTGTAAGTTTGTGAAAAATCAGCCCATTTTAAAGTTTAAAGAGTTTTCCAATATCAATGAGGTGGAGAAATATAAGCGATGTGGTCTTTTTATTACGAGAGATCAGGCGGTTCCTCTGAAAGATGATGAATATTTTATTGCAGATCTGATTGGATTGTCTGTACTTCGAGAGGAGAATGGAGAAGTGCTGGGAGAACTGACAGATGTTTTACAAACCGGAGCCAATGACGTTTATGCGGTGACAATGGCAGATGGAAAAGAAGTCTTACTTCCGGTGATCCGTGAGTGTATTAAAAAAGTAGATTTGGAAACAGGACAAGTGATCGTCCATGTGATGAAAGGATTGCTGGATGAATAAATTTCATATTTTAACGTTATTTCCGGATATGGTAAAAGACGGGCTGAATACAAGTATTATTGGAAGAGCTGCGGATGCCGGCTTTCTGGAAATACATGCAGTAAATATTCGCGATTATTCTACCAATAAGCATATGAAAGTCGATGATTATCCTTATGGCGGAGGGGCAGGACTTGTGATGCAGCCGGAACCGGTATATCGTGCTTATGAGGATGTGACAAAGAATATGAAAAAAAAGCCAAGGGTTCTTTATATGACGCCGCAGGGCTCGGTATTTCGGCAGGAAATGGCAAAGGAACTTGCAAAGGAGGAAGATATCATTTTTTTATGCGGTCATTATGAGGGAATTGATGAGCGGGTTTTGGAAGAAATCGTAACGGATTATGTCTCCATTGGCGATTATGTACTAACTGGAGGAGAACTTCCCGCAATGGTTATGATTGATGCGATTTCCCGTTTGATTCCGGGAGTTCTTCATAATCATGATTCGGCGGGAGAAGAATCATTTGAGAACGGACTTTTAGAGTATCCTCAATATACAAGACCACCGATTTTTTTGGAAAAAGAGGTGCCGCCGGTACTTTTATCGGGGCATCATGAGAATATTAAGAAATGGAGATATGAGCAGTCGGTTAGAAGAACAAAAGAAAGAAGGCCGGATTTATGGCAGGCATATGAAAAGGAAAGGGAGCGGTAACATGGAATCAAGGATAAAACTGGTCGCGGCGGATATGGATGGAACGCTGTTGAATGGAGAGCGCAGGATTACAAAATATACACAAAAAGTAATTAAAAAAGCCATGTCGCAGGGGATTTATTTTGTTCCTGCCACCGGAAGGTCAGTCAATGCCCTGCCGCAGGAATTAAAATCCTTAAAAGAACTTCGATATGGGATTTTCAGCAACGGCGCAACGGTCTACGATCTTTGGGAAGAAAAAACCTTGTATCAAAACCAATTTTCCAGAGAAAGAGCATTGGAGCTGGTTCAGTTTCTAAGAGCGTTTGAGGTAATGTTAAGTGTAAATCGAAATGGACGTTCTTTTGGAGAGCGTGAAGCAATGGAGCATATCGACGATTATGAATTAGATGAGAATACAAGAGCCATTATTCTTGGTTCCAGACAGCCTGTTGAAAATCTGGAAGATTTGTTAAAATCGAAGGATGGGAACGTAGAGAAGATTACTTTAGTATTCCGAACTATGGAAGAAAGAGCAAGAGCCTGGGAAATTTTATCCGGAATTAATGATATTCAGTTTGCAAGTTCTCTGCCAAAAAACATTGAAATCTCTTTAAAGGGATGCAACAAAGGAGATGGACTGCTTCATTTGACAAAGCATCTCGGTCTGAAACAGGAAGAAACTATGGCATGCGGAGACGCAGACAATGACAGAGAAATGCTTGAAACCGCGGGGATTGCTGTAGTGATGGAAAACGGACTGGAGTCTATGAAAGCCATTGCAGATTATATTACAGTGTCCAACAATGAAGATGGCGTGGCAAAGGCTATGGAGAAATTCATAAAATAAGACTTGCTATTGATAATAAAATATGATAAAATATTCAAGTTGTTATAAATAGGATGGTCCTCTGTTACTAAGGGTATTAAGAACATCTAAATTCGTTCAAGGAGGAACAACGATGAACGCACAGGATATTATTAAAAGCATCGAAGATGCACAGTTAAAAGAAGTAGCAGAATTTAAGACAGGAGATACTGTTCGAGTTCATGCGAAAGTAAAAGAAGGAAACCGTGAGAGAATTCAGGTTTTTGAAGGAACCGTGATCAAAAGACAGAACGGCGGAGCACGCGAGACTTTTACAGTAAGAAAACAGGCAAGCGGTGTTGGTGTTGAAAAAACATGGCCGGTACATTCTCCGATTATTGAGAAGATTGAAGTTGTAAGACGCGGTAAAGTAAGACGTGCAAAATTATACTACTTACGTGATCGTGTTGGAAAAGCAGCGAAAGTAAAAGAAAGAGTATAATCATAACGTATGATTGAAGAGAGAGGGATAGGCTGTCATAGCTTATCCCTGTTTTATTTTGTGACAGCGATGAGTCAAAGTCCGGGCCTGCCCGAGACTTTGTTGGATACTGATAGTTCTGGAATGCGCCTTTTGGCACTTCCAGTGGTTTCGTTGCATAAGAAAGGAGTGTTTTATGAAAAAAGGCTACACTGTCACCTATCAGATGCGCAGACAGCAGCGTCAGAGAAGAGATCAGATTCTTCGGTATCTTCTGAAATTTATTGCTGTAGTTGCAGCAGCTTTTCTGTTGGTTCGTTTTGTATGCAGCAGTTATACAATTCAAGGAGATTCCATGTCCCCTGCTTTAGAGGCAGGAGAAAAACATTTGGTCAACCGACTGATTTATAAGGTGAAGAAACCGGACAGGTATGATATGATTGTATTTAAGTTAGATGACAAAAAGAATCAAAATTTTTATGTGAAGAGAATTGTTGGTCTGCCGGGAGAAAAAATTCAGATAAAGAATGGAAAAATTTATGTCAATGGCAGAAAGACCAAGAATTTTTCTGACGAAAAGATTTTATCACCGGGATTGGCATCTGATGAAATTGTGTTAAAAAGCGGACAATATTTTGTGATAGGAGATAACTGCAACAACAGTGAAGATTCCAGAAGCGCAAATATTGGAAATGTGAAAAAAGAAAATATTATCGGAAAGGTCAGCCTGAAATATTGGCCGTGGTAGATGCAAAGGGAAGGGAGTGCAGAACATGGATTTTCAGTGGTATCCTGGTCATATGACCAAAGCAAAACGTATGATGCAGGAAAATATGAAATTAATTGATATTATGATTGAGCTTGTGGATGCAAGAATTCCATTAAGCAGCAGAAATCCGGATATTGATCAACTGGCTGTGAATAAATCCCGCCTTATTTTATTAAATAAGACAGATATGGCAGATGAACGTGTTACAGCTTTATGGGAAGAATATTTTAAGGAAAAAGGATTCTACGTGGCAAGAACCAATGCAAGGTCCGGCAAAGGCGTGAAAGGGACACAGGGAATTGTGATGGAAGCCTGCAAAGAAAAGCTTGAGCGGAATCGAAAGAGGGGCATTAAGAACCGGCCGATTCGGGCTATGATTGCAGGGATTCCCAATGTTGGAAAATCTACATTTATTAACAGTCTTGTGGGAAAGGCATGTACAAAAACCGGAAATAAACCTGGGGTGACCAAAGGAAAACAGTGGATTAAGTTAAATAAAAACATTGAGCTTCTGGATACACCGGGGATTTTATGGCCCAAATTTGAGGATCAGACGGTGGGGCTTCGTCTGGCGCTGATTGGCTCTATTCGAGATGAAATTTTAAATCAGGACGAGATGGCATTGGAGTTGATTGATTATCTCACACATCACTATGAGGGAGTGCTTGCAGAGCGTTATCAGGTAGATGAGAAACAGGAGAAAGTAAAAATTTTGGAAGCGATCGCATCGAATCGAAATTGTAAAATGAAGGGCGACGAATGGGATTATGAAAAAGCATCTAAAATTCTTCTGGAAGAGTTTCGGAATGGAAAGTTAGGGAAAATTTCACTGGAGGTTCCGAAAGAAGGGGAAGTGTAATATGTCATTTCGCGAAAGAAAAAGAAAAAATCGTGTCCGAAGAATCATATATCAGTGGGGTGTAACCATTGCTTTGGCAGTGGGAGTTGCAGCATTGATTTTAACTTTTGTGGGAGAGCGGACAAGGGTCAGTGGATATTCTATGGAGCCTTATCTTCACGATGGCGATCAAGTGATTTTAGATAAGCTGACCTATCGGTTTCGGGATCCGAAACGTTATGAAATCGTTGTATTTCCGGGACCGGGAGAAGAAACCCGATTTTTTGTAAAGCGAATCATAGGATTGCCCGGAGAAACCATTCAAATTGCGAGGGGCGTTGTCTATGTCAATGGAAAAAAAGTAAAGGACTATTCCAAAGATCATGTGACAGAACGCGGAGAAATGACAAAACCCATTCATCTGAAGGAAGACGAATATTTTGTATTGGGAGACAATAGGAATAACAGTGAGGACAGCCGCTATAAGGCTGTGGGAGCGGTGAAAAGATCCGAATTAAGAGGTCGCATTCTATTTCGGATTTTTCCGTTGAGTGATGCAGGTATACTAAGAGAGCGGGGATAGGGATATGACAAAAAAGGAAGAACGAGAAGCCAGAAGGCTTGAAAAATACCAGCAGGAACAACAAAGAATGTATCAAATGTTTTCTTATGAGCGTGAATATGAAACTTATGATACGATCTGCGGAATTGATGAAGTTGGAAGAGGACCTTTTGCAGGTCCGGTAGTAGCGGCAGCAGTAATTCTGCCCAGGGACTGTGATATTTTGTATTTGAATGATTCTAAGAAATTGTCAGAGAAGAAGAGAGAATTGCTATATGATGAAATTTATGAAAAAGCAATTTCCATTGGGATAGGAATGGCATCGGAAAAAGTCATTGATGAAATTAATATTTTGCAGGCGACTTATGAAGCGATGCGTCAGGCAGTTTCAAAATTATCTGTGGAACCGGATCTTTTGCTGAATGATGCAGTGACGATTCCGGGAATGAAAATGAGGCAGGTCCCGATTATAAAAGGAGATGCAAAGAGCGCATCCATTGCAGCGGCAAGTATTGTTGCTAAGGTTACAAGAGACCGAATGATGAAGGAGTATGATAAAATATATCCGGGGTATGAATTTGCAAAAAATAAAGGATATGGGACAAAAGCACATATTCAGGGAATCCGAGAACAGGGGATTTGCGATCTTCACAGAAAAACTTTTGTAAAGAAATACCGATGATGAATAAAAGAAAACAAGGAGCCCGGGCAGAAAAAATTGCCTGTGAATATTTAAAGCTTCAGGGATATGAAATTTTAGAGCAGAACTTCTATGCAAAAACCGGAGAGATTGATATTATTGCCAAAGAAGATCATGTACTGGTATTTATAGAAGTGAAATATCGAAGCGATGGCAGGCTGGGGATGCCGGGAGAGGCTGTCAACTGGAAAAAACAGCAAAAAATAAGAAATACGGCAATGTGGTATCTGAAAACGAAGCACCTTTCTTTTGATCAGCCAATGCGCTTCGATGTTGTCGAGATCTTAGGAAAGAAAATAAGAGTGATAAAGTATGCATTTTAAAAAATCGAATCAGAATCAGTCTACAAAGCTTCACCTTGGTGAGGTTCCATATTTAACATTTAAAAAACTGGATCAGGCAGGAGTGGTCCATGGATTTTCCACCAGAATGGGAGGTGTCAGCCAGGGCGTTTACGCGTCGATGAATTTAAGCTATCATCGAGGTGACGAGAAAGAAGCAGTGGATGAGAATTTTCAAAGAATCGGAAAAGCCATTGGTTTTGATTCTAAACGTTTGGTATTTTCCAATCAAATTCATGAGACCGGAATTTGCAGGGCGACACAGCAGCACTGCGGAATGGTAATGAAAAATATGGACGGTCTTGCAACCAATGAGAAAGGAGTTCCTTTATATACTGGTTATGCAGATTGTGTTCCGTTGTTTTTTTATGATCCTAAAAAAGAAGTGATTGCGCTGGCTCACTCCGGATGGAGAGGGACGGTGGGGAGAATCGGCGCTAAGATGGTTTTTTTTCTGGAAAAAGAATACGGAAGTTCCAGAGAGGACTTAATTGTTGCCATAGGACCGTCAATTTGCAGAACTTGTTATGAAGTGAGTTGGGAAGTCGCAGAGCAGTTTGAACAAGAGTTCAGGGAACATCAAAAAGAAGAATTTTTGGATGAGAAAGAAAACGGAAAATATCAGCTGGATCTTTGGAAAGTCAATGAGATTATTTTGTTGGAGGCAGGGATTTTGCCGGAACATTTGGATATCACGGATATCTGCACCTGCTGCAACTCTGATCTACTGTTTTCGCACAGGGCAAGTCACGGAAAGCGAGGAAATTTGGGGGCATTTATGGTTCTTTGAGAAAAAAATCATCCTGCTTTGCACTTTACGTGATTCATTTCATACGGTATACTAAAAGAAACTGAAAATAATGAGAGAGGTATATAGATTATGAGCAAACCGATCATTGCCATTGTTGGAAGACCCAATGTAGGAAAATCTACATTGTTTAATGCTTTGGCGGGAGAAAAGATTTCAATTGTAAAAGATACGCCGGGAGTGACAAGAGATCGTATCTATGCAGATATTACCTGGTTGGACTATCAGTTTACGTTAATTGACACAGGAGGAATTGAGCCGGATACCGGTGATCTTTTGTTGTCGCATATGAGAGATCAGGCAGAGATTGCCGTAGAGACGGCAGATGTTATTATTTTCCTGACAGATGTGCGGCAGGGACTGGTGGATGCAGATTATCAGGTAGCGGACATGCTGCGCCGTTCCGGGAAACCGATTGTACTGGCAGTCAATAAAGTGGACAACTATGAGAAATTTGTCTTAGACACATATGAATTTTATAATTTGGGACTGGGGACTCCGTTTCCGGTGTCTGCGAATTCTAAGATTGGATTTGGAGACCTGCTGGATGAGGTCATTGTACATTGTAATCCGCAAAATCAGGAAGAGACAGAAGACGAACGGCCGAAGGTTGCGATTATCGGGAAACCAAATGCCGGAAAATCTTCGATTATTAATAAGATTCTGGGAGAGGATCGCTTGATTGTGTCTGACATCGCGGGGACAACCAGAGACGCTATTGATACAGTTGTGCGGCGCAATGGAAAAGAGTACGTTTTTATTGATACTGCAGGACTTCGCAGAAAGAGCAGGGTGAAGGAAGATATTGAGCGCTACAGCGTAATTCGTACGGTCGCAGCAGTAGAACGATGTGATATTGCAGTATTAGTTATTGATGCAGAAGAGGGAATTACAGAACAGGATGCCAAAATTGCGGGAATTGCCCATGAGCGTGGAAAAGGCATGATCATTGCAGTTAATAAATGGGATCTGATTGAAAAAAATGATAAGACAATTTACAAATATACAAATAAAGTGAGAGAAGTGCTGGCTTATATGTCTTATGCAGAGCTGGTATTTGTTTCAGCAAAAACCGGGCAGCGTCTCTCGAAAATTTTTGATGTTCTGGATATGGTGATCGAAAACCATGCATTAAGAGTGCAGACAGGCGTGCTAAATGAGATTTTGGCGGAGGCTGTTGCAATGAAACAGCCTCCGTCTGACAAAGGACGCAGATTAAAGCTTTATTATATTACACAGGTTTCGGTGAAGCCGCCGACGTTTGTTGTATTTATCAATGACCGTCAGTTAATGCATTTTTCCTATACCAGATATTTGGAAAATCAAATTCGGAATACTTTTGGATTCCGGGGAACACCGATTCATATTATTGCAAGGGAAAGGAAGGAAAAATAATGGCGCTTTGTATTGCTGTTTGTATGATTGTCGGATATTTTTTTGGCTGTTTTCAGACAGGCTATTTTGTGGGGCGGCTGAATCACATTGATATCAGAGAATACGGAAGCGGGAATTCCGGTACTACAAATACTCTTAGAACCCTCGGAACGGGAGCGGCGGTCATAACATTTCTCGGAGATGCAGCAAAAGGGCTGATTGCAGTTAATTTGGCCCGTTACATAATTATGCCCGCGTTTCATGTGGAAGGGGAAGCCTATTTATGGCTGCTGACAGGATTTGCCGTAGTCTTGGGGCATAATTTTCCGTTTTATCTTGGTTTTAAGGGAGGGAAAGGAATTGCAACTACCGGCGGGGTGATTTTTGCGTTTCATTGGCAGTTAGGGCTTTTGTGTGCGTTGGTTTTCGGAGTGATTACAGCGATTTCAAAATATGTATCTCTGGGGTCCATCTGCATGGTGCTGATTATTCCGTTTATTTTATATTTTAATCATCCGCAGGACTGGAAGCTTGTGGCTGTCGGCTGCGTTTTTACAGGTATGGCAATCTGGCGCCATCGTGCCAACATTGACCGCCTGATGCATGGTACTGAAAACAAATTGGGTCAGAAAGTAAAACGTTAAGGAGGAATCTATGAAGAAAATCAGCGTTATTGGCGCAGGAAGCTGGGGAAGCGCGCTATCTGTATTATTGGGAAATAATGGACATGATGTTTCATTATGGACACATGATCCCCATGAAATTGAAATGCTTCAAAACAAACGGGAGCAGGAAGAGAAACTCCCGGGGGTCAAGCTTCCGGAAAATGTGAAAATTGAGGCAGATCTCGCAGCTGCATTGAAAGGAAAAGATGTGGTTGTAATGGCAGTTCCTTCTCCGGTGGTCCGTTCTGTGGCAAAGCAGATGGCTCCCTTTGTGGAACCAGGACAGGTGATTGTCAATGTGGCAAAAGGAATTGAGGATGTAACCTATAAGACCTTAACGGAAATTATTGAGGAAGAGATTCCGAATTCTGAAGTGTGTGTATTATCCGGACCGAGCCATGCAGAGGAAGTGGGAAGAGGAATTCCAACGACGGTGGTTGTAGGTTCAAAGAAAAAAGAAGTTGCGGAGATGCTGCAGGATGTATTTATGAATCAGGTATTTCGTGTGTACACCAATCCTGATATTATAGGAATCGAGCTTGGCGGAGCTTTGAAAAATGTCATAGCATTGGCGGCGGGAACCACC
>OFMK01002267.1_pt1 | contig 11082 bp, 10 predicted proteins | sample 1541781 | NCBI WGS metagenome assembly OFMK01 (sample SAMN04209250, study PRJEB22552) | human gut metagenome | biome: gut; material: feces | host: Homo sapiens | place: USA: Oklahoma
AAAACAGCTGATTCATCAACAAGTCTATCATTTATAAAGTTGTAAACTGGTGTAATTAAATATAATAATCATCATATCTCTTTGCATTGAAAACTTGCGAAATATCAATTCTATTAAAAGGGTATGTATTCCATACATTCTTCCAATTAATCCATCTCCCATAACTCCCTAGTTTCCTAATCTTTTGCAATACTATCATACTATCAAAAGAAAAAGCTCTTATTGCATCATCTATACTTTTCTGATACATTAAAACATAAAAATCATTCCTGTCCATATCTTCTAAACCAATAGATCTTTCTTTTTCGTTTTTTACATTAGTAATCTTTCCAAATGCTATGGTTAATACACAAATGAGTCTAAAGAAATCTCCAGCTATTTCATATGGATTTATCGCATAGGCCTTAACCTTTTGCTTTATTGACACCATCTTTTCAACTCCAAATCCATTACGCTCATCTACCTCTATCAATTCAAAATTGAACCAATCTTCAAATTTCATGTTGCTTTGTACGAACAACGGAAACAATAGTGATTTGATATGTTCATACAGCTTCCAAAAATCTCTTATCCTTCCAATATTTCCTATAGGATTTACTTTGCTTGATCCCATATCAATCAATTTAATGGCAAATGGCTCTAATTCTCCTAAAACAGAATAATGATAAGATGATAGCCACCTTAATTCTTCATCAATAGAATCTCTGTTTAAAATCCAAAGGATATTTCCTGGGTTCAAATCTCCATGAATAATATTATTCTCGTACAATGTAATAACTGCTTTTAAAATTCCAGCTGACAAATTTAAAGATGTATGTATACTGCTTAAACAATTTGAATTATTAACATCAAATTGTTTACTATTACTTTGAAAATAATTATTCCTTTTAGCTCTCCATTGCTTAATGGTACAGTAAGAAGATACACTTTCCATTATTGAATACCATAGTTTACAAGGATATGTGTATTCTCCCGCATCAAATATAACCGCAATTATGCCTGCTAAAGTTGTGTTTGCATTTTTTCTTGCTTCTTCTTGTGCCTTATTAGATACATATTTCTCATTTTCTTTAGGAAAATATATTTTTATTACTTGCTTAACATTTAATATTTTGTGAGTCACACTAAAAGTAACACCATTTGCACCAGAACCTAATGGTTCTTCCTCAAAATAATATTGTGCAAATCCAGCTATATCTTTTGTTTTTCCTACACGTTCGCCGCCACAATATAGTTTACCGTCTATTACCTTTAATTTTTTCTCTTGTTCACCACTTGTTTCCAATTTTTCTAATCCTTTCTTAAAAAAAACTCTATAGATTTTTTAGTAAACCACCTATTTTTTCCTTAATTATTTTAATAAATTTTATTTTCCCGTACAATCATTTTCTTTTTTAAAATTTTAAAAGTTTTTTCAAGTGCTTCTATTAAAGTTAATCCTGTTAAAATCACAACAGCCCAAATCATAAATAATGCCCCTGCTTTGTCCTTATCAAAGGTTACCAAAATAGCTATCAGAGATACAGGCATATTTATATACCCTAAATCTGTTGCCCACTAAATAAAAAAGTTCGGCCAGAACTTTTTCTCTTTTTCAATTTCATTCATTGTTTTCACTTTTTTAGCGAAATAATACATACAGACTATAGATACAACTATCAGTATTACTTTCCAGAAGGTATTAACTTTCGTTTTTTCCGGCGGAAAAAAGTAATCTATCATGATAACTGATATTCCAATTATATAAGCTATTTCACTATATAATCCAGAATAAGCTGAATCTTCCATGTCGTTTACCTTTTGTTTTAAAGCAGTAATTACAGATTGATGATACCGTTTCGCACTTTTCTTATCTTCCATATCACATATTCTACTGTTCTGTATGGTATCTGATTATCATGATAGTTAATCCCCCATACAGAATGATAAATATTTGTCTTTGGCATTACCCAGTTCGGTTTTAGAGCCAAAAGGTATAAAACCGAACTGGGTGTCAAGTCTATTTCTTTTCCTTCGTAGATAACCTGATAGGACATTCTCATCACAGCAGTATTTTTGATTTCAAATATGACTAAAGGTCCTTTTAAAATTATATTACTTATACTAACTTACCTTTCAATAACTCTGTTCTTCTACACCGGTAAATTATGGAAAAGGATACTTATTCCTTTTTGTATATACTCCCTAATTATCTCTACTGATATTATTTCATTGCAGCTATTATTTTACTTTACTTCCATGGATTCAAATAACATTATAGAAAACCCATTGGGATTTTTTAACTGCAATATTTTCAAAGACCTGTCTTTTTATTATTGTGATTCAAAAAGAAGATTTTATTTCCTGCCTGTGTTTCTCCCTCTAAAATTTTCAAATTCTTATTAGAATTATTCAGGAAATCATATGGTTTGATTTCGTTTTTTTCTTTAGGGACTAACTGTAACAGTTCTCCATCATATGTGAAAATATAAACCTTTTCCAGCTCGCTTATATATTCTGTTTGTATTTTACTTTTTAGCATTATGCCTTCCTATTCTGTCAAGCCTAAATTTATTGATTTTATAGGCTTTGACGATTTTTATTTACCTCAAAAACAGAGCCGGGAGTGATGGATATCGTAGTATCATGTACCGAATAGCTGATAAATGGATATAGTTTTAAAAGCATCCCTTTTGTTTGCTTTATAAAGGCTATTTTCCCTCTGATCAACTATGATGATGAACCTTCCGTGTCTAAAGGGATCATGTCCCAACTTCCTTCGTCCCATCTACCATACAATGAGTGCCAGCCAAGCTCCTAAACAGGGTCCATGCCCCATGGTAAATACCGATGCCGGCTACAGCTCTTGTTTTTTCTGTTCGATTGTTACTGACCTGCATTCATCTATTATGGTACTGATTTACTCAGTGGACGCTATACCATTACAGATTCCTGTTAGTCTTTTGGCTGATGTGGTCCGTTTCAGACCTCATCGTTTACGGGTTTCTGTTCCAGAACCCTGTCCAGTCTCCAATTCGGATTATCACAAACTCGACAGAGTTCTGGAAGTATTGACTGTTTTGCTCTTTATGCTGCTTTTGCGGCTAATGCAGCTTTTGGCCGTTTGATGTCCTTTAACATTTTTTGCGGATCATAGTCTCTTCCTGTTTTCAGGATGGTGTATATTACTCTTAATATCTTGCAGGCTATCACTATCAGGGACTGCATCTTTTTCAGCGGGTTGTCAGCCCGTGTTGTGTAATATACATACAATTCTTTAAATTCTTCGGCATGGGAAACTGCTGATTTTGCCGCCTGGAACAGCCAGTACCGGAGCCGTTTGCGCCCCCTGTGACTGATCTTTGTCTGCCCCTTGTGCTTACCTGAACTGCATGCTACAAGACTCATTCCGCTTAATTTCTGGATTTCTTTTACATCATCAAATCTGCTGATGTCTCCCATTTCTGCCACAATTCCAGCTAAAATGTTTTCACCCACGCCTTTGATCTCCAGGATATTTTCTGCATAAGGTATTTCCATACATTTTTTATGCAGGGTATTCTCTATCCAGGCAAGCTGTTCATCCAGTTTCATGATTTCTTTCGCAAACCACTTCACTGTCTTACGACCGACACCGGATCCATCTTTCAGCCCTACGCTTTTTTCTGCATACTCCACGATTTCACTGGCTCTGCTATAGCCGCGTCCTCTTAGCTTCGCTTCATGCCAGATGTTCCTCAGACCTTCTGTCCCCAGTTCTGTAATCTCTGATGGAATGCACGACACTTTCAATACTTCTAATGCGAATGAACCATCGATTTTTCCAAATGCGTCCATGTATTCCGGGAAATAGATCTTAAGCTCCCTGTGAAGACGGTTAATATTTCTAATACGGTCTTCTGTAAGCTGATCCCTGAACATCGAAAGTCTTCTCATGTCTGCATAGATTTCTTCCGGAAGATAAGGCATTCCGTAATTCCCATCTTTTACAAGGTTCGCAATCAGTTTAGGATCCTTTCTGTCATCCTTGAGCTGGCTGTTGTCTTCGATTTCCTTGCTCTGTTTTACAGCATATGGATTCACCTGGACAACGCTGATTCCAGCTGTGATCAGCCATGCAGCCAGTGCAAACCAATAGTGGCCAGTCGGTTCAAGCCCCAGGACAATCTGGCTTTTCTATTCTGTACTGCAAGCTCCAGCATCCATGCTTTAGCTGATTCAAAGCCTTCTGCTGTGTTACTGAATTCAAATGCTTTTCTGCTTAATTCCCTTCCTCGGATGTCGATCGCTCTTATATAATGAGTTTCACTGCCTATATCGCATCCAACTATAAGCATGTCATCCGTGATAAAGGAAAGTTTATCATTTTTTGCAAATTTACCGTTTGTTTCCAGTTCTCTCCAGGTATACGATTTTAATTCTTTTTCAACACCTTCTATCCGCTTGCAGAGTTCTTCTTTTGATAAAAGATTAACTGCCTGATTTTCTACATTTGCTTGCTTTTTTGTCTTATTTGTTTTAACATTCATTTCAGATACCTCTTGTACTTTAGATTTTTACTAACTGGCCGGTCAGTAATAATCTAAATTTACTTGAGGTATTCTTTTTGGTCAATTCCTTTTACTCTTTAAAGTATACAGGAAGCTCCTGAAACCAAATATAAATTCATGTATATAGCTTATCAATGCATAGTATTTTTCTACTTATTCATTCTTCATTAGATCGATGAAACAAGAACTATAATATTGATCATCTAGTTTTCGTCTCAAAATATTATATATTTTTCTATCATGAGTAGACATAATTATCTGGCAGTCCATAGATTCTATAATACTCCGAATCATATCTGAAAAGCCCAGCACATTCATATCATCGAAATGGCTAATCGGATCATCTACAAAAATTGTTCTGAAAGCAAGATTTTTTGTAGATAGTGCCCTTCCAAAGAATGAACTGAAGGCAACGGTGTTTAATTGAGCCGTACTAAAATACCATTCCGGACGGTATGATTCTGCTTCACCGTCGATTTGTTCATTTACCACAATACAAAGCTGCGGCTCATCTTTTTCATTAAATGACAAGTGGTAATCAACATTTTTCATAAAATCATGTGGATCAATCTTCTGATATATTTCGTTCATTATATTCTGACTAAAATAATCCTTTAACCTTTTTTCGAAAGTTCCCTTGACAACTTGAAAATGATCTTCTGCCTCATCAGTATCCTTTTTTGTAGATTCAAAAACTGTCTTATTAATGTCTATTTGTTTTGTCACATCTTTGTATTTCTCAAAATAATTTCGTGCACTACTCTCTTCCTGGATCTGCTCTAAATATTCTATCTGCTTCTTGTAACTATCCTCAAGCAGAATCCAGTTATTTAAATCTCTTTTTACACCTTCTTCTGTAAACTCTGTAAAAATTTTGCTCATAGATTTTATATTTTTTAACTTTTCCAACTCTTTAATTTGTATATCTTTATCTTTGATAAGCTTTTCCTCAGTATCCGTTGCAACATCATTGTATGTGATAATTTGAGTTTCCAATTTTTTCATTTCATATGAACAGATATTATCTTGTACACGAAGATCATTTAATTCTTTATAGAAATCATATTTTTCTGGTTTTTCTTTGAGAAACATTATGCAAGAAAACAACTGCGGCTCTTTAAGCAAGCTCTCTTTTCTTTGCAAAATGCTATTTATACTTCCTTTTATGGCTTTTATAGAATCAGTTAAAATACTTTTCTGGCTCTGGAGAGTATCTCGGAGTTCTTTAAGATTTTGTCTTTTTTCTTCCTGTAATTTTTCCCATTCTTTTACCATCAATAAGGAATACGAATCTAAGATCACCCCCTGTTGAACAAACCAAATACGGAAATCACTCATTTCCTGATCTAGTTTGTTTTTTTGACATATAAAATCGTTTTTCTTTGAACAGTAACTTTTTAGATCATTCTCCATTCTTAATATATCCTGTCTTGCTACCTCTACCTGCTCACATTTCCTATTTTGAAACGTCTGCAATAATGAGTCATACTCATCTAGAGATTTTTTCAATTCATATTGAGCAGAGGAAAACTTCCTGCTTAGTTCCTCTGTATTATCAATATTTATATTATCAATAGCTGATATCAAAGTCTCCCAGCTTTCAAACTTTGTATGACATAGCGGGCATATTTTTTCATCTTTATGAAACTGTAGATATCGTTTTGCTCTTTCGCAAATATCATGAACAGTTTTATTATTTTGATTAATTTTATCTATTTGCTTTTGATAAATCTCAATCTCGTGGATTTGAACTCGATATTTATTTTTTAATACATATAAATCTTGCTGCAGTTTATCTCCAAAGATTAACGCTATATCTATAAATATTCTGTCGTCTATTTCTTCAATATTTTCGGGAAGAATCAGATTCTCAAGCTGCTTTAATTTTTCCCTTTTTTCTAATAAGCCTCTTTCTTTTTGCTCTATTTGTTCCTTTACTTTTGCTAACTTTCTCTCCAAATCACTTAGCTGCTTTTTATTTAAATCTATTTTTTCTGCGTTAGAATCTATTTCTTGTAGTTTTTTCTCGTCTATGCTTTCCATTAATTTATTTAATTGCTCGCTTACCGACTGATATCTACTCAAAATCTCTTCATATTGTTCTGAATGAAGTTTAAGACTTTTATTAAAGCTATATTCCTGATTATCTAACGCCTGATAAATGTCTAACTGTTTTTTTACTCTGTCGTATCCATAAGAGTTAATTGATTCTAATGGCACCAGCTTTTCTTTTATAGCATTATTTGTTGATTTCTGCTTTTCGAGTGATTGTATAATATTATTTAACTTTCTTTTTCTTTTTAGTTTATCTTCACATTCTTTTATTGAAGATTCAATTTTCCGAATTGTATCCAATTGTTCCAGATAATATTCAATGCCGATAAGCTGAATCTTCTTAGCCGCTTTAATTTTTTCTGTAAGTTCTTCTAAATCAGTATTCCTAATCTCTCTTTCATATATTTGTACTTTATTAATTAATTCATCATATTCCAAAGTCCCCGCTTTTTGAATATCAAAAAATAAAGGTCTGCTTTGTTTTGGGAATACATTATACTTATCTATAATCTCAACAATTCTTTGCACCGAAAGCTTATCCTTCATCACTTGTTGCAGTTCACTTTCTAACGACCCTTTTTTCTCCTCAAGTTTACTCAATTCATTTTTTTTACTTTTAAACGCATTATATGAATTAATAAAATCTTCTCGTTCATCGGCAAGAGGTGTTGCACTATCTGTCCACTCTTCATACTGATCAGTTGGGGACTTTGCAGAAATAAAACTATCAATTTTATCATGAGGGAGTATAAGTTGATTCCAAATTTTTCTTTGGTCTTTTCTTCCCGTAATTTCACTTCCAAGATTTGCGGGAACAATTCTACAATCATTTCCATCTTTAGGTAAATTAGCAACTTTTCTTCTTATTAATTCACCATTATTTAGATTTATCACCACATAAGCTTCTTCATTGCTATGATCTCGATGATGGTAGATGGGACCCCTCATTTTTTCTTTTTCCTTAGCATTAAGTTTACTTATGCGTTCCACTTCTCCTTTAAGTGCAAATTCGATTCCATCAAATATACTGGTTTTTCCCATACCATTTTTTGCGTAAATTAAAACAAAACTTGCGGACCGTCCATTTCTGTCGTTAAATTTGATTACTTTCTCCCCTTCATATTTACGAAAGTTTTTTAATGTCAAGCTTTCCAATTTGGGAACAGTATCTACAGGAGCTTGTATGTCAATTTTAAATATTTTTCTTTCGACTTCTTGTTGATATTCTTCATCAGTGTTATATTTCTGTTCAAACACATATTTTTTTGCAGAAAAAGAATCTCCTTCTATTTGATTCTTTTTTTCAAGTTCTAATTTTTCTGAAGTAAACATACAAATGTAAAAATTACTTTTCTCTATAATCGATTCTACTTTAGATTGATATTTTATTGCCACATAATAATTTATCTCTTTCCAATTTTGATACAAATTTTCCAACTCAGGAAACACACAAATAAATATGTGTGAATGGTATGGGGTATCTGCATACATTTTACGAGTATAGTAACTGCATTTGCATCCCCATTTATTTTCTAAATTAGCTTTTAATTTCCAATTTTCTAAATTGACTAAACTGCCCATAGTTGTCTTAATACCCCCTCTACTTTGTCCTGCAATAAATTTTGATTAAGTCCGTTTTCATCCATCGTAGCTGCTAGACTCGCAATCTCAATAGCAGCTAAATTACATTGTACTGATACCCCATCAATAATATCAAAATCATCTGATTTATTCTCATCATCAAATAAGAACTGTCCTAGTTTTCTCTGTATCATTCTCGTAGAATAGTTTTTGCTTTCAGTGATATCTCTTATAACCTCACGACAGTCTTTTCTTGTATATAGGAAGAAAGCTTTATTTTTACTATTGAATACAAATATTGTTCCATTTTTTACTTTTCCTTGTTTTGCGAAATATTCTGTTTCTAGAAAACGTCCCAAAATGGATTCTGCTTTTTCTTCAGCACAAATGTATTCTATTTCAACTTTATCATCCTTATAGGGAGTCGGCATAGTTATTACTGGTTTAGTTACATTATCACCAGAAATAAATCCTGAACCATACAAAATAACCATAAGCTTTAATTTACCAATCCAGAAATCATCGCAGTTTCTCCGATTACTTTTACATGCCAATTCTTCATACCATTTTTCAACACTGTTTTCGGGTAACAAATGATAATCTTCTATCAGCTCTTCATAAGCATTAGTAAATAGCCTTTTTGCATCTCTGCGGACACGAGGAAACGCAGAAATGACCATTTCTTTATATCGTTCATAAGAAGGGGGATACCCTATATTCAGATTAGCTAACTCCAATAATTCTCTGCACTTTTCAGAAGAAGTTGCCCATAACAACGTTCCTGCGGACTTATCCCCACCCTCTCCTGAAATAACGCAAATTAAATTAATACTATTGTTTTTGAAAGAAAATAATCCTGTTCCCGAAAATCCTCTCATACTGCAACTGCGAGAAACTGTTCTCTCCATTGAGTTAAAATTATATTCTATAGAATATATCTGATTATTAACCACATTGTTAATTTTTCCTTGCAATTTTCGTTTACCCGCAAGAAAATTAGAACATTGTTTTTCGCATTCTTTATCCATAGACTCTGGGAATCCGTAACCATATACTTCGTCTTCAAATGTTCCTTGTGTTATTTGCATATAGTCCTGTGTATTCATCCACTCTTGCCATGGGACAAGAATCAGGGCTATATCAGCAATAGGATTAGACTCTGATACCGTATATGCAGGATGGATATACGCCATTCCTTCATCTGGCACAAAATCTGAAATATTCTTAGCTAATTTTGCTTCAACATTAATTTCTTGAGGATTTCCCAAACTATCTGTGCACCCTAGTAACAAACATACTTTTGATTCGTTTTCTCCAAATATGTCGGCTATCACATGTGCAGCTGTAAAAACTACTGCCATTTCTCCTGCACGTCTCAAAAACAAGATTCCAGATCCTTTCAACTCATTCCCATTAACTATAGCAATTCTTACCGACATCCGATTAATTATCTCAAAACATTCCGTATTCTCCATATATATAACATCCATCCTTTATCTCTAAAGCTTGATCACCTAACAGATGCAAAGACAATTTCTTCGTATCTAAAAATTCTTTACAATCCTCAAGTGTAAAATATTTTTCATGGTATTCTGTATTATACCAATCATAATTACAATACAGATTAATGCCTTTTTCACCTGCATTTTTCAGTAGATGAGAAAGTACAACTTTATTGGGCACCTTCTTATGATGACCGTTTGTACTCAATAAATAGTTATTCGTCTTAATCATCTTGAGTAAAGGATCGGACGTATTACTTCTGCTACCATGATGTGACAATTTTAATAAATCGACCTCTAAATGATCTGCATCGTTGATTTTTTTAATTCCTTGCAAGCACACTGATGGTCTTGCATCTCCCAAAAAAGCCAGCTTTATACTCTGGTATTCAAAAATGAAAGCTATCGAAGAAGCATTATTTATAGATGGATCGCTTACCAAATTTTCGTTCATCAAATCAGCTAAATTTTTTTTCACCATATCAAGATTACTTGCATATTGAACATACTCGTTTTCTCTTTCATACTTTTCCCATTGGTTTGCAAACTTTATTAATTCCTTTTCTCCAGGACTAATAAATCGTATTATTGCATCATTAGGCAAAATGGCTATTTCTCCATATACAACATAATCTACTAAGCGGTCTTTCAATCCTTTCTCTGATAATAGATCCAAAAATTTGATTCCATCCCCCACACTATATTGTTTATAATTCTGGTTTACACAAATTTGGTCTTCCACGCAATCAGAACCTTCTGAAAATTCCCTCGTCCCTTTCAGATTTCTTCGAATACCTCGACATGTATTAAAATAAATTTTTTTCACTGTTCTCTTTAATAAATCATCGGAGATTCTACAAATTCCCTCTATTGCTCCTTGTATATGGTCATAATCTACGTGGGTCAATACAAGTGCCTCTATTTTTTCTTTACGCTCATCAATGATCTTAATAATTGATGCATATTCTTCCCCACATTCTTTAGTGCCTCCATCGATCAAGATGTGGCTATACACTTCATTTTCACCATAGCAAATCCATATAAAATCGCCTTCATTCGCAGGCAAAGTAAATATTTTAACCATTTCCGTTCCTCTAGTTTTCCTTTCATCTGATAAAAAGGCAATAGAAAGCCCTCTAACAGACCTTTTCTATCACCCTCCCCCCTATTATGATTATAGCATACCAGTCCTATTATTCAACGCTTTTAAACTTTGTAAATATATCTAAATATAAAAATGCCATTTCCACTTTTTATATAATTAATTTTTTCTTTGAATATCCACTTTTTATTATCTTATCATAGGTATTCAGAATGTCATTTTTTCTAACAACATCCAATGCTTCTTGATACTCCATCCCTATAATATCATGCCCCATCTTTTTTCGTATCTTCCATACTACGTGTTCCACTGT
>OFMK01002269.1_pt1 | contig 11072 bp, 9 predicted proteins | sample 1541781 | NCBI WGS metagenome assembly OFMK01 (sample SAMN04209250, study PRJEB22552) | human gut metagenome | biome: gut; material: feces | host: Homo sapiens | place: USA: Oklahoma
CTTTTTGCAACAATTTATGTTTTTCACTTGTCTATTATAATAAAGGCATGTTATATTGCTATTGTCCAACATAATGACAAGGAGGATCGCTATATGAAGAAGTCAATCAATATTGTATGTGTAAGTATGCTGCTCCTGTTTTGTTTTATAGTGCCCTCGCTTGCGGTCGATTTTGATGAAAATCGCTATGTCCAAGATCGCTATGATAATTACATTATTTATTATAATAGTGGAACATACTGGCTTTACGACACCGAACAAGAAAAGGATATTTTCACATTCGACAGCTCAGCAGATGCACCGTCTGGCAGTTGGCTGCGGAATATGTACTTTATGACGGATGGCCGCATTTTATATTCTGAATACCGTCTCATATATCCGAATACCATCGCTGAATCCTTTATTTATGAATTTTCGCCCGAAACCGGAGAAAAAATGCTGCTCCGGTCAGATGTTGCTATTTTGCAGCAGGACATCGCAGGTCGTTTTATCTGCCAGCAGGTAGACGCTTCCGGTGATCCGTGCCTTGTCGGAATACTGGATGCAAATCTGGAAACGGAGTTGCTTCCATTTATTTACGACGAAATAGCCGGATACGGCTTGGGGCTTTACTGTACCCGTACAGACGAAAATGGAACCAAACTGACTGGTTATCTAAATGAAGCAACACTGGAATGGGTTGTTCCCATGGGGGCGCATTCCATCTCCATAGATAATGTCAATCGGCAACATTTTATTATCCCGGCATCGGATAGCAGCGAATCGAAGACCTATATCTTTGACGGCAATCATGTCACGGTCCTTCCCGGCCAATGTTGGGATGTACGTGATCAATATTTGCGCGTTGGTGAATCATCGTATACGCTGCGGGGAGAATTGCTGCCAGACAATCCGACAGGCGGCAGCTATCCTGCTGCCTGGACACAAATCAGCAGCTGGGCAGAAGATTCGATTGCCGAGGCGGAAGCGCTCGACCTTGTGCCTGAGACCCTGCATTTACTGTACCAATACCCAATCTCGCGGTGGGAGTTCAGCAAGCTGGCGGTGCAGACCGTCCGGCAGATCGATCCTGCTCTTGTGGCGCAGGCAACAGAAAAGGCTTCCGGCATCAAGTTCTTTGATATTGAAAATTGGTCCATGAACTATTTCTATGAGTCATTTGATGACATCCGCATTGCCACAGCTCTTGGCATCACTGAAGGGTATCCTGACCTGACTTTCCGGCCGGATGCAGCTATAACCCGCGAGGAAACTGCAACAATGCTCGCCCGTATGGTTAAGTTGATTGGACTGCAGCCGAGCGAGGAATCGTCCGTGACTTACAGCGATCAGGCACAGATCAGTGCATGGGCGCAGGACGCTGTCGATACAGTCTCTGCTGCAGGTATCATGAACGGCGTAGGCGAGGGCGCATTTGCACCACAGCAAACTTATACGTTAGAGCAATCAATTGTAACAATGACTCGTCTCTACCAATTAAATTAGTTGTCAACAAACGGCCTGCTATTCGTAGCAGGCTGTTTGTCTGCTCTCAAAAACACCCTCTTTAGCAATTCACGCAATATTTTCCATATTCACGTTTACTTTTCCCACCCAAAAACATCTTTACTAATTGACCGGTCAGAAAGCAAGAGATTATTTCTCCAATATTTCTTTTATCAAACTTATTTATGAGGTGTTTTTATGAAAGGTCTTTGTATTTTTGAAAGTCAGTACGGTAATAACCCTGATTGGAGTTATATCGCCGCTTGTGATGCTACGGATTTTATTTTCATCCCGAATGCTTATCCCTTATCCAACAATGATGCTGTCAATATGGCAAAGAAGATTGATAATTTCTTAACTGCAAGAAATGGTAAAACAGCAAATATTTGGATCGGCACTCCTGGCATTACCGCTGAAAATGCTTGGAAAAGTTATGATGCAGATAATCTCACTGATTTTTTGCAGGCTGTTTATGACGCTCTGAATACCAACGCCAAGAATAAAGTTGCTGGTGCGTACATGAATCAGGAGCGGATTTATGGCGGTATGGATTACAACAATGTGCTTAATGGTTCACAGCAAGGCAATAAGCAGATTCGTATTATGAATCAGATTCGCAATTATGTTAAAAGCGGCAAAATTCATGGTACGAAATTTATGTGGTGTCCCTATTACGGTTTTGGCTCGGATGCGGCCACTATTATCAAAGAAATTGGTCATGTTGCAGATAAAGTCCAGATTTTTGACTATGTAATTTTGCAACCTCATACAATGTTTGATCCTGATGCATCGACCGGTAATCTGAACGGTGTCAAGTACAGTGTTTCTGCAAACAAGGTATGCTATCGCGACAATGTAAATGTAATTTCCTCCAAAGTATCATCCACTCAGATTGGATATGAAATGGAATATGCCACGAGATTTTCTTACTCAACTGCTGTATTTAACGATTACAAGGATACCTTTAGTTCCTGCAAAAATAAGCCTTGCCTTTTTTACTGGGAAGGGAATAATGCAACAACCTTTGCAGAAGTGAACAGTTGGTTTTAAAATAAAAACAATAAAGCCTCACGAAATCGTGAGGCTTCATTGTTTTAAGAATGCAACACATTATACAGCCGCTCCATGGTCACGACAGCCTGCTCTATGGTGTAATTCCCTTCGGGCTGGAAAAGGTTGTTCTCCACGCCTTTCATAACACCAATCGCCTGCATTTGATACACATACGGCCTTGCCCACTCCGCAATCTGTACATCGTCAGCATATGCTGTATATTCCGCGGACACATTATCCCGCCCCTGTAGCGCATACACACGGCCCAGCATTGCTGCGGCCTCCTGCCGGGTGATGGACGCACGCGGGCGGAATGAGCCGTCCGCATACCCATTTACGATGCCGAGCGCGGCCGCCTGATAAACAGACTGATCTGTCCCGTCCCCGCAGTCGGAGAATGCAGTCCCATCCATATCCTCCGGCGGCACGCCGCCCAATACACTGTACAGCTGCATGGCAAGCGCGCAGAATTCTTCGCGCTGGATATCCAGCGTATAATATGTGGGCATGTCATTTGGCAGCAAATTGTGCTGCTCGGCAGAATCCATCTCTGTTTTGGCCCAGTTGCTGCAACCGCCGCTGTAATCTGCCGGAAGCAGCCTCTCGCCGCCGTTGCCATCGAGCAGGTAAGTATCCTCGCCACGCGTTCCGAACCATCGGCCGAAAGAATAATCAATATTATCAAAGTCATGCGCGCCGACGTACTGCCCGGATCGGTCGATCAGACCGCACAGGCCGTTGCCCTCCGCGCCGTACTTGATGCTGCCCGTCCACAGGGTGCTCCCTGTCCGGATCATCGCACGGTCATCGTAAAAATCGATTGTGTTTTCCTGTGTACTGCCGTCCACAACAAAATCCAGGATGATCTCCATATCCTCGTTCAGTAGCGCCAGTCGGTTTATCTCCGCGTTGTCTACATTCGACCCGTTCGTGAAAATCGTTTCAGACAGCGGCAGCATCTCCCTTCTGCCTATCGTAATGTAGCCCTCATCGTCCACACCGAATACCAGGCCGCTCAGCGGCATCTCCGCCGACGTAATGTTGCCCTCAGCATCTGCATACGCGCAGGTAGAGGTATCAGTCCCATAATCATTGCTCACTATCAGGAAGCGACCGGACGGCAATGGGGTCAACCTGTCGCAGTCTGTCGGCGGAATAATCCACTCACCAGTCTCCATATTCAGTATACCATAGCCGTCCCAGTTGCCTGTCCTGTCGCTTATATAAACCACATAGCAACTGCGATTAGGGATATCCGCAGAGTCGGATAACATAAAGCTATAGTGTTCATCTGCTGTTTCGTAATGCTCATGTAGTATATCCGTTCCATTTAAGACATCATCGCGGTAATACGACAATAACTCTTGCAGCGCTGTTTCCATCCCAGTGTCCCGCGCGGCAAATCCTGAAGCGGTACTTAATATCAGTACCAGTACTGTCATCATCATTACTTGCAGTTTACGCATAAAATACACCTCACTTAGACACAAAACGACTTGCATATTGGCTCTAAATTTTCGTGCACAGTATGTATAATTTATTGTATCACGCCAAATCAGATAGAACAAGATGCTTCTTTAATATGTAGCAAAAAGGAGAAAGCACTAGCGTATTTTCTCCTCTGCACATAAAAATTTCTTGAGATCACGCCGTATTTTGCTTAGAATCGCATAAACAGTGACTGGAGCAATACCAAACTTGTGCGATAAATCTTTCACACTTGCACCATCTATACGCAATAAAAATAGTCGGCGGTTACGATCCTGCTGTTTTGCTATAAAAGCAGCGATTTTCTGAAACTCGTCCTTAATCAGAACGCTTTCGGCGGGATCCGATAAAAATCCATGCATATTCATGGCTTCAGACAACGGGATCGTCCACATCCGCTTGCTTGTCCGAAGCCAATCATATGCTCTGCGTCGTGCCGCTAAATGAAAATACCTTTTCAAGTGTTGATAGTCATCCACTTTTCTCTCAGAGCTGGATTGAAGTAACTCCAGAAAAAGATTCTGAACAAGCGCATGGCTTGCGAAGCAGCTGAACGTATCTCGTCAATATGTAAATCAAACAAAAAAGCGGGCCTTGAAAAAGCTAAGTGAATATTGGGGAATAGACCCACAGAAAGAAGGAGTAGCAAAATAAATGGATACAATACGAGCAGTCAGCCAAACTTATGTTTCAATCATCGGAGCTGCAATAGGCTGGTTTTGGGGAAGTGGCAGTCCTGTGCTTTATGTGTTATGTGCGTTTATGATTATCGATTATATCAGCGGCGTCATGATCGCTATTGTGAGTAAAGGACTATCCAGCGCAATAGGTGCGAGAGGAATTTTCAAAAAAATATTGATATTGGCCTTTGTCGGAATCGGCCATGTAATTGATGCTTATGTTATTGGCAGCGGCCAGACATTCCAGACTGCTATCATTTTCTTTTATCTTTCAAACGAAGGTATATCTATTGTCGAAAATGCTACAACACTCGGGTTACCTGTTCCAGCCAAGTTGAAAAATCTCCTGAAGCAGATAGACGATCCGGAAAATTCAAATGATAAATGACTTGAGGTGTTTACTTTTTGCAGCACGAGTCCTCTTTAATAGACGACCGGTCAAAAATATTACTAAGGAGATGTAAAAATGCCTACAATCGTTGTTTATGGCGGCGAACTTCCTGCCGTATGCGCGGCGGCAAAAGCTGCTGCAACCAGTGCTTCGGCAACGATTCATGTTATTGTGCCGTACGTCACCGCTAAGCTGGGCGGCATTGCTACAGTCGGTGGTCAGAACTATTGGGACACCTCGAATGGTGAAACCAATCCTGCTAATTTCCCACAGCAGGGTACCTTTCCGTGGCTCTATCAGAGCGGCAGTGGTTACAACACGGATGAGATGGCGGACAAGCTGGAGGGTGCGCTCACTAAGTATGGTAGCCGAATGGTGATCCATTATGGTTATGATGTATGCGACTATACGACTGTCACCAGCCCGAATTATCAGATCAAGAGCGTGACTATCCGAAAGCTTTCCTACGACTCGAACAAGCGTGTTATCTGGGGCAGCACGTCCACCCGTTCCACGATCTCTGCCGACATCTTCATCGATGCGTCGGTGGAAGGACGCCTTGCGCGTAAGATCAATTCCGCCTGCACTACTGGCCGTTATGACTGGCCCTCTAACTATCGTTCTGAAACGGTAGTCAGCAAAGCAGCAAAGCAGCAGGCGGCTACATTGATGTTAAAACTTACTGGAATTAACCGTCAGGCAAGCACCGCTGGTAAGAGCTTTGGTTATAGTTATGACAGCCGATCCAAAGCCTACACCTGTTGGGGCGGTTCCATTCAGTACAAGGACAAAAGCAGCGCACTTGCAAAATTCAACGAAAAATACGACGGACAGGGTTACATGCTGAAGCCAGTTAACGCTGCACAAAACGGTGCCAACTCGAATGAATGGTGGATCAATAGCTTCCTGATCTACAACGTAGATGGCCGGGCACACCACCGTGACAAGGGCACCGCATTTTATCCCAGCATGGTTTCCGGCACAAAGAATGTGGATGATGCTTGGGTCGATGCACGAGCATTCCTCAAGAACCACGCTTCCGAAGTACTTGCGGCCCTGCGGGAATTTCCGGGTTTTGAGTCGGCAAACTTTGTCTATGATTCGAGCGGCTATCCGGTCGTTGGCGATGTCCTCTACATCCGTGAAACTGTCCATATGGCTATCCAGTCAACATATTCTGGAAGTAATGCGGAGAATGCCAACTACCAGGTTGGAACACTGGAAGCATTGCGGGCAGGTACAGGGTCTGGAAATGGCTCTGATAAGGCAAACTATTCTCACCGCATTGGCCTCGCACACTACGGAGCCGATATCCATCCCTATTCTCCGGAAGACTGTAAAAACAGCAGTGGTGAATGGATTTGGAATTATGACGGTTATCGTAAAATGCGTCCTGATCTGAACATTCAGGATAATGCGCCTACAAATCCTGTTTATCTCCCCTATGAGGCTCTGATTACCACCTACGTTTCTAATCTGCTGCTGCCCGGCTATGCGGCGAATGTTTCTTCGTTTGCGTGGGGCGAGATCCGCGTACTGCCTAACCTTTGTGTCCTGGGTGATGCTGCCGGCGTAGCGGCCGGGTACTGCGTTAATAATGGATATCTCCCCCGTTATTTGAATGATTCTCAGATCCAGGCAGTGCAGAACCTCCTGAAATCCGTGGACGCCAAAATCGATAAGTAATCCTTGCAGAAAAGCAGCAATCCATTGATTGCTGCTTTTCCTCATGCTATAATGCAGCCATGGAGGTGTTTCATATGAAGAAAATTACAGCCTTAATGCTTGCCGCCCTGCTTTGCTGCCTGTCACCGGCCTATGCAGCGGACACGAATCAATCCGGCGAAGTCACATGGTCAGTCGATGGGACAACGCTGACCATCAGCGGCGATGGGGCAATACCTGATTACAGAACGTATGATAACAATTTTAGTAATAATCCAATCGCGCCCTGATATGACATGGATATTGAAAAAGTGATTATTCAAGAAGGCATCACACATATCGGCAACAGTGCCTTTAGCAAAATGAAACACTTAAAAGCTGTAGAACTTCCCTCTACAATCACAGAGGTTGGCCCTTGGGCGTTTGCACTAAGTCCGATTACCTCAATTACTTTCTCAGGACCTGTATACTTGGAAAACAACGTTTTTGATGGGTGTAACGAATTACAGTCCATTGTATTTGAAAGCACTGTAACCTTGTCCAGTTACTCCTTAACAGGTTGTCCCAGTTTGACGGCGGTTCATCTCCCAGATGGTACAACCGATTTGGGTTGGGCTCCGTTCTATAACGGCGCATTGAAAGCAGTATGGATTCCTGCCAGTGTGCAAAGCGGTGAGGATATCTTCATGTCATGGGGCAGTGCAGATGGTACATGGAATTACAGGGATCTGACTGTATATGGTGAAGCCGGTTCATTCATCGAAGGGGAATGCGAGAAAGAGAACGTGACCTTTGTTCCCCGCGCGGAAGTCCCCAGTTTGACATTTTTCCGCAATCAAGCGGAGTATCCCACCGGGAAGTTCCAAGACATCTCCGTATCGCAAGAACCTACTGTCAAAACCGTCTATGAGCTTGGCATCATGAACGGACAGTCCGAGAACCGCTTTGATCCGTCCGGGCCGCTGACCATAGCCGAAGCGGCAAAGATGGCGGCAATGGTGAACAATACCTACAATGGCTTTAACGGCACCTTCCCTGTTCAGGAAAACGGTACTGCATGGTACCAGCCCTATGTTGACTACTGTGTCGCTTTGGGGATTATGACCGGGACGGAGTTCACCGATTACGACCAACCGGCCACACGCGCTCAGATGGCATACCTGTTCGCCAATGCGCTGCCTGAGCAGGAGCTAACGGAGATCAGTGATATGCCGGCGTTTCCGGATGTTACCGAACAGACGCCCTACTGTGAAAGCATTGAGGCCCTGCAAAAGGCCGGTATTGTGATCGGCGATGAAAACGGCTACCGGCCGAATGACACGATCTCCCGTCTGGAAGCGGCCATCATTATTTCCCGCGAGGCTGTGCCGGATATGAGAATTGCATAAGTAAAAAATTTCGCTGATATATTTTATCAGCGAAGTTTTTTTATGATTCAGTTTACTTTCCTCCCTATATTTTCTCTTTACAATTACACATGTGATAACCCTGCAGGGGCAATAGGATAAATTTAATTCGTAAACGTATTGTAGGAGGAACGTAAAATGGCTCATCGAGAAATTGCGCTGCTCAATAGCTCTAACCTTTCGAGCATTGCCTATACCTATAATAATGACACAATGTATGGAATCAAGGTCTTCCGCTTTAAACTCTCTACGGCTAAGCTTGTTCCAGCCGCTTTGGACCGCACCAGAACCACTATGTCCCAAATCAATCCAATTGGCGAATCCCCTACTAAAGTGATGGCAAAAACCAATGCTGCTACAATGGATGGCAGCAACGGAACTGGATTCTATGGCATCTTTTATGCCAACAAACAGTTATTCTGCTCAGGTAAAAAGATTTCTTCTCCATATGAAGCCTCTGGAGATGCTGTGCGCGCAGATGGTCGTGGTTTTCCCCATCTGATTATCAAAAATGATGGTACCGTAAAACTGCGCTGGTTTGATGGCACCAGTGATCTGGCACGCTCGTATGAAGCCTGCGAAGTAATTATTGCTGGAGCGCATCCTCTGCTTGTGGATGCTGATAGCGTTTTTGAAGTCACCAAGGTTTCGGAGGGTAAGCGCATTGCAAATGGTTCGAATCTGAATGATACTTCGTGTCGGTTCAACAACGGAATCACCGAAGGCAGCGCTGGCGCCCCCCATGCACGCACTATGCTTGGTGTTTCTGTACGTAGCGGCAAAGCATATGAAGTATTCATGGTTGTAACAGATGGTGATGCTCCCATGAATATCTTTACTGCCGCGCATCTTATGCAGGATCTTGGCTGCAGCGTCGCAATCAATCTTGATGGCGGCAGTGCAAGTCAGATGCGAGTTGCTTCGGGCTATACCAACAATATTAAAGGTATTTCACCTGGCCGTGTAACCATTATTGGCAGTGATTCCAAAACCTATGGTAGTGCGGTTTGCGCAGTGAAGAGATAAAGAGAACGGCGGCATTATGCCGCCGTTCTCTTTCTGTAGCGAGCTATATAGCATGCCAATGTTTTATGATATAATAACATCAAATATCTGGATTTTAATCTCTGCTCTGCAACAAATTGCCATTCTAATTCGTCTCTTTTATAAAAAGGTATTCGAGGTGATGTCTGATGACGAAAAAGAGATTGCAGTATATCTTTGCTTTTCTGCTGATCGCTGTCATGCTTATTGCGATATGGTGGTACATGGACGATACCCGCAGCCAGACATACTGTATTTCCCTCAGTCTGGGGGAAAGCGAACCTCTTATGCTGAAGAACGGAGAAGCGGTCGAAACAGACAAAGGGCTGACCGTTCGCAATCAGGTCCCCTTCGTTCCTTTGGATGAGATCGTTGCGCAGCTCGGCGGGGATTATAAAAATATGACGGATGCATCTGGACAAATCACCGGTGCGGTTTTCTCACTTCCCTGGCCGAGCGCACCGAACAAGCGATATACCTCACAGATTTGGCTGGGCCGACCTGATTTCCAACGCAATGATGAGCCGTTTCCAAACGAATGGGGCGGATATGGCTGGGGCGGATATATGCACAGCCAGCCAGAGGAACAGACCCCATTTTGGGAAAACGGAACAGTTTATGTCCCACTACACTATTTGCAACTGTCCGGCAGCAGTACCGTGCTGTGGGACGCGGATCGAAGGCGCGCAATCATCACCGCAGCGCACAACGAGGGTGGCATCTCCCCCATCCCGCTCCGCCGTACTTTTTTCAAAGTAAATCCGTCCATACGCGCTGCTCTTTCAAAAGGAGAGTCCTCAACAGAAAAAGGAAGAGAAATATACTATGGAAACAAGGATATCCTACTATATGTTGGCGAAAATCCCTCTGATTTTTTTACCATATTCCGGCAGGTACGCGGTATCACACTGCTAAGCGACCGGTATGCGACGCAGCGTGGTCTTCGCGTGGGCGACAGTGCGGAGCGGTTCTATGATCTCTACGGCAGCCCAACAGTACAGGATACCATAGGCGATCAGATGCAGGTAGTGCTGGAGGATGGTTGTGTAGCACAGATCCGTTTTGCCGCGCATTGAATTTTTTGCATTATCCGGTTTACTTTAAGGCAACTATTTCTTCTTTATAATTGTGCGCACAACATATTAAACTGAAAGAAGGAATAGTAATGGCTTATGGATATTTTACCGGAACACTTGGGGATCATCTGCGTACTGTCTCGTTTACTGTAACAAATGGTGCAAGCAATGAAAAAAAGACGTATTCCAACATTAAAATTTTTCGAACCGCAAGTTCTGAAATGGTCACTCCCTGCGTACGGACCAATGGCAACACGCAGACCCTTTCTCAAATGAACCCCAATGGCATCAGTGGTAAAGCGGTAATTGCTAAAACAAACGCCGCTCCTCTTGGTGGCGGCAATTCGTTCTACGGCATCTACTATGTAGCCGGGCAGCTATATATCTCTGGATATGCAACAAGCACAGCGGGTATCCCAACTCTCTCGGTAAACACTTATCCGGCATTCTGCCTTAAAAACGACGGATCCGTCAACATTCGTTGGTTTAAAGATGGGAATGATGTTGCAAAAGCCCTTCCGTTTTGCAGGTGTATCATTGGCGCCGCTCATCCTCTTGTATATAACGGACTTTCCGTTTTGGAGAACGATATTGTTTATGATGACTATACCGGCAAAAGAATCGCAGACTGGAATAATTTAACGAATCCAAATTATCATTTCAATGACGATATCTGCGATGGTCAGGCAAAAATCGAACGTCCGCGCACCATGTTCGGCTATAACCCAGTCCAGAACAAATATTACTTGGTATGCACAAATAGCGGCATGAATCTTCGCGTTGG
>OFMK01002270.1_pt1 | contig 11070 bp, 10 predicted proteins | sample 1541781 | NCBI WGS metagenome assembly OFMK01 (sample SAMN04209250, study PRJEB22552) | human gut metagenome | biome: gut; material: feces | host: Homo sapiens | place: USA: Oklahoma
GGCCAACCGGGTGCTGGGCTCGGGCACGGTGCTGGACACCGCCCGGCTCAAGTACCTGCTGGGGGAGCGCCTGGGGGTGGACAGCCGCAGCGTCCACGCCTTCATCATCGGCGAGCACGGGGACAGCGAGCTGGCCGTGTGGAGCAGCGCCAACATTTCCAGCGTGGATCTGGCCCAGTTCTGCACCCTGCGCGGCATCCAGGACCAGGCCGCCCTGCGGGACAAGATCTACCACGAGGTGCGGGACAGCGCCTATGAGATCATCCAGCGCAAGGGTGCCACCTACTACGGCATCGCCATGGCGGTCTCCCGCATCGCCGAGTGTGTGATGAAGGACGAGCACGCCATGCTCCCTGTGTCGGTGCTGCTGGAGGGCCAGTACGGCCTGGACGGCCTGTGCCTGAGCGTTCCCTCCATCGTGGGAGAGAACGGCGTGGAAACCGTGCTGGAGATTCCTCTGGACGAGAAGGAGCACCAGGCCCTTCTGTCCTCCGCCCAGCAGCTCAAAGAGGTCATCGCCACCTTGGACCTGCCCTAATTTTCATAAAAAAGCCGGAGAGCGACGTGCTCTCCGGCTTTTTGATTATAGATTCTGGATGTCCGCCACCAGCGCATCCACATCCTCCTCCCGGGTGGCCCAGCTGGTGCAGAAACGCACCGCTGCCCGGTCCTCGTCCACGCTCTGCCAGAAAGAGAAGGCGTACTTCTCCCCCAGCTTATCCCGCTGGGCCTGGGTCAGGACGGGGAACTGCTGGTTGGTGGGAGATTTATGGAGCATGGAGATGCCCTTTGCCCCAAACGCTGCCGCCAGCTTCTGGGCCAGAGCCACGGTGCGGCGGCCCAACTGTTCATAGAGGCCGTCCTGGAACAGGACCTCAAACTGGATTCCCAGCAGCCGGCCCTTGGCCAGCATACCGCCCATGCGCTTGATCATATAGCGGAAATCTTTCTGAATGGCCGGGTCGGGGATGACCACCGCCTCTCCGAACAAGGCGCCCACCTTGGTGCCGCCGATATAAAACACATTGGCCAGCCGGGCCAAATCGGCCAGGGTCACGTCGTTCTCCGCTGCACCCAGGCCATAGCCGCACCGGGCCCCGTCGATGTACAGGGGCAGGTGGTACTCATCGCAGGCCGCACGGATGTCCTCCAGTTCGGAGCGGGTATAGAGGGTACCCTCCTCGGTGGGCTGGGAGAGATAGACCAGACCGGGCTGGACGATATGCTCATGGGTGGCGTCCTCCCAGTGGTCCCGGCAGGCGCGGCGGATTTCCTGAGCGGTGATTTTCCCCTCCTTGGCAGGCAGAGGCAACACCTTGTGGCCGCTTGCCTCAATGGCTCCCGTCTCGTGGACGTTGATATGTCCCGTCTGGGCGCACAGGGCGCCCTGGTAGGGCCGCAGGATGGCGGCAATCACGGTGGCGTTGGCCTGGGTACCGCCCACCAAAAATTCCACCGCCGCATCCGGGGCCTGGCAGGCCTGGCGGATAAGTTCCCGGGCGTGATCGCAGTGGGGGTCCAGGCCGTAGCCCGCCGTCTGCTCCAGATTGGTCTGGGTCAGGGCCTCCAGAATTTTGGGGTGAGCCCCCTCCCCGTAGTCACATTCAAAGCGTATCATGTTCTTGCTCCCTTCCCGCCCTTTGGAAAGGGCGCTTGTTTTTTCTTATCATACCGCGCCCGCCACAACGGCGCAAGAATCCGCCCCTCATTTTTTGTGATTTTGCATATTTTCTTTGTTCCCTCTTCCTTTTTTGTGGACAATCTGCTACAATAAGGTCAGCAAATTGTATGACAAAAGACACGGGTCCGGACTCTCTGCCCTTCTGTGCGGAGGCCCGGCCTTTCTGCGCCTGAGGCAGAGATACCATCAGAGGAGGAATTACCATGGACGAACTTCTGGAGCAGCTGATCGAGGAGAATCGCCATTATACCAAGGAAGGGCGCTTGGCCAATTACATCCCTGAGCTTGCCAAGGCCAACCAGGATGACCTGGGCATCTACGTAGTCTCCAGCGACGGCAAGACCAGCTTCGCCGGGGACTTTCAGAAGCGGTTTACCATCCAGAGCATTGTAAAGCCGCTCTTTTTACTCCTGGCTCTGATGGACTACGGGGAGGAGATGGTCCGCGCCCACGTGGGTGTGGAGGCCACGGGAAAGCCTTTTGACGCCATCAACTACACCGACCAGGCCCTGCTCAGCGAGCATCTTAACCCCATGGTCAATATGGGCGCCATTCTGCTGTGCACCCTTATCAAGGGTGAGACCTATGAAACGCGCTTTCAGCGTCTGCTGGAACTGACCCGGAAGGTAGCGGGCAACCCGGACATCGACATCAGCCAGGCCGTCTATGAGTCGGAGAAGCGTACCGGCAGCCGCAACCGTGCCCTGGCCTTCCTGCTCAAGAGCCATGGCCTTATCCAGGATGACGTGGAGGAGGTGCTGGACTGCTACTTCAAGGCCTGCTCCATCCTGGTAAACTGCAAGGACCTTGCCAACATCGCCTTCGTCTTTGCCAACCGGGGCCGCCGCCCGGTGTCGGAGGAGCGTGTGTTCTCCAGCCGCTACGCCCACTATGTCAATGCCATCCTCATGACCTGCGGCATGTACAACGGCGCGGGCGACTTTGCCATCAAGGTGGGACTGCCCGCCAAGAGCGGTGTTGGCGGCGGCATTATGGCCGTCTCCCCCACCCGTATGGGTATCGGCATCTACTCCCCCGGCCTGGATGACAAGGGCAACAGCCTGGCTGGAATCCACGTACTGGAGGACCTGAGCCGCAAGCTCTACCTCAGCGTATTTTAACCGCAAAAAATTGCCGCCCATATGGGCGGCAATTTTTTATGCCTCTCTAGTCCAGGGCCTGCTCCAGAGCGTGGATGACGATTTTCATCGCTTTGATGCGGGCGTAGCGCTTGTCCACCGACTCCAGGATATGCCAGGGGGCATTCTCCGTGTTGGTGCGGGCAAGCATCTCGTTGACCGCCACCTGATAGGCATCCCACTTCTCCCGGTTGCGCCAGTCCTCATCGGTGATCTTCCAGCGCTTCTCCGGGGTGTTCTCCCGGGCCTGGAAGCGCTGGAGCTGGGTGTCCTTGTCGATCTGCACCCAGAACTTCAGCACCACCGCGCCTGCGTCGGTGAGCTCCCGCTCAAACTCATTGATCTCATCATAGGCCCGCTGCCAGTCCTCAATCGTACAAAAACTCTCCAGACGCTCCACCATCACTCGGCCGTACCAGCTGCGGTCAAAGATGGCGATGTGGCCCGTCTTGGGCAGCTTGCGCCAGAAGCGCCAGAGATAATGGCGGTGCTTTTCATCCGGGGTTGGGCTGGCGATGGGCACCACTTCATAGCCCCGGGGGTCCAGGGCGGAGGCCAAGCGCTTGATGTTGCCCCCCTTTCCGGCGGCGTCCCATCCCTCGTAGGCGATGACCACGGGAATCTTCTTGCGGTAGAGCTGGTTGTGCAGGTCCTCCAGCTTCTCCCGGCATGCCTCCAGCTCCCGCTGGTACTTCTCCTTATCCAGCGACTTGTCCAGCTTCACTTTCTCCAGGGACTGGATGTCCACCAGAGGCCAGCGGTGCACCGGCGGCTCCGCTGTGGGCGGACAGCGCAGGGCGGCGGTAATCTGCTGGTACAGCCAGTCGGCCGCCGCCAGCTGGGCACAGGGACCGGAGGTGGCGTCGATCACCTTCCAGGGAGCCCAGTCGGTGTGGGTGGCCTGCATGAAGTCGTCAAAGGCCTCCTGGGTGCGGCGGTAGTTCTTGTTCTGCCGCCAGTCGTTCTCCCCCGCCCGCCAGGCGGTGTCCTTGTGCTTTTCCAGCTTCTCCAGGCGCTTGCGCTGGGTGTCCTGCTCGATGTGCAGAAACAGCTTCACCAGCAGGTAGCCTCCTGCCGCCAGCTGCCGTTCAAAGAGGTTCACACTCTCCAGCCGCCGCTGGTACTCCCCGTCGGACAGGTCGCCCCGCAGCCGCTCCCGCACCGTCTCGTCCATCCACCCGGAGTCCAGGAATAAAATTTTCCCCTGCTCCGGAATAGCCTCAAAGTGGCGCTTGAGGAAGGGCCAGCGCCGCTCCTCCTGGGTGGGCATGGTCACGCTGCGCACCAGAAACCCCCGAGGGTCCAGCTCCCGGATGAGGGAGCGGATCATGCTGCCCTTGCCGGAGGCCCCCCAGCCCTCGATGAGCACGATCACCGGCAGGCCCGCCCCCTTGATGGGCTGCTGCAAACCGGCCAGATCCAGCCGCCGGGCCTTCAGACGGACTTTGCACTCCGCCTCGTCCAACTTTTTCCAGTCAAATTTCCACTCCTCAAGCATAAAAAGCGCCCCCTTTTGGTTTTTCTTTAGTGTATACGTACAGGCTGAAAATTACAATGAAAAAACGCGTCAAAAAGAGGTGATTTTCCTCTTTTTGACGCGCAGCTGGGCTTAGCCGCCCAGATAGGCTTTTTTGATCTCGGGGCTGCGGATGAGCTCCTCGCCGGTACCGGTGGTGACGATCTTTCCCGTCTCCAGTACATAGCCGCGGTGAGCCACGGACAGAGCCATCTGGGCGTTCTGCTCCACCAGCAGAATGGTGGAGCCCTGCTTATTCAGGTTCTTGATGATCTCAAAGATCTGCTCCACCAGCAGGGGGGCAAGGCCCATGGAGGGCTCGTCCAGCATCAGCAGCTTGGGGTGGGACATCATAGCCCGGCCCATGGCCAGCATCTGCTGCTCGCCGCCGGACAGGGTGCCCGCCACCTGGTTGCGCCGCTCCTTCAGCCGGGGGAACAGCTCAAAGACCATCTCCAGATCCTTGGGCACTCCGGCCTGAGGCTGGGTGTAGGCTCCCATCTCCAGGTTCTCCTGCACCGACATCTGCAAAAAGACCCGCCGTCCCTCGGGAACCTGAGCCAGGCCCCGGGAGACCAGCTTGTCCGCCCGGATGTTGGTGATGTTCTGGCCCTGGAAGGTAATGCTTCCGGTGCGGGTATGCAGCAGGCCGGAAATGGTCTGCAAGGTGGTGGTCTTGCCCGCGCCGTTGGCGCCGATCAGGGTGACGATCTCCCCCTGATTTACCTCAAAGGAGATGTCCTTGATGGCGTGGATGGCGCCGTAGTAGACGTTGATCCCCTCAACTTTCAAAATGGTCTCCATGGATCACGCCTCCTTCTGCTTGCCCAGGTAGGCCTCAATGACCACCGGGTCGTTCTTGATCTCGTCAGGGGTGCCCTTGGCGATGATCTGGCCGAAGTTGAGTACCGCGATACCCTCACAGATGCCCATGACCAGGTTCATATCGTGCTCGATGAGCAGGATGGCGATGCCGAAGGTGTCCCGGATCTTGACGATGTTCTCCATCAGCTCCGCCGTCTCAGAGGGGTTCATGCCGGCCGCCGGCTCGTCCAGCAGCAGCAGGCTGGGGTTGGTGGCCAGGGCGCGGACGATCTCCAGGCGGCGCTGGGCGCCGTAGGGCAGGGAGCCCGCCTTGCACTTGGCCAGATAGCCCATATCAAAGATGGACAGCAGCTCCATGGCCCGGTCGTGGGCCACCTTCTCCTCTTTCCAGTAGTTGGGCAGACGGAAGATGCCGCTCCACATCCCGTAGTTGATGTGGTTATGAAGGCCCAGCTTTACGTTGTCCTCCACGGTGAGGTTGTCAAACAGGCGGATATTCTGGAAGGTACGGGCGATGCCCGCCTTGTTCACCTGGACGGTATTCATGTTGTGGGTGTCCACACCGTCCACCAGGATGGTGCCACGGGTGGGCTGGTACACCTTGGTGAGCAGGTTGAAGACGGTTGTCTTGCCCGCGCCGTTGGGGCCGATGAGGCCGGCAATCTCGGTGCGGCCGATGGCCATGTTGAAGTCCTTTACCGCGGCCAAACCGCCAAAGTCGATGCCCAGGTGGCGGCACTCCAGAATGGGGCTTTTATCAATATCACGCTCGGGAATCTTGTTGGTGCTGGGCACCTCTACAAGCTTCACCGGCTCTTTGGGAATTCGGCTCATTGTGCCCCTCCTTTCTTCTCCGCCGCGCGGCTGCGCAGCCGGGCAAAGAAGCCCTGAATACTGGGGTTATTGGTGGCCAGCATGACCAGAATGAGGACGATGGCGTACACCAGCATGCGGTAGTCAGCAAACTGGCGCAGGGCCTCGGGCAGGATGGTCAGCGCGGCGGCAGCGATCACCGAGCCCCACATATTGCCCAGACCACCCAGAACCACGAACACCAGGATCAGGATGGAGGTGTTGAAGTCAAACTTGGTGGCGGTGAAGGTAACCTGGCTGCATCCATACAGAGTACCGGCGGCACCGGCCAGAGCAGCAGAGGTAACAAAGGCAATCATCTTGTACTTGGTCACGCTGATGCCCACGCTCTCGGCAGCGATGCGGTTGTCCCGGGCGGCCATGATGGCCCGGCCGGTGCGGCTGTTGACCAGATTGAAAATAATGATCAGGGTGATCATCACCAGGATAAAACCAGCAATAAAGGAGGAAATCCGGGCGGTGTTCATCACGCCCATGGGACCCTTAATGAGCTGGATGCCGCCCTCGCCCAGGGTGTTCTTATCGCTGAGGAAGCTGAACTGGAAGCCGTCCTTATCCACACCCAGATAGACGTTGGTCAGCAGGCTCTTGATGATCTCGCCGAAGGCCAGGGTAACAATAGCCAGATAGTCGCCGTTGAGGCGCAGCACGGGGATACCGATAAGGAAGCCGAAGAAACCGGCCAGGGCGGCGCCCACCAGCATGGCCACGGCCAGGCGCAGGGGAGTAAAGGGAATCACACCTGCCAGAGCGCTGGCAGCGGAGCAGCCCATAAAGGCACCGATGCTCATAAATCCGGCGTGGCCCAGGCTCAGCTCGCCGGACACGCCAACCACCAGGTTCAGGGCCAGAGCCATGGTGACGTAGGCACAGATGGGGATCAGCTGTCCCTCCAGCACAGAGCCGATGCCAACGGTACCCCGCAGCACCTGGATGATCAGGAAGGCCACAATGACCAGAGCATAGGTAAACAGGCTGGACCGGGTGGTCTTGTTCATATTCGCAAGTCGAATCATTCCTACCACCTCACACTTTCTCGCGCACGGTCTTGCCCAGCAGACCAGCGGGCTTGACCAGCAGCACCACGATCAGCACACCGAACACCACGGCGGTGGACAGCTGGGTGGAGATATAGGCGCTGGCAAAGATCTCGATGATGCCCAGCAGCAGACCGCCCAGCAGAGCGCCGGGGATGGAGCCGATGCCGCCGAAGACGGCCGCGGTGAAGGCCTTGATACCAGGCATGGAACCGGTGGTGGGGGTCAGGGTGGGATAGGCGGAGCACAGCAGCACGCCGGCAATGGCCGCCAGAGCGGAACCAATGGCAAAGGTCATGGAGATGGTGCGGTTGACGTTGATGCCCATGAGCTGAGCCGCGCCCTTGTCCTCAGACACGGCGCGCATGGCCTTGCCCATCTTGGTCTTGCCGGTGAACAGGGTCAGGCACACCATGATCACGATACAGGCCACAATGGTCACCAAAGTCACGTAGGAGATGTTCAGCGGGCCTACCTGGAGCTGTCCGCTGCCTACAATGGGGGAGAAGATCTTGGGGCTGGAGGACCAAAGCAGCAGGGCGGCGTTCTGCAAAAAGTAGCTCACGCCGATGGCGGTAATCAGCACGGCCAGGGAGGGCGCCTGACGCAGGGGCTTGTAGGCCAGCCCCTCAATGACCACGCCCAGGGCGGTACACACTACCATGGACAGCACCACGCCAGCCAGGGCGGGAACCACCATGGCAGCCACGCTGCCCTCCTCAAACATGGGGCTCATGCCCGTCACCGTAAAGAAGCAGGCGTAGGCGCCTACCATGATCACGTCTCCGTGGGCAAAGTTGAGCATTTTTGCAATGCCATACACCATGGTGTAGCCCAGGGCGATGATGGCATAGATGCTGCCCAGACTCAGCCCTCGGATCAGATAATCCAACAGGGTCAAGAAATCCATAATTCACTCACCTTTTCTCTCTTTTTGGGCGCATGGGAAAATTGCCGGGCCCTTCCGGCCCCTTTCCCATGCGTCCCCTTCTCACTTCAGAAATGGGTATCCCAGGGGGCTGCCGCGCAGCCCCCTGGGGATCGCTTTACGTTTTGACTGGGCTTAGTCCATGCCGACGTAAGCGCCGTCCCTGATGACCATGCCCTTGGGGCTCTTGGACACCGCACCAGTGGAATCCCAGGTGATGCCCGCGCCGTCGCCGGTCAGGCCGGTGAAGGTGATGGTGGGGAAGGTCTCCTTCAGCTTGGCATTGATATCAGCCGCGCTCATATCGGGGGTGCAGCCAGCAGTCTCCAGAGCCTGCTTGTAGGCGTAGACGCAGTCGTAGGCGTCAGCGGCAAACTGGATGGGAGTCTCGTTGTACTTCTCCTGATAAGCCTTGACAAAGTGCTGGGTGGCCTCATCCTCGTCATCGGCGTTGAAGGGGGTCAGCAGCATGACGCCCTCGGCCAGGGAGGTATCAAAATTCGCCTGGGTCAGGATACCGTCCATGCCGTCCACGCCGAAGAACTTGGGGGCATAGCCCATGGCGTTGGCCTGGGTCAGGATCAGGGAAGCAGCATCATAGTAGATGGGCAGGAACAGCAGGTCGGCCCCGGCCTGCTTGGCCTGGGTCAGCTGCACGGTAAAATCGTTCTTGCTGTCCGCGGTGAAGGTCGCATTGCCCACTACGTTCAGGCCAAGAGTCTCAGCCTCAGCCACAAACTTATCCTTGATGCCGGTGGAGTAGTTGTCGTCGCTCTTCCAGATGATAAAGACCTTCTCGCCCAGCTTCTGCTCGGAGATGTATTTGGCGGAAGCGGTGCCCTGGTTGGGGTCGGAGAAGCACATCTGATAGACGTTATCCTTGCCGGAGATGACGTCGGGGGAGGAGGCGGAGGGGGTCAGAGCAAAGATGCTGTCGGCAAAGTTGTAGCTGGAGGTAGCGATACAGGGCTGGGTGGTAACGGAGCCCAGGGAGATCTGCATGCCCCACTCCTTCAGTGCGTTGTAGGCGTTGACAGCCTTCTCAGGGTCGTTGACGTCGTCCTCGTACTTCAGCTCGAACTGGATAGCGCCGCCCTCGGCGTTGATCTCATCCACAGCGATCTGAGCGCCGCGCTGGGCAGCCAGGCCGTAGATGGAGGCGTCGCCGGTCAGGGGTCCGGTGCCGCCCAGCTTGAACGCGGCGCTGCCGGAGCCGTCAGCGCTGGTATTGGAGCCGGAACTGGAACCGCCGCCGCAGGCAGCCAGAGACAGCGTCATCGCTGCCGCCATGGTGAAGGCAAGAAACTTTTTCATAACAATCTCTCCTTACAGTTGGATTTCATATTGCGTATGATATATAAAAAGCGGCTTCGTTCCTGGGAACGCAGCCGCTTTTTAACCCGTTACACCCCACCTGATGGTGGAGAAAGCTGCGTTCGCTGAACCATCACGCCCAGAATGACCAATACCGCCAGCAGGGCGGCCAGAATAATTCGAGTGCTGAGCAGTACGGTTACACCCAGCAAAATAGCAAAAATGGACACCAGCAGAATGGTGTCCATCATGGCGTGATTCAGGAAAAAGCGCGCAAAGGAACCAGCCTCACGCTGGGGAGCAGCGTGGGACATGCACTGATATCGAGCTGCATAGCACTGCATCATCATGATCACGCACTCCTTTCCTTTCGCACTTCATCCGGATAAATCATTTTCCTTATTTTATGACAGCCCCGCACGTTCGTCAATGGGGCTTTCGTACAGAAACAGCACAGGTATCACTGTATATCCTGTCTCTTATGCACAACTTTCGACTCTTAAGCTTCTTCCAGGGGCACCGGGGCGGGTACCTTCTCCGGGTCGCTGTCCAAATACTCCTGGGATACGGCTTCCAGAGCCACCTCCTGCTCCCCGAGCATCTGGTTAAGCTGGTCCAAGCACCGGCCCGCTTTGCTCAGCTCATCGGCGGCGTGGGAGACGGTGGATTCCACCTGGCTGCGCAGCTGCTCATACTCCTGCTGCACCTGGCGCAGCCACTGCTCCATCTGCCGGCGGACCTGGCGGGCCTGCTGATCGGCCTGCTCCTGCACCGCGTGAGCCCGGCAGTGGGCCTGCAGCTCCATGCCCGCGGTGCGGTCCTTCACCGCCGCATAGGCGGCGGCATCGGGCTCCAGTGCAGCCACCCGGGCACGCAGACGGTCCCGTTCCTGGCGCAGCTGGGTCAGCTCCTCACTCTGGGCCTTTTCCCGCTGCCGGATGTCCTGAAGCACCCCCTTGGTCTGCTCCAGCTCCCGGGACATGCTTTCCCGCTCCCGGCTGAAGATGGCCTCCCGCTCCTCCAGCTCGCCGGAGCGGCGGCGCAGCTGCTCCAGTTCCTGCTTCTGCTGTTCCAGCTGCTTTTCCAGCTCCTGCTGCTTCTGCACATTCTCCGCGGCGGTCTTTTCCAAATAATCCAGCACGTCCTGGCGGTTAAATCCGCCTACGGCGGCACTTCGGAAGGGATGATCCATGGGGCACCTCGTCTCTGCCCCAAAATCCGGGGCGTTTTGTCAGTTTCCGTGTTATTCTACCACACTTCCAAAAGAATTACAATTCTTTCTGTCCTTTTGCCCGTTGCTTTTCATTGACGGCCCAAATTCGGGATGGTATACTATATTAGTTTTAAATGAAACGAGAGGGGTAACTTTATGTGGGTTTCCGACCAATGGAAGGACTATGAGCTCATTGACTGCGGGCGCGGCGAAAAGCTGGAGCGCTGGGGGGAGCAGCTGCTGGTGCGGCCCGATCCTCAGGCCATCTGGAACACGCCCCGCACCCACCGCGGCTGGAAGGTGAATGCCGGGCGGTATGCCCGCTCCTCCACCGGAGGCGGCCAGTGGCAGAACAAGTCCATGCCCCAGCGCTGGACCGTGTCCTACCGGGACCTTACCTTTAATATTAAGCCCATGAACTTCAAGCACACTGGCCTGTTTCCGGAGCAGGCGGCCAACTGGGACTGGGCCCGGGAGCAAATTCAGAAAGCGGGCCGTCCCATCAGCGTGCTGAACCTGTTTGCTTACACCGGCGGAGCCACCG
>OFMK01002275.1_pt1 | contig 11045 bp, 9 predicted proteins | sample 1541781 | NCBI WGS metagenome assembly OFMK01 (sample SAMN04209250, study PRJEB22552) | human gut metagenome | biome: gut; material: feces | host: Homo sapiens | place: USA: Oklahoma
TGGTCACGCCGGTTTTATATTGGAAGAGTGGCCGCACAGCGGCACATCAACTGTTTCTATACCGGATGCTGCAATCGAGCTTTTTGCTCCGTACGCAGGTCTTCTGCAAAAAGACCTTACAGCATTTGCAGCAGCTCGATCTGCTCCCCCGACGGGCCGGTGAAAAACCAATTCTGCAGCCCGCCAAAGGTATTGGGCAGCACCTTCTTCTCCGGTGCCGTAAACGAAGTTACCCCCGCTGCCTTCAAAGCCGCTGCCGTCTGATCCAAATCATCCACATAAACCGCAAAGTGCGGGATGCTTCCCTCCCCCGACGGCACCAGTGTGCCGGCCGGCGGCTCGATCAGCTCCAGCGTAAAGCCACCGAACGAAACCAAAGCCAGTTTTTTCAGACCATCCGGTGTTTCCACGCCGTCGCGCTGTTCCACGCGGCCGCCTATCTTTTCGTAAAACGAGATACTCTCCTCCATATCCGCCGTATAAATCGCAATATGGCCCAAGCCTATGTAATGTTCTTTCATCCTGTTTACCTCCTTTACTGTTATTATTTTACCATATATTTTGTGATCTGCAACAGCTTATCGCAGCCCCCATAATGCCCTTTTCCACAACTAGAAAAGCTGCCCAAGGGCAGCTTCAAGCTGTAACAAAGTATTTTGCCAATGGGGATGCTCACAATACGCGCGGTAGCGCGCATAAACTATCATTTGCAGTGCAAATGCATAAAAAGTCAGGACATGTGCCTGACTTTTTATACTTTGAGAGAGAAAAAGTTTCTGGATAGGAATTTTTTCTCGTTCATGTTTGGCGTAGTCCAAACATAGATTGTCGGAAAAACGAAGTTTTTAGACAGTCTCAAGCTGCCCGAGGGCAGCTTTTCTATTGCTTTATTCCTGCACTGTCTGAACGACCGATGCGGAAGCCTTTGTCTCCTGATAGCGCTCGAACGTGCTGGTCTCGCTCTTGCCAAAGCCAAGGGGCGAAAAGACCACATAAGCTGCTACCATGACCAGCAGCGTTGCCGCCGCCCAGAACTTGCCGTGCTTCCACGGGGTCATATCAACCGCCTTGGCATCGTGCAGCACAAAGTCTTCCGGACGCGGGTTCTTCTTGACGATGACCCACATCAGGATCATATCAAACACAAACAGCACTGCGGTGAAGTACAGGTAATGCATATCCTTCATCCACGGGATCACGTTGCGCAGACCAAACTGCAGCGTAAAGTACAGCACCACGTGTACCGGAATAACGATCTTTGCAGCGATTGCCGGAACCTTCTTCCAGAAGAAGCCGCACAGCAGACAGACAAAGATCGGCGTGTTGAACGCTGCAAATGCAGAGTTTACAAAGCTTGTGATACCGCCCATGTACAGCATGAACGGGCTCATGATAGTGGATACGATCGCAACGACCGTACCGAAGTTCTGACCGATCTTAACCATGTGCGAGTCAGACGCCGTCGGATTGAAGATCGGGCGATGGATATCCAGTGCGTAAATGGTGGACGCGGAGTTCAGCACCGAGTTGAACGAGGACAGGATCGCACCGAACATAACGGCAGCAAAGAAGCCGAGCACGGGCTTGGGCATAACCTCAGCTACCAGCATCGGATAAGCCGCGTCACCGCTGCCCCAGTCCTGACCCGGATAAGCCAGTGCACAGATAATGCCCGGAATAACAATGATCAACGGAGTCATAATCTTGAGGAAGCCTGCAAATACTGCACCCTTCTGTGCTTCCTTCAGGTTCTTAGCGCCGAATGCGCGCTGGATGATGGACTGATTGGTTGCCCAATAGTACATGTTGTTGATCAGCAGGCCGGTAAGCAGCAGCGGCCACGGGAGCCACGGTTCGGGCGCATTGACCTCATTGATCGCGTTCAGGTAGGACGGATCGGTGTGCAGAAACTTGTCAAAGCCATCCAGGAAGCTGCCGTCGCCGCCGAGCTGGCCGGACAGGAACATAAAGCCGAACACCGGCACCAGCAGTCCGCCGACAATGAGACCCAGACCGTTGATCGAGTCGGACAGGGCAATCGCCTTCAGGCCGCCGAAAATTGCATAAATCGAACCAACAACAGCCGTTGCCACACAAACAATGGCGATTGCCGCAAAGTACGAAATGCCAAGCATCTTATCCAGACCGAAGATGTTTACAAACACCTGCGCGCCGGCATACAGAATGTTGGGCAGCATAATAACAACATAGCTGAGCAATACAATGATGGATACCAAACGGCGGGTACCCGCATCGTAACGCTGCTCAAAAAACTGCGGAATGGTGGTCAGGCCGGTTTTGAGATACTTGGGCATCAGCACAAAGGCCAGAATGACCAGTGCAATCGCCGAGGTAACTTCCCAGCCCATGGTACTCATGCCGACACGAACTGCCTGTCCGTTATTGCCGACAAGCTGCTCCGCCGACAAGTTGGTCATCAGCAGTGAGCCTGCAATGACCGGGCCGGTCAGACCGCGCCCTGCAAGATAGTAGCCATCCTGCGTATCCAGATTATCCCCTCGGGTTTTCCACCAGGAGATAATCGCGACGAGTGCCGTGAACCCCACAAAGGTGATCGCGGTAAACGTCAGTGAATTAAAAAATTCCATGCATGTTCTCTCCTTCTCACATTTGCATGTCCTTTGCTGCCAGCCCCTATTCCGGCAGCCGTTTCTCCCATGCGCACCGCATGCTCTTTCCGTGCATTGTGCATAATAAAACGCCAGATTTTACCCCGGCGATCTATAAATGTGCATATTACTTGCGCATTTCGGATATATAATAACATTATTCTGGTCATTTTTCAAGTTTCTTTGTAACAATCTGTTCATAATTGTATATTTGCACAAAATCAATTTCCTTCTGCTTTGTGAAAAAGCTGACATCACGAATGTATTCCAAAAAATGTATTTTGTTTGCACATTGCACATAACACTTTCAAAAATACACACTTTTTTCTCATTTTCATAAATTTCCCAACTCATGGAATATCAGCAGATGAAAAAACCGCCGCAGCTTTCGCCGCGGCGGAACAGCAGAATGTCTGCTGTCTGTTCTTTTACGCTTCGCTGTCCTTTTCCATGCGCGTTACCGCAATAGACAGATCGTCAAGCTGCTTATCATCCACCACATCCGGGCAGGACATCATCAGGTCAGATGCATTCTGCACCTTCGGGAAGGCGATCACATCGCGGATGGAATCCAATCCCGCAAGCAGCATGCACAGGCGATCCAATCCATAGGCAAGGCCGCCGTGCGGGGGTGCGCCGTAGGAAAACGCCGTGATCAGATGGCCGAACTGCTCCTTTGCGCGCTCCTCGGTGAAGCCGAGCGCCTCAAACATCTTGGTCTGCAGCTCGGGATCGTGGATACGGATCGAACCGCCGCCCAGCTCGCAGCCGTTCAGAATGATGTCATACGCCTTGGCGCGCACCTTGGCCGGCTCGGTTTCGAGCAGCGGAATATCCTCGTCCATCGGCGCGGTGAAAGGATGATGCTTTGCAACCAGGCGATCTTCTTCCTCGCTGTACTCAAACTGCGGGAACTCGGTGACCCACAGCAGCTTGAAGTCATCCTTTTTGGCAAGGCCGAGCCGCTTGGCCAGCTCGCAGCGCAGTGCGCCAAGCGAAACCAGCGCGGTCTCCTCGGAAGCGTCCGCTACCACGAACAGCACATCGTTCTCGTGCATGTCCGCGCGTTCCTTGATCGCCGCGATCTCCTCTTCGGTCAGGAACTTGGCAAAGGACGAGGTCATCGAACCGTCCGCCGCCAGCTTCATCCACGCCAGACCCTTGGCGCGGTAGGTCTTGACAAAATCAGCCAGCTTGTCGATCTCCTTGCGCGGGAACTTGTCCGCGTAGCCGTTGATGTTGATCAGCCGCACCGTGCCGCCGGCTTCAACCGCACCCTTGAATACGCCGAAACCGCAGTTTGCCGCAATATCCGAAATATCCTTGATCTCAAAGCCGAAACGGGTATCCGGCTTATCCGAGCCGAAGCGGTCCATCGCCTCGCGCCACGTCAGGCGCGGCAGCGGAAGCTGAATGTCCACATCCAGTACTTCCTTGAACACGCGCTTCAGAAAGCCTTCATTGACCGCAATGACATCATCCTGCTCAACAAAGCTCATCTCGAGGTCGATCTGGGTGAACTCGGGCTGGCGGTCAGCGCGCAGATCCTCGTCGCGGAAGCAGCGGGTGATCTGGATATAACGATCCATGCCGGACAGCATGAGCAGCTGCTTATACTGCTGCGGAGACTGCGGCAGCGCATAGAACTTGCCCGGATGCACGCGGGAGGGCACAAGGTAATCACGCGCACCTTCGGGCGTGGACTTGGTCAGCATCGGGGTTTCGATCTCGATAAAGCCCTGCTCGTCAAAATAGTTGCGAGCCACCTGCGTTACGCGATGGCGCAGCATCATATTGCGCTGCATGGACGGACGGCGCAGATCAAGATAACGGTACTTCAAACGGATCTGATCGCCGACTTCCTTACTGTCATCGATCTCAAACGGCGTGGTTTCCGCGCGGGACAAAATGCGGATATCTTCCGCAATGATCTCAACCTCGCCGGTCGGCATCTTGCTGTTGACCGCCGCCGCGTCGCGCGCGACCAGCTTGCCGTGCACTGCCACAACAAACTCGGTGCGGCAGGTAAAGGCAATGTCGAACAGGCCGGCATTGACCGACTTGTCAAACGTACACTGCACGATGCCCGCGCGGTCACGCACGAGCAGGAAGAGGACGCCGCCGTTATCGCGCACGCGGTCGACCCAGCCGTTGACCGTGACTTCCTGCCCTGCGTCGGACAGGCGCAGATTTCCGCACATATGCGTGCGCTTCATCCCATGGATAGAAGTTTCATTCATGTTTTATCAATCCTTATTTTTAAGATTTGTTTGATGATGGAATTATTGGTTATCTTTCTCTTTCATCACCGAAAGAATATCCGGCAGAAAATCTTTCAAGATGGTAGGCATCACAAGGCCGAGAATAACGGCGACAATCGCTATTACCAGAAAGCCATGTGCAAACAGGAGGGCACCGCACAGCACACCTGTGCAGCGGATGATGGTATTCTGCAATTTCTGCATAAGGCGACCTCCTTATCCAGTTGAGATACTACCTGTTTTTTATCGAAACGACAAATTATTTGTCGCAGATGACCCTGCCCTGATTTTTTGCGGCAAGACCGTCCCGGATGCGGGAAACTGCCTACTCATTTCGAGTTTTTTCTATGAAATCCGCCGTACGAACAGCGTTTTTCCCTTTGATGATGAGCAATATGCCGACAATCAACAGCAGCAATCCGCACACCACACTGACGCCGCCGCTCATTTCTATCATGATAGCACCCAATGAAAACAAAAATAATGCAGCTACCGCGCAGATTGTCCCACAGACTACAAGTGTACAGCCCCAAATCAGATCTTTCATTTGTCTTGATTCTCCTCCTGCTGCTACGCATTTATGTCTCGGACTTCACGAACCAGCTCCGGAACCTGTGCCACACCCACGCAAATCATCACAACCAGCATAATCCACTGCTTTTCTGCCGCCGGTAATGCATGCAATCAATGCTGCATAGTGTTTCATGCTTGCGCTTTGTCCATAATCACCTTGCCCTGATTTTTCGTCGCAAGGCCATCTCGGATGCGGGAAACCGCCTCCTCGAGCGAAACCTTGACCTGCTCGCCGGTCTCCATATCCTTAACCGCAAGCACGCCTTCCCGAATTTCATCCTCACCGAGGAAAACCACATACGGGATACCAAGCTTGTCCGCATAGCCGATCTTGTGCTTGAACTTTTTCTGCTCGCTGTAAAGCTGGGTGCGGATACCCGCGCCGCGCAGCGCGGTTGCCGTGGCGATCGCCGCGACGGTATCGTCGGTCATCGGCAGGATGAGCACATCCGCGGGCGCACAATTCTGTTTGTCGTTCAGATAGCCCTGCTCGCCCAGCACGTAGAACAGGCGCGTCAGACCGATCGAGATGCCCACGCCGGGCAGCTGCTTATCCGTGTAGTACTCCGCAAGGTTGTCATACCGTCCGCCCGAGCAGATCGAGCCGATTTCCGGATGATCGAGCATGGCGGTCTCGTACACCGTACCGGTGTAGTAATCCAGACCGCGGGCAATGGTCAGGTCGATCTCGAAATGGTCAGCCGGTACGCCGAAGGCCTGCATATACGTCGCAACCGTTTTCAGCTCATCCGCGCCCTGATCGAACACTTCATTTCTGCCCCGGTAACCCTCGAGTGCGGCAAGGATACCTTCGGTGCCGCCCGGTGTCGCAATAAACCGCAGCAGCTCGTCCGCAGTTTCCGCTGCAACGGCGAAATCCTCTGTCAAAATCGCCTTTACCTTTTCCGCGCCGATTTTCTCCAGCTTGTCGATCGTGCGCATCACGTCGCCCGCCTGCTCGGTCAGGCCGAGAATGGCAAAAAAGCCGTTTAATACCTTACGGTTGTTGATGCGGATCTTAAAACGTTCGAGCCCCAGCGAGGTAAAGGTCTTATAGATGATGCTCGGCACCTCGGCCTCGCTCATGATATCCAGCTTGCCGTCGCCGATGACGTCGATATCCGCCTGATAGAACTCACGGAAGCGGCCGCGCTGCGCACGCTCGCCGCGGTAGACCTTGCCGATCTGGAAACGGCGGAACGGGAAGGTCAATTCACCGTAGTGCTGGGCAACGTACTTGGCCAGCGGTACGGTCAGATCAAAGCGCAGGGACAGGTCGCTGTCACCCTTCTGAAAGCGGTAAATCTGCTTTTCGGTCTCTCCGCCGCCCTTGGCCAGCAGCACCTCGGAAGATTCGATCAGCGGGGTATCCAGCGGATAAAAGCCGTACAACGCGTAGGTTTCACGCAGCACCTGCATGATGCGCTCCATCTGCACCTGCGGTGCGGGCAGCAGCTCCATAAAGCCGGACAGGGTTCTCGGTTTCACTTTTTCCATAGTTTTGATTCTCCTCAAGACAGACCGATGCACCGGACAGGCCAGACCGCCCATCCGGTGCAACGATATCCGTCATTTTATTTTCTGTTCTTGGGGTTGACGATGTTACGCCAATCCAGATCGCCGCGGTCCAGACCGAGGATGAGCATTTCAGCCGTTGCCGAGTTGGTGGCGATCGGGATATTATGCATGTCACACAAGCGGGCTATGGCGTGCATATCCGGCTCATACTGCGCGTTGGACATGGGATCACGGAAGAACAGCACCAAGTCGATCTCGTTATAGGCCACGCGGGACGCGATCTGTTCCTCGCCGCCCTGCATACCGGCCAGACACTTGTCGATCTTCAGCCCGGTTGCTTCCTCCACAAATTTTCCGGTCGTTCCGGTCGCACAGATGTTATGCTTAGCCAGAACACCGCAGTACGCCATACAAAACTGTACCATCAGCTCTTTTTTTCGATCATGCGCGATCAGCGCAATATTCATTGACAAAACATCCCCTTTCCCAGCGTTCTCCCTGCAAAAAGATACGCCGTTTGTGCACTCTCTCTTATCCGTTTGCTATATTTTCATCAGCGGCACCCGTTCGCCTTCCAAACGACGCGCAATGTTCTGAAAGGCGTGCGATGCACCGCTTCGCTTGACGGACAATATACTGTTTCCGCTGTTGCCGCAGACGATCAGATCTTCATCCTCCGGCACCAGCCCAAGCAGCGGCAGCCCCGCCTCATCCATCGCATCATCGATGTTGGCAGACTGGCCGCGGCAGATCATCTGCGGCCGCACCCGGTTGAGCACCATGCGGATACGCTGGATGCAGTACTCTTCCTCCAGCTTGCGGGCACACCGTTCCGCCCCGCGGATACAGGCGCGGTCGGTCGCGGTGACAATGATTGCCTGCGTGGAAATATGTGCAAGCCACGAAAGCTCCGCCGGCAAACCGGCAGGACCATCGATCAGCAGATAATCAAACGCAGCTTCCTCCGCCTGCACGGCGAGCTGCTCCATACCGCGCTCACTGAGCGCAGGCAGGGCGACAGGCGCTGTCAGCAGATACAAATTTTCATACACCGGATGCCGCGCCATTGCATCACAGAGCATGACTGCGCCTCCGGCCACATCAGCAAAGGAGTAAACCACCCGATCCGACATACCGAGCACAATGTCAAGATTGCGGAGGCCGCAGTCGCCGTCGATCAGGAGCACGCGCTGTCCGGCCTGCGCCAGTGCCGCGCCCACCCCCGCCGTAAGGGAGGTTTTCCCTGTGCCGCCCTTACCGGACGCAACCAGAATCACCTTCAACATACCGCCTCCGAAACAGAAAACTTTTCTACTTTGTATTATAAGCCATCGCTTGCCAATTGACAAGCGCAAATCCCCATGCGGCTACAATTATTTTATCATCGAACTGTTTTTACGGCAGCAGCGTATTCTCTGCCTCGACCGGTTCGACCGTATCCGCCTCATCCTCTGCAAAGTACGCATCCAGAATATCCCGCACGACCGGCGCGACCGAGGAGCCGTGTCCGGCATTTTCACCGACCACGCAGATCACGATCTCAGGATCATCAAACGGTGCAAAGGCAACAAACAGACCGTTGTCAAACTTCATGCCGTCATCAAAGCTTTCCGCCGTACCGGTCTTGCCGCCCACCTTGATCGGATATTCCGCAAACACACTCGCCGCGGTGCCGCCTTCTGCCGTAACATCGCTCATGCCCTGCATGACCAGACGCAGCGTTTCCGCGTTCAGTTCGATCGTGCCGATCACTTCCGGCTTCTCCTCGCGCACCACATCCGCATAGTCATACGTTTTGATGTTTTTGACCAGCGTCGGCCGGTACAGTGTGCCGCCGTTGACGACCGCCGCCATATAATTGGCAAGCTGCAGCGGAGTAAACACATGATCCGACTGACCGATGGCGGCCGTCACATCGTCGCCCCCCTGCCATTCGCGCAGATCCGGATCGTTTTTGCGCATGGCCGCGCGATAAGTCGGGCCGGCGGCATGGCCGCTCTCCTCGCCGATCTCAATACCGGTCGCCTTACCCAAGCCGAAGGAGGCGCACCATTTTTCCAGATGTTCCCCTGTCAGCCGCTGGCCTACGTTATAGAAAAAGGTATTGCAGGAGTATTTGATCGCCTGTGTCACATCCAGCGTCATAGGCGTATCGTGGTTGTTACACGCAAATTTTTGTCCGCCCAATTCAAATTCACCCGTGCAGGTAAACGTTGTATTCGCATCAATGATGCCCTCCTGCAGGCCTGCGATCGCCGTGAGCACCTTAAAGGTCGAGCCGGGCGGATACTGGCCGCTCGTCGCACGGTTCATCAATACATTGCGCGGATCTGCCTCCAATTCGTTATAATCCTCGTTATATTTTTCCAGCGGATAGGTTGGGTAAGACGCCATTGCCAATACCTCGCCGCTGTTCGGATCAAGCGCGACCGCCGCACCGCCGCGTCCATAATCGGACACATAATTTTGCAGTGATTCCTCCGCCACCTTCTGCAGCTCCAGATCGATCGTGGTGATCACATTATCGCCCGGCTGCGGCGCATAGGATGCGGTGTGCTCCTCCATGCTGCCGCCGCCCAAATCGGTCGTCACCGTGCGCGAGCCTGCCGTGCCATGCAGATACCGCTCCAACGCCGCTTCCAAACCGGTTTTGCCGATGGTATCGTTCATGTTATAGCCCGGCTTGTCGCGGTATGGTCCGCCGTTTTTCGTTCCGCTCCACTCATCCGCATACATGTTGCCCACCGTGCCCAGCAGGTGTGCAGCCAGCGTGGTGTTATATTTGCGCACCGCCTCACTCTGCACCTCGACGCCCGCATAATCCTTGTGATGCTCCTTAATGTAGGCAATCAGATCCATCGAAACATTTTCCGCCAGCGTAAACGCCGTTCCTGTCCCGAAGCCCGCGTTACGCATGCTGTAATACAGGCCAACCATCATGCGGCTGTCCGCATCGGACAGGCCGGTCTGCATTCCGAGGGTCTCCTCCATATAGGCACGCATGGCGCGCAGGAATTCCCCTGCTGACACCAGCGTAGTCGCATCCAGCGCAGCCGCCTGATCAATCGGCTCGCCGTCTTCGTCATACCGGGGCGAAGCTTCATTCGCCGCTTCCGCCTCCTCCACCGCCTGCTTTACCGCATCGAGATGCAAGGTTTCCGCGCTTTTTTTGATGTAATCTGACAGCTGATTACGGGCATGGCTCCCGGTCTCGCCCACATATTCATATGGGCTGCTTTCCGTAATGGGAAGCACATCATTCAGGGTTGCCGCTTCTGCTTCAGCGGTGCCACCGTCCCCGTTTTCCGGTTCGGCGCCGCTCTCCGTATCCGCACCTTCTGCCGGAGCCGCCGCAGCGCTGTCCTGCCGGACACGATGCGCCAAATCGAGCAGCTTGTCAAAACGGTCCGGCTGATCCTCCCAGAAAGAGGAATAGACCAATACCAGGGAAAAGCCGGTCTGGTTGGTCACCATCGGCCGTCCGTAACGGTCCAATATCTCGCCGCGCGCCGCCGAAACCGTGGAAGTACCGGTCAAAAAAGACGCCGACCGGCGCACATAATCCTCGCCGTTGACCACCTGCAGTTGTATCAGCTGCCCACCTGCCAAGCCCACACAGAGCAGCAGCAGGCAGACCAGCACCAGCAGACGGCGCAGCAGTTGATTTTTGTTTACCATAGGGAACTCCTTTTCGCCGTGGGGATGCTATCGATCCGCAAAGCGGCGGCTGATCCGGCGCATCGGCAGATAAACCACAAAACAGAACACACAGGTCAGCAGCGTGCCGCCCACGATCTGCCGCAGCACCAACCCGAACGACGCCCCGGTCTGCGGCAGCAGATAGGCAAAATACCGCACCAGACCGAGCACGACCATTTCCACTGCCGTCATGATCAGCATAGAAACATAGCTGCCGCTGAGCGTCAGCCGGCTCATCGCGCCCGCAATCAGGCCGAACAGCAGGAAAAACAGCGGGTACAGTCCGTCCACACCGATAAATCCTACATCATACAGCACGCCGGTCAGCAAACCGAATAGGCCGCCGAAAAACGGACCTTCCATG
>OFMK01002283.1_pt1 | contig 10999 bp, 12 predicted proteins | sample 1541781 | NCBI WGS metagenome assembly OFMK01 (sample SAMN04209250, study PRJEB22552) | human gut metagenome | biome: gut; material: feces | host: Homo sapiens | place: USA: Oklahoma
GACCGTAACCAGAACTTTGCAGCCTGAAAAAAGCATGAGGCCATACAGAACCATCCTAGGTTCTGTATGGCCTTTTTGCGTCTCTGAACAAGGAGGAAAAGAAAACATGCAATGGAAAAGCTGATGGAAGTGCGTTATCAGGACGAAGCGCAGAAGATCTCGCTCACCAGCTACGTAGACACCCTGATCGTGGACAGCCAGCAAGGCAAACTGGTTGGTATCCGGGTGGGCGGCTATCCGGAGGTAGTATCCGGGCTGTCTGCTGCAATCTGCGGCGGAGGCACAGTCACGGTATCCACATCGGATGGCAGCATGCTGTGCATGGCGGAAAGAGGACGGTACTGCAAAACCGTGTCCCGTGAGGGCGCCTATGCAGTCGCCACGATCCTGTGGGATCAGAACGCTGCGCGGAAAACAGGTACGAACAAGGAGGAACACGAAAATGCGAAGGAAAATGATGAAAACAGGCAGGAAAGCAGCTCGCAGATGCAGGAGCATTATCTGCTCTGCGCTGCCGGAAACCGGGATGCGCTGTACCGCGAAATAGACCGCGCCAGCACGATCCCCATGCTCCCGCAGTTCGCGGATTACCTGATCGATGCGCTGCAGACCCGAGGGATCTTGACACAGTGCATGGTGTATTCGGTTTCAGAACCGTTTGAAGCGTGGCGGCTCACCTGCACAGCCGGGGACGGCAACATTGCGGACGTTATCACAGACGGCCTCAAGAGCGGTGCGATCCATATCCCGGGCACACAGCCCGGCCAGCCGGATGCCTTTCAGGATATCACCGGTGTATCCGGCTACCTGAACCGCTTCGGCTCTGTGATCGCGGCACGCATCCGCGGCCAATTCCATCCGCTGTATGATCCGGCGGAGGAACCGCTATCAGAGGAAGTTTTGGAGCTTAACCGCTTTGTAGAACAGGCGGCAGGATACTCGCTGTACGGCGCACAGCTTGCCGCGGCGGAAGCGCTCCGGCGCAGGCTGCAAACAGCCAGGTTCGGCCTGCTGATCGCGGAATGCGGAAGCGGAAAGAGCAAGGTCGGCAGTCTTGCCTTGCAGGCATACTTCCTGCAAAAGCATCGGAAATGCCTGCACCTCGTCCTCTGCCCCTCGCACATGACGGGCAAATGGGTACGTGAGCTGGATGAGACCATCACGGGTTCGCTGTCTGCTGTTGTGCAGTCGCCGGCGGACTTCGACGCACTCTACGCGGAATATGCCCGCGGCAGCCGCACGGTATTTGCGGTGATCTCCAAGGAGACCGCACGGGACGGCTATATGCGCCGCCCGGCAGTCCATTGGAACACACGTAAGCAGGGATTTACCTGCCCGGACTGCGGAAGCGTGATCCAGATGCCGTTCCTGGACTGCGGCAAACGGACGATGGTAGACGCTGCGCCGGAGTATTTCCGGACGGAGACCCGCTCCAACCGCAAGTGCGAATGCTGCGGCGCTGTCCTCTGGACGGCTACTACCGCAGAAGAACAGAGCGAATGGGTGCGCATCAGCCACTTAGGCTATGTGCACCGCCGGTTCGCCCACCTCGCGCTGGACGCCTGCAAAACGGCTGCGGCAAAGAAACAGCTCGCCGAACTGATCCAGAACCCAGGCCGCCATACCATCGCGCGCGGCGCCTGCCGCCGCTTCCCGCTCAGCACCTATATAAAGAATCGGTACAGCGGCAAAATAGACGGCCTGCTTGCAGACGAATTGCACCAGTACGCCGCAAACAGCGGGCAGGGGGACGCAATGGGCGAGCTGTTCGCCGCAGCGAAAAAGTGTATCGGCATGACGGCAACCCTCATCAACGGTTATTCCACCGGTATCTTCTATCTGCTGTACCGCATGTGCGCGTATCGGATGGAGCAGGACGGCCAGGAATATACCAGCCCAACCCGTTTCGCGTATGAATACGGCGTGTGCGAGACGACTTATGAGATTTCCGAGGGCGGATACTACGCTAACCGGCGCAGCGTGAAGCGGAAAAAGCGCGAACGCCAGCGCCCGGGCGTGTCGCCGCTGGTGTACAGCCGGTTCCTGCTGGAAAACGGCGTATTCCTTTCGCTCATGGACATGGGCAAGGAACTGCCGGAGTATGAGGAGATCCCCGTGCCGCTCCGACTTCCGGAGAGCCAGCAAAGAGCCTATGACGGTTTGGAGCACGCTTTCCATGAGATTTTCAAGGACCGCAGCCGCGAAGGGCGTAAGCTCGCCCAGAAGCTGCTGTCCGTGTCCTTAAACCTCATGATGGCGTATCCGGACCAGCCGTATGGCCATCAGCCGGTCCTGCATCCGGTCACCAGAGATCCTCTGGTCGTCCCGCAAAACAGCGGCGGCCCGGACGAGGCGACCGAGAAAGACCGGCGGACGATGGAGATCGTCCGGTCGAAGGTCTCTGCCGGCGAGCGTGTGCTGCTCTATGTCAACTGGGTCCGGCTGGACAGCCGGACACGGCTCAAGCGTTTGCTTACTGAATCCGGCATCCGTTCGGAAATCATGGAGGATACCGTCCCGCCGCGAAAGCGCGAAGAATGGGTGGAGAATCACCTCCGGCAGGGCATGCAGGTGATGATCACTAATCCTAATTTGATTGAAACCGGATTGGATTTGAATTTTTTCACCGCGTTGGTCTTCTATGACACTGCTTTCAAGCTGTTCACCTTCCGGCAGGCCAGCCGCAGGTCATGGCGCATCAACCAGACCGCCCCGCGGGTGGAGGTGTACATCCTGTACTACCGGGACACCATGCAGGAGCGTGCCGTGCGGCTGATGGCCTCCAAGCTGGCGGTTGCCGGCGTGATCGAGGGCGGCGTATTGACGGACGAAGGCCTGACTGCCATGAGCGAGTGTGAGGACATGACGACTGCGCTGGCGCGTGAACTGGCCGAAGGCATCCGCCATGAGAACGTAGTGGAGGATATTGCTTCGTCGTTCCGCAAGATGGCGGTGCTGCACCCGGAAAAGGAAGAAAGCAAAACCAAGGAGAAAGAGACAAAACCTGTGCCGCTTCCCATCAGGAGTGAGACGCCTGCTGCCCAGCCTTTGGAGCAGTTGTCATTCTGGGAGATGGCAGGATGAAAAGAGAAGGAGTAGATGAAAATGCGGTTTCTGGCAAACCGGTCTGAGCTGATGCCTGTTGTGCGGCGCTGCAGCCAGACGATCGGACGGTACTTTGAATCCCGCGAGCGGACCTGTGTCCTGATGGAGGCGGACGCACAGACGAACACCGTACTGTTCACCGCGTGCGGCCGGTCCTGCACCCTGCAGGTACGACAGCCGTGCCGTGTAGAACAGAGCGGCAAAGCGATGCTGTTTGCATCTGTATTCCAGCGGATACTGGAGTCCTTTACAGACGAGGTGACTTTCATCGCATCGGATGACAGCCGTATCGAAGTGAGAAACGCAAAAGCCCTTTTTGAGTTCCCGCTGCTGGATGTGTCGAAGTATCCGGTTCCGGAGACGCCGTCCCCGGCCATGCTGCTGGACTGCTCCGGATTTGCGGAGGTCAGCGCAAAGGTGCTGTTCTCCGCCGCACAGGGCAGGGATACGCAGGCGCAGCTGCAATGCGTGCATCTTATTGTCCATGACGGCAAGTTCAGCGCATCGAGCTGTGACGGCTTCCGGCTCACGGTGGCAAGCGAGGACGCAGCGCAGGATGAGCCCATAGACCTCCTGCTCCCGGCGGACGCGATGAAGACAATGCTTGCGGTTTTCCGCGGCATCCCGCACTGCAAGATCGGGGTTGATGGAGACACCGCGCTTTTCCTCGGGCCGAATCTGGTTTTTACCTGCCAGCTCAGCCTGTATCAGGCGATGAACATAACGCCGATCCTGGAGCATTTCCAGCCGGCATGCGAGGTGCATGTGGATGGCACACTTCTCTGTGAAGAACTGCAACGCGTCAGCGCCGGCAGCACAGCCGGTGCGCGAGCCATATTACAGACGCATGGCAAGGGCATGGTGCAGATCGTCTTTCTCAGCGGGGACAGACAGTCTGTGCTGAGCAGGACAGAATTTCCCGCAGACGTCCGGACGCCACTCCCGAATGAAGGGTTCTGTTATAGCTATCCCTATCTGGTGCAGGCGGCGAAGCTGGTAAACGGCAAGGAGACGTCGCTGCTGGCAGACAGCAAAGGCACCCTGATGCTCCGCACGGGCAATGAGCTGCATGTGCTGATGCCAACGCGCATGCCGCAGGAAGAAGCGGAAAAACCGAAACGGAAGAAAAAAGCTGCATGAAAAGGAGAATGAGATGAAGAACAAAAAGTTGATTTTGATCCCCGCCGCTGCCGCAGAACGGATCTGCCCCCTGCGGCCGGAATACCGCCTGCTCAGTGCAGTGGGGCAGTTTGAACCCCGGCGCATGAACTGCTGGTATCCGGTGCAGAGCTATTTCCTTACGACGCAGAGCGTAGATGAGGCAAATGCGGTGTTCAAGCGGCTCTGTAAGACCGTGCTGAAAAACGCACAGGCCATGCGCCGCTTCTGCGCGGCAAACCCGGAGGCGCAGCAGCATGACTTCTGGTGCCCGACGTACGATTTCGCGTACTTCGGCGCCGTGAACAACTACCGGCTGCGCTGCATGGTGAACCATGGGGATTTCAATTACTTTTTTGTGGTGTATCAAAAAGAGAGGACAAATTTAGAAACGGAGGCTGCCTGAAATGACTGGAAAGACCATAACGAGACCCCTGACAGATGCAGAACGCACGCTTGTGGAGCGCTACCACAATCTGATCTACCGTGTGATGCAAGACCTGCATCTCGGCATCGAGGCAGATACAGACCTATACGGTGAAGCTGCACTGGGCCTGATCCTTGCCGCACAGCGGTATCTGACGGACGAAAGCCTGCAGAAGTACCGCTTCACCACGATTGCGTACAGCCGCATCCGGAATGCACTGCTGCGCCAGCGGCGCCGCGAACGCAAACAGCCGCAGGTGCTCAGCCTGGATGCCTGGCAGGCAGACGGCGGAACGCTGTATGATGTGCTGCCGGACGAGCGCAGCACAGATCCTGCTGATATTGTGATCTATCAAGAACATGCCTTTTTGAGAAAGGGGCATGCGATGCGCAGCTGTAAGGTATACCGTTTCCCGGCCTGTGCCGCCCCCGGAAAGGAGGCGGCATGAGATGGGCGTGCACACCGGCGTATTTGTGATCTATTACCTGTACCGCTCGCGGTACTCATTTGTGGCAGATCATTACTTAAAGGACGGCCATCATATGGTGGATTTCAGCAATCTCGAAAACGCGCTGAAATTTCAGAACGGAGCTCAGGCGCGCCGTTTTATCGCGGACGATCTGGAGCGGCCGGAAAGCGGGCCGTATTTCGTTTCGGAACTTTCACTTGGCGAATTGCTTGAGTATTGCCCGGATATGTATGAGGTGCGGCGCGCCGCACTGAATCAGGGCGTGGCATGAGGACAAGGAGGAAACGGATGAAGCAGAGAAGTTTTTCCGAACCCGGCTGCATTGGCTGTGAGGCGCATCTGGATTTTGGCCTGAGCCGTTACTGCGCGGGCTTTAAGAATAAGAAGCGCCGCAAGGCATTTCGTAAGAGCGATCCGGCGTATAAGGCGCCGAAATGGTGCCCCAAACGGAAGGAGCCCTGCGAGTACCGCATCTACAGCTATGCAGATGATCGGGCCGCGGTGATGGCGCGCATGTTCGAGGAGGACAGCATCGGAGACAAGGAAATTGTCTTTCCCAGCGCGTTTCGGTATCGGCTGCGTGCGGAAGGCAGGACTGGGCTGTCCCCAAAAGCCTTTTATGAGCAGGCCAATGCTGAAGACGCATCCTCGCTGCTTTCGGATGAAAACATCCAGGCTGGCGACGTGGTGGAGATCGACACGGGGCTGGGCCAGTTTTTCTTTTACTGCGTCACTATGCAAGACTTCCGCCCGGCATTCTTCGATGTGAGACGTATCCAAGCCGGCAAAATCGATGACACGGAGGTATCGTAATGGCAAATCTTATGCTCTATGCGAAGGAAAAAGGCGAAAAGCGCTTCGGCGCAGTGAACATGGCCAGCGGCACGTTCCCAGTAGGCCTGATGTACGCGACCCTTGTCCCGGAAGCGAAACTCGAGATCCTCAAGCAGCGGGCAAGCCTGCTGCACCGGATGAATCCTGATATCACCTTCCAGATCCGCTATGCCGGCACCGCGAAGGTACTGTTCCAGGCAGGTGATGCGGCATGAAGGCGCTGAATTTGGATGCGGTGCGCAAGCTGTACCGCGGGAAATATGCCCCTGCGAAGGAGGGGCCGGAGATAAACGGCGCCCCGATCCGGGGGATCAGCTTCCGTATTTCTCTGGCGTTCGCGGTGCTCGCGGCGGTCTCGGATCATGAGACCGTGAAGCTGTTGGAGGCTATCATGCACGATTTCGATTTGCTGCGGGATCTAGAACGGGAGGATTCGTTCATTAAGGGCTTCCGCTGCGCAGCGGAGCTTGGGCTTCCTGCAGACCGGAAGGAGAAGTGAAATGGCAGAAATGAATCAAAATGTGGTGGCTTATATCCTTTCCCGTGATGACAGCTTCCGTTATCATCTGCTGGACCGTATGCGGCAGGACTGCCTGTACTTTTTAGGCTGTGGCAGGCGTGACCCAAAGTATCTGTGGGCAAATGATGTAGATAAACAGATCGCGTATATGAAAGCGATCTGGAACAGCTTTCCCGCAGACGGAAAACCCGAGTGGCTGACGATGGACGAAATTACATTGCTGGAAAAGAAAATGATGGAAGGGGATGCACATGCTGAGAGATAAGATGCTGGCAGTGATGGACGAGGTAAACAGCGAAGTCGCGGAGCGGCAGGAGCTGGTCCGGATGATCGCGCTGGCTCTGCTGAGCGGCAGCAACCTGTTTATACTAGGCGCGCCCGGGCAGGCCAAGAGCTTTGCGGTAAACGAGTTCCGCAAACGCATTACCGGTGCAAGGCAGTTTGAACGGCTGCTGTCCAAGCAGACGGATGAGGAAGCCCTGTTCGGCCGCCTCGACCTTGCGAGCCTGATCCCGGGCGCAGTCCCGGCGCAGGTGCTGGCAGAGGATGATACATACCAGTCCCTGAAGACACAGCTCGCGCAGGCAGCGGAGGATTTCCGCGCCGATCCGGCGGACGATGCTGCAATGGCACAGCTGCAGAGCCTGACCGACAAGCTGGAGCAGTACCAGAAAGGGCTATCCCTGCTGCACGGCGGCACGCCCATGACCATCACGGCGGGCAAGATCCCGGATGCGCACATCTGCTTTTTGGATGAAATTTTCAAAAGTGCGGATGGGCTGCTCAACTCCCTGCTCACGGCGCTCAACGAGCACCGCTATACGAACGAGGGTGTAACGGTGGATATCCCCGTGATCTCGTTCTTTTCGGCGTCCAATGAAATGCCGAACTTCCGGAACAAGGAGGAGCAGATCCTCGCCCCACTGTATGACCGCTTCCAACTGCGGGTCGTGACAAAGGACGTGCAGGAACGCACCGCGCGTCTCGCAGTCCTGCGGAACAAACAGGGCGGGCATTTCGGTGAAGTGACTGCCACCTTCTCGCTGGATGAGCTGTACGCCATGCAGGCGCAGATAAGGCTGGTCGCTATCCCGGAGGCCATCAACGAGCTGATGGACGATGTGCTCTGTGAGCTGCGCCGGGAAGGTGTTACGGTCTCCGACCGCACCTTTTTCGGATACGGCCCGGTGGCACAGGCAGCAGCATGGCTAGCCGGGCATGCGGAGGTACAGCCGGAGGATCTGCTCCAGCTCAAGAACTACCTCTGGAACGAGCCGGCGGAGATCGAGAAGGTGGAGGGCGTGCTCACGCGCCTGTGCGACGACCCGCTGCGCACGCGGCTGGAAGAGCTGCTCGCCAAGGCAAAGGCCACACGAGACGCGTTTGACGCCGCGCTGGACGGCCAGAAAGCACGGGCGCTCGTGCAGCTCCGCAGCAGCTTTGCCGGTTTATATCGCGAGTGGGAGGCGCTGGATGCGTCTGCACAGACCGATGACCAGCACCGGCAGGCAGATGAGGCGCTTGCCGCACTGGAGGAAATGAGCCGAAAAGCCCATGAAGCGTGTTCGTTCACCCCGACGCCGCTGGCACAGCTGGCAGCGCTGCAATCCGCAGCATGAAAAAAGAAAAGGAGGAAATTTTATGCTGAACAAAATTATCCTGATCGGACGGATGACAAAGGACCCCGAGCGTGCGGGACGAGATCCGGGAAAGCCGATCGCGAACATCCGTATCGCAGTGGACCGCGATTTCAAGCGGGACGGCGGCCCTGATGCAGATTACTTTACCTGCGTGGCCTTCGGGCAGCAGGCGAAGTTCATCCTGCAGTACGGGCGCAAGGGCAGGCTGGTGTCTGTTGCAGGCTCGATGCAGATGCGTGAATGGGAAGACCAGCAGACCGGCGAGAAGCGCACCGCCTATGATGTGGTAGGCATCGATCTCAAGTTTCTGGACAAGAAGCCGGAGGACGCACAGGCTGGTGGCTCTGCCCAGCCAGTGGCTGCACCGGTGCCTGCGCCCGCGGCCGGCTTCACGCCTCCGCAGGGACAGGGCTATGCAGCACCCGCTCCGCAGATGATGCCACAGGCGGCGGCTGCCCCGCAGACAGCGCCTGCCACGGTTATGCAGGTACAGTCTGCGACAGGCTATCCGCAGCCCGTACCGGGCGCGGCGCAGCAGTACGCCGTGCCGGACTTCTCCGGTGTGCCGGAAAGCTATCCGTGGGGGCCGGGCGGTGTACCCGATCCCAATCCGCCGTTCTGATCTGAAAAGAGAAAACCAAAAGAAAATGGACAAAGGAAAAGCAGGGCTCGGCCCTGCTTTTCCACCTGATAACTTGGAGGCAATGAATGAAGTATCGTTTTTCTTCACTGGATCAGATCCTGAACTCGCCGCTGTTTGACTTTTCCGTGCCATATCAAAAGGCAGAACGCACAGATCATTGCACGCGGCCGACACGGCTGGAAAGCATGGTGTTCTTGGACGCTTGTTCGGCAGACGGGCTGGATGCGTCCGCACCGCTGCTGGCAGACCTGTTCCATCTGCTGTATGCACAAGCCTACCGCTGGGGCAGTCAAAACGATCTGTCCCCCAAAGCTCGTCTTGTCTGGACGCATCTGCTGGACGGGATACAGCAAAATGGGCAGTTTGCCGCCCTGCATCATCTGTGCCAAGGGAATGACAGTGCAGCCATGCAAGCTGCACATGTGGTACAGCAGGCGCTCTCTGCGGCCGTGCATGAGATCGACCGGGCGGCTGGCAGGCTTCTGCTGGTGCTGGAAAAGCTGGAACGCCGTCATGGCAAGGCAGAAGAGACGCTGCGCCGCATGGTACAGGAGGCGCAGGCCGATCCGGCCAGAACGCCGGAGGCAATCCGCGCCGCCGCGGAGACGGCAAGCACGGCAGAGCAGATACAGACCGTATCTGAGATGGTTCGGGACAGGCTGCGCAGGCAGCAGGCGGAAACCGCTGATGCGGTACGTCTTGCCTTACAGCAGGGCATGGATGCAACGCTCCTCATGCGCAGCGTACAGCAATGCTGGGGCGCTGGCGGGGACGAAAACTTCGCACATAAGGCAGCGCATGACCGCGAGCTGCTGGAACGGGTAAAGAGCAACACCATGCTGCTTGAGATCACCCGGCAGCTGGGGCGCATGAAGGAAATGCTCTCCGACCTGCGCAAGAATGATTACGCGCATGGGCGTGGGGAGAAGTATTCTATCACGCGTGGTCGCGACCTCAAGAACCTGCTCTCCGGTGAGCTGGCGCTGCTGGCCTCCCCAGCTACAACGCCGCTGTTCCTGCGCAAGTACAATGCGAAGGGGCTGCTGCAGTACGCCAAGCGTGAGCGCGTCCACAAGGGGCATGGTGATATCATCGTGTGTCTGGATGAATCTGCTTCCACGGAAGGCGAAAACGCCGAATGGGGTAAGGCGCTTGCCCTGGCCGTGCAGGACATCTGTTCGCATGAAGGTCGTAAGTTTGCACTCATCCACTTCTCTGGTGCTGGCCAGGTGCGGACGGACCGGTTTCTGCCGGGGCAGTATACTGCTGACGATCTGCTTTCCGCCGCTGAACATTTCTTTGACGGCGGGACGGATTTTGAAACGCCAATCCGGGAGGCATTACGGCTGATAAACGAGGAAGCGTTCGAGAGCGCAGACATCCTGTTTATCACGGATGGGCAGTGCTCCATATCCGACGAACTGGCAGAACAGTTGCAGGATGCCATACAGGATGCACGATGCTCCGTGGTTGGCTTGCTGCTGGATGTAGACAGCCCGGGGATGGAGTTCGGCTTGGAGAAGTTCTGCGAAAAGGTAATGCGGTTGAATATATTCACAAAATCTCAGATTGAGAGTGCTCTGGCTGAATGCTAACCTGAATTATCTTCCACTGTTTTCCACTATAAAAGAATGCTCCACATTGCGTGGAGCATTCTTTTAGGTTTGCAACAGATAAGCACAGACAGCAGTGTGGAGAGAAAGACCGCCGCTTGGAGTAACCTTTCCTCTGGGATCATATCTGTCCTTAATTCGCATTTCAGATGGAGAAGCACCATCTAATGCTATTGCATAGTCGCAATTTATATCCTGCATGAAGTTGTCCGCGACCTTGATAATCATAGGGGTTTCAGCCCAGACCATCCAATAGAAACTGCTGATTCCAGCCAGATGCCTTAATATCAATTACAACATTTGCAACTTATACAGTCAATCGAACACAACGCGCAAACTTTAATACTTATAAATGTAATTGTGAAATTTTATGGCAACACCGCACAAAGAAAAAATGTGATATAATAAAGTCATGGATAAGCAGATGAGTCTGTCGGGCCTGAGCGATGAATTGAGCCAGGTGCGGACGAAGAAGAAAGAATTTCTGAGTCAGATAGAGCGCATCGTGCCGTGGGGAGAGTGGATCGAACTGATCCGGCCGCACTATTACAAAGGAGAGCGCGGCAATAAGCCCTACGATCTGGAACGGA
>OFMK01002300.1_pt1 | contig 10903 bp, 8 predicted proteins | sample 1541781 | NCBI WGS metagenome assembly OFMK01 (sample SAMN04209250, study PRJEB22552) | human gut metagenome | biome: gut; material: feces | host: Homo sapiens | place: USA: Oklahoma
TTTGGAAACGGAGAAGTTTAAGAGAAGGTGTAGTTGAGCATGAAGTGGTGTAAAAGCAGGCGTCGCCGTCCACACAGGCGTTTTTGAGCAGCGGCCGTCCGAGCGCTTTTACCCCCGACCGTTCGATTGCCGACGCAAACGCACGCTCGAGTACACGGGCAGTGTGCCGTCCTTCAGTATCCATATCGAACGGCTGGGCGCGCACGGCAATGTCATCCGAGACCAGCATGGAGACAAACAGGTTGACACAGCGGCGCAGTACATTGAAGATCAGCGGGTCGAGCGACTGTACCCGCAGCCCTTCCCACTGCCGCCCCAGATAAAAGGCTTCGTTGCGGCGCACCCGGTCATACAGCCCGATCGAGCGCTTATAGTCGCGGTCGCGCTCGTACTTTTTCCAAATGGCCGCCGGTGAGGGGTCAAACCGCATGCTCGTCCTCCTCTCGTCCATATGCCATCAGCGCTGCCAGATCGCGGCTGAGCGCATCGTCCGGCGGCTGCGGGGATGCGGTGCCGGCTTTGGGCTGCCGCTGCGGCAGCCGCAGCCCGCCGGATGCGACCGCGCCGGTCAGCACCAGCAGGGCGGCGCCGATACAATAAAATAATACTTCCATAGATTCCTCCCTTTCTGAAATGGAGAATTGAGAATGCAGAGCGGAGCATGCGGCGGCGAACATTCTCCATTCGTTTCAATACCTCAAAAACTCGCCTATCTCGCAGTCATACGTGGTCGGCTGCACGGGTGCAGGCGGCTCGTAGATGGTGGCTGCATAGCCGCGCAGCGCATCAGGCGCGTGGGTCAGTTCGTGCGGTGTGTTCGCCGTATCGGACGGATTGCGGCTGTCATGCTGCAAGGCGGGCAGCGTGCGGATCAGGTTGCGGCAGGTATCAAAAATCGTCAGGCGGGGGCGAACCGTGCCGAACAGATCCTTGCGTGGTGCAAGCAGCTCATGCAGCGCCAGCCACCCGGCCACACGCTCGTTGCTGCTCTTGTCGAACAGCAGGCCGCAGTCTGCAAACAGCTCCACCGCGCTTTTGCCGGTTTCCTGCCGCCGGTTCCACAGGTCGGGCGGCGCCAGACGGCAGTCGATCTGTTCGCCGGACAGCTCGCAGTTTTGGATTGCCGCCGCTGCTTCGGAAATGATCAGTCCCGGCTGATAGAGCTCACGGTATACTACACTGTATCCATCCGGGCTTTGTGCGATCCACAGCGCGGCGAGCATGTCCAGACCGTAGTCGATCGTCAGGAACCGCCGCCAGCCGCGGGGGATGGGATGGGGCGGCGTAACGTGCAGGGCGGTGGAAAATTCGCGGAAATACCGTCCCTCGTCCAGCTCCCAAACACCGTCGAGCAGGGCGCGGCGGTCATGCGGTGTAAGCAGCTGCAGCCGCTTCTGGTAGTTTTTGTCCGCCTGCTGCAAAAATGGATTGTCCGTCAGCTTGGCGGGCAGAAACAGGCGGCTGGTGCCGTTCTTTTCCCATACCGTGTTCGGTGGTGCGGGATCAATGTAACGGCTTTTGACCCATTGATGTCCAACACCGCCGGGATTGGTCGTGGCCTTGACCTGCTTGGGATAGCTGTTTGCTCCGCGGATGCGGGAGAGCAGATAAGTGAACTGGCTTTCCGTAAAATGGGTCAGCTCGTCAAAGCGGATGACATCGTACTCGGCGGACTGATAGCGGGTCACGTCGCTTTCCGCATCGCAGTAGCCAAATTCCAGTGTGGAGCGGTTGGAAAATTCCCAGCGGTGCTCACTGACCTTATACGTGGCGATGCACCGCGGATACAGCCGCAGCGCGGCGGGAACGAGTGAGCGCTCCAGCTCGGGCATGGTGCGCCGCAGCATGAGCTGCCGCGAGCCGGGATAGGTTACGGCAAAGCGCAGTGCGTCCAACAGCTGGCCGTGGCTTTTGCCGCCGCCGGCAGCGCCGCCGAACAGCGTTTCGAACGTGTCGGATTGGATAAACGCGGCCTGCCTGCGTGTTATGGGGAATTCGTATCGTCGACGATCCGAAATACGATTTCGACCGGGCCGCTTTCCGCTTCGCTGTCGTCCAGCATCGTCCCCTTGCCGACCGTCCGATCGAGGATCTCGCGGATCGCGGTCAGCCGGCTGTTTGCCGGTGCTTCCGCATCGTCCGCGATCTCGTACAGCATCCGGATCAGATCCTCCGGATGGTTTTTTCTGCGCACAATGGCATCTCCTCCTTTCCTGTGATGCAAAGAATAGCCGGAATACGGGATAAAGTCAAGAACAAATGTTCGATTTTTGCCCGCTTGCAATTTATTGTCCAGTGCGGTATGCTGAATAGGAACAAAAAACGGCCCAAGGGGGAATGACCATGCAAAAAATTGAACTGATCGCACTTGATCTGGATGGAACAACGCTCACGCCGGAAAATACCGTGACCGATGTGACCCGGGACGCAGTGCGCCGGGCGCGCGAGGCGGGCATCCATGTGGTGATCTCGACCGGCCGCATCTGCGGGGAAGCGAGCGACTTCGCCCGACAGCTCGGTGCGGATGATTTGATGGTAACGTCGGGCGGGGCGACGATCTCTAGCGTATCGCGCGGGCAGTGCACGATGCGGATGTCCATGCCGTGGGAGGCAGCGGTGCGTGCCGCAGCAGTGGTAGAGCGCATCGGCATGACGGCAATGATCTACGTGGGCGAAACCCTGCTGATCACCCCGTATGACGATATGGAGTTCGGGAAGTACAAGTCGAACGAGGGATATTTAGCGGTAAAAAAAGTGGTGCCGTCCGTGGCGGAACATATTGCGGCCGGCCACATTTCGGTGGATAAGATATTTGTCCGCAGCCGGGATACGGTGATGCTGCAAAATGCGCGCAGGCAGCTCACGGCAATTCCCGGCGTGCGGGTGATGAGCTCAGCGGCGGACAACCTCGAGGTCATCACGCCCGCGGCGGATAAGGGAACTGCGCTGGGGCTGCTGTGCCGGGAGCTGGATACGGATCTCCGTCATGCGGCCGCGATCGGCGACAGTGAAAATGATCTTGAAATGCTGCGTGCTGTCGCGCTGCCGATCGCAATGGGCAATGCCACCGAAGAAGTCAAGGCGCTGTGCCGCCGTGTCACCCTGACCAATGCGCAGGACGGTGTCGCAGCGGCGATCGACCGGATTCTGGCGGAAAACGGATAAACGGTGGCGGACGGATCGCGTTTTACCAAAAAACAGTAGTATCTGTCCGTTTCATATGCTATAATAAATCTGTATGCAAAAATCGTTCCGCGGAAAAGGAGATCAACAGAATGAGTTTATGGTTTGCTGCATTGCTGGGCTTGGTTCAAGGCCTGACTGAGTTTTTGCCTGTATCCTCGTCCGGCCATCTGGTACTGGCGCAGACCCTGTTTGGCGACGGGGTGGAAACCAATTATATGCTGTTTAATGTGTTGCTGCACTTCGGCACACTGCTGAGTGTGGTCGTTGCATTTTGGAAGGATATCAAGGAATTGTTCTTTGAATTTTTCGGATGGGTGAAGGATGGCTTCAAGATCAACGGGCATCCTTACCGCCGGTTTATCGTGATGCTGCTCATCACGATCCTGCCGATGTTTGCGATCCTGCCGGTTAAGAGCACGCTGGAAAATGCGTTTTCCTCGCCGCTGCTCGTGGGTCTGATGCTGCTGCTGACGGCAGCGGTGCTGTTCCTGTCCGAAAAAGCGCCGAAAAAACATAAGACCGAGGAAAACGCTACATGGCTGGACGCGCTGATCGTCGGTATCGGCCAGTGCTTTGCGGTGCTGCCCGGCCTGTCCCGTTCGGGCACTACGATCTGCACCGGCCTGTTCCGCGGCTTTTCGCGTGATTTTTCTGTGCGCTTTGCCTTTATCATGTCGTTGCCGGTCATTCTGGGCGCCAATCTGCTGGAGCTGGTCGATGTGATCCGCGATCCTGCAACAATGGGTGATGTTTCGGTTGCATGCTACATCGTCGGCATCCTGGTAGCGATGATTGCCGGTCTGGCGGCGATCCGTATGGTGAAATTTGTCTCGAAACGCGGCAATTTCCGCCCGTTCGTGGTGTACTGTGCGCTGATCGGTACGATTACGATCGTAGCAAGCTTGATCAAAATGGTTTGATGTACGGACAGCCGCCTGTGATGGGCGGCTGCCTGTGCAAAGGAAAAGAAAAAGGAAATGAGGGTCATTTGCTGTGGCTGCAAGGAAAACCACAACTAAAAAAACTGCGCCGCGGGGCAAGCAGCCGGCGCGCCGTGCGCCGGAGCCGGAGCCGCTGCTGTCACGTGCGGCTTCGGGTGCGGTTTGGGCGGTACTGGGGCTGCTGTGCCTGTTGGCGCTGCTGCCGGTCGATGGTGCAGTCCTCAACTGGCTGCATCGCGGGGTCGGTGCGCTGATCGGCCGCGGCAGCTATGTGCTGCCGTTTGCACTGCTGGCGCTGGCGGGTCTGCTGTTTGCACGGCAGAAAGGGCCGGTGCGTCTGCGCAGTGCCTGTATGATAGCGCTGCCTGTGCTGGTCGGCAGTATCTTCCATGCCTTTATGTGTGCCAATCAGTATGATTTTTCGATGAAAACGCTTTCCGGCTTATTATCTGCCGGCATGAAGGGGGAAGCGGGCGGCTTACTGTCCGGTGGGCTGTATCTGGTGCTGGAATGGGCATTGTCCTCGGTCGGTGCGCTGATCATTTTGCTGGTGCTGGCAGTTGCCGCGGTGCTGGGTGCATGCCGCATCACCCCGGAAGCACTGCTCGAGATGTTCCGTCCCCCTGCGTATGAGTATGAAGACGAAGCAGAGCGGGCGCGCTACGAAGCGCCTGCCAAGCTGCCCAATGTGCATGAAGCAGCCGCCGCTCATGCGCAAAAGCGGGAGGAGCGCCGCAGCGCCCGCCGGAAAGCGGAGATCGATATCCCGATCGATACCGAGCCGCCCGGCGAGGATAAACCGGGGGAGAAAGCAGAGCAGCATCCACATCGCCTGAACGGCAAACCGATGGCACCGGATGAATATCTGCGTTCCCTGCGGGAGCAGACGACCGGGGAACAGGTCAGCATTCTGGATCTGGTGGAAAATAAACCGGAGGAAGAGGAAGCGTCGGCAGAAGCGCCGGCCAAACCGAAAAAACCGGAAAAAATAAGCGAGGATGAACAGGCGGCGCTGAACGACCAGATGGATGAAAGCCAGAAGGCGCCGGTGCCGGTGTATGACTATCCCCCGATTGATCTGCTGGGGCAGGGGAAGCATACTTCGATGGCCGGTGCAGAGCACGAGCTGAAGGAAAATTCCCAACGCCTGATCGATACGCTGGTGTCCTTCAATATCGACGCGCAGATCATCGGTATCGTGCGCGGCCCGTCAGTCACGCGGTTTGAGCTGTCGATCCCGCGCGGCATCAAAATCTCACGGATTACTGCACTGTCGGATGATATCGCGCTGTCGCTTGGTGCAGTATCGGTGCGCATTGCGCCTATTCCGGATAAGGTCGCGGTCGGTATCGAGGTGCCGAACAAGGCGGTCAACACGGTGTTCATCCGCGAATGTATCGGTGCACCGGCCTTTACAAATGCACGCAGCCGCCTGTCCTTTGCCGTGGGCAAGGATATTACCGGCAAGCCGGTCATCGGCGATATTGCCAAAATGCCGCATATGCTGATCGCCGGTACCACCGGCTCAGGCAAATCCGTGTGCATCAACTCTATGCTGATTTCGCTGTTGTATAAGTCCACGCCGGAGGAAGTCCGCCTGATCATGGTCGATCCGAAAATGGTCGAGCTGGGCAATTACAACGGCATCCCGCATCTGCTCATCCCGGTCGTCACCGATCCCAAAAAGGCGGCGGGTGCGCTCAACTGGGCGGTGGGCGAGATGGAACGCCGCTATAAGCTGTTTGCCGATCATCAGGTACGCAATCTGGTCGGATACAATGATCTGATGCGGGCCGAACGGGCTAAGGCGGAGCAGGAGGAAGAGGGCACGCCGGAGCAGTATCAGGTGTTGCCGCAGATCGTTATTGTAATCGACGAGCTGGCCGACCTGATGATGGTGGCCGCGAAGGAGGTCGAAACCTCGATCTGCCGTATCGCACAGAAGGCGCGCGCTGCAGGTATGCATCTGGTCGTGGCGACCCAGCGTCCTTCGGCGGATGTTATCACCGGTATTATGAAAGCCAATATTCCGTCGCGCATCGCGTTTGCGGTTGCCAGCCAGATCGAAAGCCGCATCATTCTGGATACCACCGGTGCGGAAAAGCTGATCGGCAAGGGCGATATGCTGTATGCGCCGCTGGGAGAGGGTAAGCCCACCCGTGTGCAGGGCTGCTTTATCTCATCGGATGAGATCGAATCGGTCATTTCCCATATCAAGCAGACAAGCACAGCGGAATATAATGAGGAGATCCTGGAGCACATCGAGCGGCAGGCCGAGCAGGTCGACGGTAAGGGCGGCTCGTCCGGCGATCCGGGTGAGGATGAGGATGAAATGATCGAAGAGGCGATCGACGTGATCATGGAATGCCGTCAGGCATCTACTTCGATGCTGCAGCGCCGCTTGAAGCTCGGCTATTCGCGTGCCGCCCGCATCATCGACCAGATCGAGGAGCGGGGCATCATCGGCCCGTTTGAAGGCTCCAAGCCGCGGCAGATCCTTATTTCCCGTGAGGATTGGCAGGAGATGAAGCTGCGGCGGAACGACCGCTTGGAATAAAACGGCCCTTCCGCCGCAGAGAGCGGCACCATGCAGGGAAGCATCCCTCACATGTTTTATGTTTATTTTTTGCAGGAGGTTTTTTCTATGGCTTTTACCAAAATCAACATTGCAGAACAGTCCTTCAATCCGTTTGAACTGATCGGCAAGCAGTGGATGCTGATTTCCGCCGGTGCGGAGGATCGGTGGAATACGATGACGGCAAGCTGGGGCGGCGTCGGTGTCATTTGGGGCAAACCCGCAGCGACCTGCTATATCCGCCACAGCCGCTACACCAAGGCATTTGTGGATGACAGCGCGTATTTTACCCTTACGTTCCTGCGGGAAGGCCATCGGGATGCGCTCAACCTGCTGGGCAGCAAGTCCGGGCGAGAGATGGATAAAATGCATGACAGCGGTTTGACGCCGGTGTTTGTGGATGGGCAGCCCACCTTTGAGGAGGCTGAGCTGGTACTGGTCTGCCGTAAGCGCTGCTGCACGGAGATTCCGCCCGAGGACATTTTGCAGCAGGAAACGCTGGACAAGTGGTATGACGATCAGGATTATCATGCGATGTATATCGGCGAGATCGTTGCAGCGTATCAGGGCGGTCACGCATAAACCGAAGCGAAAAGGTAGGAAAACCGGGCTGCGGAAGCCCGACGGATCATGATAGGACGGAGGGATCATTCTGTGAAAAAAAGACTGCTCAGCCTGCTGCTGACGGTGCTGCTGCTGTCCGGTATGATGCCGGCTGCGCTGGCGGGATATGAAAATTTTACAGCACAGGCATCGTATACACCGGGGCAGTTTACTGATGTAAAGGAGAGCGACTGGTTCGCGGTAAATGTTCGCGCGGGGGTGGAATATGGCCTGATCGACGGCAAGACCCCATCGGCCTTTGCGCCAAACAGCCCGCTTACAGTGGCGGAAACGATCAAGCTGGCAGCCTGTCTGCACAGTATTTATGTCACAGGCAGCGCTTCGTTTGCTTCTGCGCAGCCATGGTATCGTCCTTATGTGAATTATGCACTGCAAAACGGGATCCTTGCAGCGGAGCGCACGGATTATGAAGCGCCGGCTTCCCGCGCGGTGTTTGCAGAGATATTGGCCAATGCCTTGCCGGCGGAGGCGTTGACAGAAAAAAATGAAATTGCAAACGGAGAGATACCGGATGTCCCGTCATCGGCCCCCTATGCGGCTGCGGTCTATCACCTGTACCGCGCAGGTGTGCTGACCGGGTCAAATGGCGGACGGTTTCAGCCGGACAGCACGATTCAGCGCAGCGAAGCGGCCGCTATCCTCACCCGCATGGCAGATCCGGCGCTGCGGCAGACCGTAGAGCTGTCTGCTGCGGCGCTGACCGCAGCGGATATCCGCGCCCGCTGCCTGCCGGCGGTGTGCAAGCTGAGCGCATATGATGCACAGGGGCGTGTGCTCGGAATGGGAAGCGGCGTGATATTGTCCCCGCAGGGAGATGCGGTGACCTGCGGCCATCTGGTTAACGGTGTCAAACGTCTGGTTGCGGAAATGCCGGACGGCGTCAAGCGTGAGGTTGGCATTTACGATTTGGATGCCGCGCGTGATATTGCCTATATCCGGGTTGTAGGCAGCAATCTGCCTTATCTGGAACTGGCGCCGCTGCCGCAGGCGGGTGAAACGGTTTATGCGCTGGGTTATCCCGGCGGCGGTGCTGCCAAGGTGACCGAGGGGTGTGTGACCAATCCGAAAAACACAGAGTATCTCTATCCGCTGATCGAAAGCACCGCAGTGGTGATCAGCGGAAACTCGGGCGGCGCCCTGCTGGACAGCCGCGGGCGGCTGGTGGGGATCACGGTCAGCAGCCGGGACAGCGGCTCGCCGTCCTTTTCGGTGCCGGTATCAGCGGTACAGGAGCTGGAGCACGGCACGGCCGTGACGCCGGCGCAGTACGCTGCCACCCACCTGCCGGATGCCGGCGGGTGCTATGAGCGGCTGTATCCGGTGCCGGATTTTGGTGTGGTAACCGGAGCGCCGCTGCTGGGGATGACACGCGACCGCGGTACCCATTGTTTTTACTACCGGCAATCAGATTTGACGGATGGCACTCGCCAGCTGCTGCTGTATTATGCGGCGCTTAATGAAAATACGTTTTATCAGTTTTCGGACGGTGCGTTTACTTCGTCTGCGGGATATCTGTATTCGGTTCAGATGTATGAAACAAGCTATCAGGGCGTTCCGGCGTTGGGGGTATTCGTATCCGGTATGCAGTCCAAAGCAGTCGGCGGTCTGCCGCATGCAGCCTGAGGTAGGCCCGGCAGCAAGGGAAAACCAAGTTTTCCTTATCATTTTTTGTCGTCGCGTTTGACGAAAGATGGCCCTAAATGAGGGTTTGAGACCGGGACATATGTCCCGGTCTTTTTTCTTTTGCGGTGCTTTGTGCATGCGAAAGGGAAAAGATTCGTTCTGCATGGCTGTCTTTCCTTTTGCAGGAAATTGTGCAGAGTCGGATCGAAAATGAAATTTTGACAGCGTGCAGTAAGGCTTTCACAAATTGCGCATGAAATGGCGCAAAGCGATAGAAAAGATAAATTTTTTGCAATAAAAAAGGCTTATTTTGATGAAAAAATAGCAAAGAAAAGATAAAATATTGCGCAGAATGGTGTGGTGTTCGGCAATTTGCACAATGTATCTTTGGCAAATCGGTGAAATCCAACAATGGAACAGCGTGCAGGGGACATGATATAATAGCCTTGCGTGATTGAAGTGTGTGATTAAGAGAGAGCACCAAACGAAACGGAGGAAGACCCAAATGAAGAAGTATGTTTACATGTTCCCGGAAGGCAATGGCTCCATGCGTGAGCTGCTCGGCGGTAAGGGCGCGAACCTGGCAGAAATGACCGGTCTCGGCATGCCGGTACCGCAGGGCTTCACTATTACCACGGAGGCCTGCACCCGGTATTATGAGGATGGCAAGACGATCTATCCCGATATTCAGGATCAGATCCTTGAGTACCTCGATAAATTGGAAAAAATCACCGGCAAAACGCTGGGCGATCCGGTTAAGCCGCTTTTGGTGTCCGTGCGTTCGGGCGCGCGCGCATCCATGCCCGGCATGATGGATACCATCCTGAACCTCGGCATGAACGACGAGATCTGCGAGGCCGTCGCAGGGCTGACGAATAATCCGCGCTTTGCGCGCGACAGCTACCGCCGCTTCATCCAGATGTTCTCGGACGTTGTTATGGAGCTGCCCAAGTCCACCTTCGAAACCTTTATCGATCAGGTCAAGGAGAAAAAGGGCGTTAAGATGGATAACGAACTGGACGCGGATGATATGTCCGAGCTGATCGTCCTGTTTAAGGATCATTACAAGAAGTCCCTCGGCGAAGATTTCCCGCAGGATCCCAAGAAGCAGCTGATGGAGGCGGTTCGTGCAGTATTCCGTTCGTGGGATAACCCGCGCGCCAACACCTATCGCCGCATGAACGATATCCCGCACTCTTGGGGTACGGCGGTCAACGTGCAGTCCATGGTATTCGGCAATATGGGCGATACCTCGGGCACGGGCGTTGCCTTTACCCGCAACCCGGCAACCGGCGAAAAGAAGCTGTACGGCGAGTTCCTGATGAACGCGCAGGGCGAGGACGTCGTAGCCGGTATCCGCACCCCGCAGCCGATTTCCGCGCTGGCGGATACCATGCCGGAGGTTTATCAGCAGTTTGTGGATATTTCTTCCCGTTTGGAGCAGCACTACGGCGATATGCAGGATATGGAGTTTACGATTGAAAACGGCAAGCTCTACATGCTGCAGACCCGCAACGGAAAGCGCACCGCGCAGGCTGCGCTCAAGGTGGCGGTCGATTTGGTGGATGAGGGCGTCTGCACCAAGGAGCAGGCGATCATGAAGGTCGAGCCGAAGCAGCTCGACGCACTTCTCCATCCGACCTTTGTTCCGGCTGCGCTGGAGGCAGCAACGCCGATCACCACCGGCCTGCCGCGTCAGTACGCTGCGCAGATGATCTACAACACGCTGGACACCAACCGCGTGAAGTGGTCCACCGACTCCGACTCCTTTGACGACGTCCTCAACGGCGGCATCAAGGAGACTGTCGGCTCCGCTTACATGGGCCTGTCCTACGACGTAGGCACCATGACCGAGATGAGCAAGGACTCCCTGACCATCAAGATCGACGGCAGCTATGATTCCGACAACTACCACCAGTCCAAGGATTACAAGACCGTTTCCTTCACCAAGGTA
>OFMK01002303.1_pt1 | contig 10884 bp, 9 predicted proteins | sample 1541781 | NCBI WGS metagenome assembly OFMK01 (sample SAMN04209250, study PRJEB22552) | human gut metagenome | biome: gut; material: feces | host: Homo sapiens | place: USA: Oklahoma
CCGCCATAATGATCGGCGGTTTGGCGGCCACTGCGCGTGCGATCGCTACGCGCTGCTGCTGACCGCCGGACATCTCGCCCGGACGATGATCCATCCGCTTTTCCAATCCGACCGATGTGAGCGCATCCACAGCCAGCCGGTGCCGTTCCTCCCGGCCGATCCCGCGATAGATCAGCGGCAGCTCGACATTTTCGAGCGCCGTCAGCGCGGGGATCAGGTTGAAGCCCTGAAAGATAAAGCCGATCTCCCGGTTGCGGATGCCGGACAGCACGGAGGGCTTCATATCGCTTACCGCCTGTCCGTTCAGCAGATATGTTCCATAGGTGGGAATATCCAAACATCCGAGAATATTCATCAGTGTGGATTTGCCCGAACCGGACTGCCCGAGGATGCACAAAAATTCCCCCCACGGAACCTGCAGAGAAATGTTATCCAACGCCCGGACTTCATTCTCCCGCCCCTCGTTATAGATTTTACTCATCTGGCGAACATCAATCAGCAGCTCGGAGCGTACTGTCTGCTCTTGAATCGGCTCCGCTTGCTTTTTCCTACCAAACATTACAGCCTCCTCAGCCTACTACCATGCCGGCATCCATTTCGCCCATATCAGAATACAGTTCCTGCGGACCGGCCAGAAAAACAGTGGTTCCCTCTTCGATCCCCCAGTATATTTCGGTGTTGGTCGAATCTGCAATGCCGATCTCAACCGGTACCAGTACAAAATCCGCCGGAATGCCCTCGGTTCCCTCCGGAATCGGCAGGGTCTCCTCAAACGGGATTTCATCCCCGTTTTCATCAGTCAGCGGTTTGGCAAAAACAGCTGTGCCGTTTTCTGTATTGACAATTGCACGAGAGGGTACCATCAGGCAATCCATCGACGATGCGGTCGTAATCTGATACTCCACCATCATACCGCTGTAGATCGACTGTCCTTCGATCGGGTCGATTGCAATTACGGCAAGGAAAGTAGGCATGCTGCCCTGGCCGCCATCGCCGGAGTTCTGCGTCGGTTCCAAGGCCACCGAATCCACCATGCCGGTCAGCGTCAGCTGGGAACCGTCATTGTTGTACATGGTCATTGTAGCCGGCTGGCCAACCTGCACTGCGCCGACATCGGTCGACATCACTTCTGCATTCACCACGATATCACTCAGATCCGCCACAACAACCAGTGCATCCGTGCCGGAGACTTCCTGATCTTCTACCGCATTCATGCTGACAACAACACCGTCAATCGGAGATTTGACCGTGGCATTTTCGATCAGTTTTTTCAGTTCGGTGATGCGATCCTGCTTATCCTTCACCTGTTTTTGTGCCGAAGTGACACCGTTACGAGCCGCATTCACGGCATTCTGGGCGTTTTTCACTTCATCCTGCGCAGAGTCGCTGGTCAGCCGCATAATCGTTGCACCGCTTTTATAGCTATAATAATCGATTCCGTTTAAAGCAGAGATCTTACCGCTGACCTGTGCCGTGACCGCCTCTTCCCTACCATATTCCAGCGTGCCGGATTCCGCCGGGAATACCGCACCCGCACTGCCGGCAGAAACAGTAGCTGTCGCGGTCATCCCCTTGGTCAAGGCGCCCTGATTGGGAACCGAGATATTGACGCGGAACATTTTGACACCTTCCGCAGAGACGCGTTCGGATTTTTCCACCGAGGAAACGGTACCGGAAACCTCGCTCATTGCCGCCGGTATGGATACAGTGGCAGATTGCCCGGATTTAATCTGGTTGATATAGGCAGAGCTGAAAAACAGCGACAGAGACATCTTACTGTCGTCCACCATGTAACCAATCACTTCGCCTTCGCTGACCTGCTGGCCGACACGGTATTCATTGCTGTTGCCTTCCCCATCGCTTGCCGGAATGATCTTGCCGGTAAATGGTGCTGTAACATTCAAACGGTTTAACTTTTTCTGCGCTGCATTCAGGGTATTCTGTGCCTGAGATACCTCGTTCTGCGCATCGCTGACCGCGCGCTGCGCATTAGCCAGCTCATCCTGTGCCGCATCCAGCTCTTTTCGTGTTTCGGTCGGGTTTACAGTCAATAAGGTATCTCCTTTTTTAACTTCATCACCAACTTCAACCGAAATTTTCGTAATGGTGCCCTTCAAATCACGCCCCAGCTCTTCGCGTTTTTTTGCAGCCGTTGTGCCTGATCCTTCCACATAAGTTTCCAGCATGCCAAGCGATGCTACCGCGGTTTCCTCCCCACTGTCCGCCGCACCGCCGTTACGGGTCTTTAATATCAAAAAAATACCCAGTGCAATCAAAAGCAGTAAAACACCGGCACCTATGCCAATACGAACATTACGGCTTAGTTTGGGCTTGCTGCGGTTCATCTTATCCGCATATTTATTGCGTTTTGGTGCTTCTGCATTGCCGCTTGATTCGGCAGGCAGTTTTGCAGCTTCTTCAGCCTTGACCGGCTGCGGCTCCGGCTGAACCGGATGCTTGCTGCCCGCTTTGGCAATATGTGCGCCGCCTTTTTTCTCAGGGACGACCTGCGGTTTCTTTTCTTCGCTCATACGTGATTTCCTTTCTTTGCTCTATCCTTCTTGCTGTATATGATTTCGCGATACAGTTTCCTGATCGGTAATCGCCGGCCTTACCACAAGGTAAGCAAAAAGTGATGTACTTTGTCCGGAAGGTTTTCCAGCGGCCCATCGTTCACCAAAATGCCGTCGTAAGGATAACCGGCCACCTCGTCGTCCGAACGATTGCCCAAAGGCCCCCGACTCTCTTCCAACGCAGGGCGGCGCACCAAAATGGTTTTGCAGCAGTCTCCTATGACCCGGCGCAGCCGTTCGATCTCGTCCGGCTCGCGGATATGGATAAACAACACCTCTGCATCACTGTGCTGAAATGCATCCCACTGTTCCACACAATATCGGAACGGCAAATCGTTGAAAGCCGTGCATGCTGCTTTCAAGTCAGACAAAAAACGGCGGGCGGCAGGAGTTTTGCTGCCATCCCAACCGGCAGCCCGTGCCACGGACAGGATCGGTGTGATGGATGACACATTCTGAACATGCCAAAACTGCGCCGCTGCCTCACAAACGGTATCCTTACCAACACCGCCGCTGCCGTTAATGATGAATACCCGTTTGTCCATCCTGCACTCTCCTGACATCTTTCACTCTAATTTATGTAGTTTATCATAATATATCGTTTTTTGCAAGTCAGCAGGCATTATATCTTCACATCCGAAACCGTTTTGTAACAAAATCGAATCATATCGCCTAAACGGTGTTTCTCCCGCACATAAGGAATCTGCACAGACTGCAATCGCCAAAAGAGAAAAGACGCCGCTTATGCGACGTCTTTTCTCTTAAAAACCAACTGTTTCTGTTCATGGAACTATGCTGTTTGTATCATCTTTACTCAAATACCGCCTGCGAAATATCCAGTTCCTGCCGGCATCGGTTGTCGATATCCACTTCGTTACCGGCAAAACGGCAATCCGCAAATTTCAGCGAAATATCGGTTGGCACGTTTTCCAGCAAAACCGCCGTGCCATTCCCGATAAATTGGTTGCCTGTGTACTGCGTATGTGAAACTCTGCTGCCGTCCGCATTGTCCGCATTAAAATGGAAACCAATCTGATTATTTTCCCATCTGCAATGCATCGCATTTACCCACGTATCGCCGTAAGCCAGCACACCGGTTTTCCAGCCGGAAATCGTGCAATCCGTTAAATGCACACGGTCTGCTGCTGAAATGCCGATCCGATCCCTGCTGCCAAGAAAATCAATGTGATCGAAGTAGTTAATCCGTTTTTCTGCCATAGTCGTCACATAGATATGTCCGGTAAAAACAGTTCGTCCCTCTTCGCTGCCGCAAAGGTTGATCGGATGCTGGTCGATTGTCAGATCGCCGGTATATGTCACGGCGGGCAAATGCAGGTACACAATGGTTTCGGGTGGTATGGTTCGGTCGACTTCATCCACCAAAGCCTGCAATTCTTCTGCGGTCTGCATCAGCGTATCCTCCGGATAATAATGCATAACCGGGATCTCCTCTATTTCCATATCGAGATACAGGCGGATCGTATCGCCGTTCGTCATACCCAGCGTCCAAATAATGCGGGAGGATCCGCTTTCCAAAACAAAATCCATAAACGAAGTCAGCGCCGCATCCGGCCGCGCACCGCTGTATACCGGTTCGGTGGCCCGCCACGGATATGCGCTGTTCTCAGGCTGCTCAAAGGATATCTGCGAATATTTTATTTTCTTTGCCATCGAATGGCTGACATTTTCCCCGGTTCTACTGTCATAAAAAGTAACGCAAAGTGGGAAGCGGTATTCTTCCCCCCGGTTCACATTTCACATTTACCACCTTGGGCGGTTCGAAGCGCTCACTGCTTTTTGCTAGGTGGATCTGATAGCTGCCATCGGCATCGGTATACTGCACGCTGCCGGCGCCTTCCAGCTCCTGTGGACGGGTATACAGCCAAGCTGCACACATGATTCCTGCTGCAATCGCCATCATAATGCCGATATGCAGTATTCTCCCCCAGATTGCCTTTGGCGGCTTACATTCCACCCTTACATTCAAACTATGTGCACAATAAGGGCAAAAGGAAGCGTTCTCCGGCAACTCCGCTCCGCAATGCGGGCATATTCGGTTCATTGTTGGTTCCCCCTTACAGCGCTGCCATAAGACGCTGCACATTTTTATAACGTTTTTGCGGATTTACGCGAGTACAGCGCTCCACAATGCGTCCAAAGCGGCCGTCTGCCATCTGTTTGGACGGGTGTCTTCCGGTCAGCATCACGTTGATCAGTACGCCGACCGAATAAATATCCGCACGCGCATCCGACTGCGACAGGCCGAACTGCTCCGGTGCGGCAAAGCCCACGGTGCCCAGCACCTCGGTATCCGCCGGCAGTTTGGGTTTATACATCCGTGCGACGTCAAAATCGATCAAAACCGCTTCCTGTCCGCGCAGAATGATGTTCTCCGGTTTGACATCGCGGTGCACCGCTCCCATCGTATGCAGCACCCAAAGCGCCTGACACACCTGCGTTACGATCACGCGGGTCTGTTCTGCTGTCAGCACGCCGCCCTGCAGCAGGTAATCCAGCGTATCGCCTTCGATATATTCTTCCAGCACCAGCACTTCATCCTGCCCTGCCGCAACCTCCATAATTTGCGGCAAAAAGCAGCAGTTATAATGCAGCAATTTGCAATATACTTCTGCGCTTCCGACAGTGCGCCGTAATATAAACCGTTTCCCCGTGGCTTTATGCCGGATCAGCGATACGCTGCCGCGGGGACTTTGTTTTAATAAACGCCGCACATCAAATTCTTCCTGCAACGCATGCAGCAACCAGTTGTAAATGCCAATCACCCTGCTCTCTCCATATCGGCTTTACTATGCAAACAGCATATTGTTTTTATCGATAAAGTGCTTATAATGAGTAGGTTTTCTCCCGGGAATCAAAGGTTTTTTTGGATTTACCTGTCTTTACAGCGAGAAAAAGGATATTTTAAGCGATATAATTTCTTTTTCCGCAATATCGGCTGCGCCTATCCATGCAAAAATTGTTTGATTTGCCGGAAGACAGTTGACTGCAGCAACTGAAAATTATCAGCACACGCACAGGTAAAAGGAGGAATTATCATGAAAAAAAGATTGATTTCCGCAGCATTGGCTTCTGTGATGGCCTTATCTACGCTGCCGTCCGCTTTTGCTGCCAATGCAGGGCTTTCCAACTTTGAACGCACCAAGACCTATACAGACGGACAATTCACCGATGTTTCCGCCGCTGCTTGGTATGCAGAATATGTAAAAGACGCCTTTGAACTCGATCTTGTCAGTGGCAACAGCGATACGACCTTTAACCCGAACGGCAATCTCACTATTGCCGAAGCAGTCGTTTTGGCATGTAATCTGCACAATATCTACTATGCGGAAGGAAAAGAGTTTACGCAAGGCAATCCGTGGTATCAGGTATATGTAGATTATGCCGTCGAAAAAGGCATCATCAGCGCCGGTGCATACAGCAGCTATACTGCATCTGCAACCCGTGCTCAGTTTGCGCAGATCCTCAACGCGGCACTGCCGGACGACGCGCTCCGCGCCATTAACACGATCACAAGTATTCCGGATGTATCTGCCTCTTCTTCGGAAGCATGGACCAAGGCCGTATATCGCCTGTATAACGCAGGCGTTATTTCGGGCAATGATAAATATGGCACATTTGCACCTAAAAATACAATTAAGCGCAGCGAAGTTGCTAAAATTGTTACCCTTATGGCAGATGCATCCCTCCGTACTGAATTTACGCTTGCGGAAAAGCCGCCTGAGGGAGGCACGCTCAGCAATGCCAAGGTGCAGGAAATCTGCCTGCTGGCCGGCAGCGAAGCCGGGGTTGCTTCGGTTGCACAGGCGAGCGCATCGCTCTCCTGCATGAGTGCGCAAATGAGTGCTGGATGGAATTTTAACCGCTATTTCTCTGCCAAAATGGATATGTCACGCACCATTGGCGAAGCAATCGACCATGCCCGCGAAGCGCTTCGGTTATATGGTAATCATGTTGAATTTTCCAAACCGCGGGCAACCATAGATCAAATTATTTCCTTGTACTGGAAAATCCAAAGCAATGCCATGTCAGACGTTGCTGCGCTGGAGGCTTGTGAACCTCTGTTTGACGAAGCCACGGCTCTGTGGGAAACGCATGACGAACAGTTAAAAAAGATTCAACAGATGTATCGTTGATATGGGAGGAGACGATTTGCACGTAAAATCGACAGATGATTTGGGTCAGGAGCTGATGGAAGCGCCCAACATTGACAGCTATATTCGTGCACACGAACCGTTTTTCCTTGACCTGAGCGTAACCGAGCTGCTGGAGCATATTTATGCAAAGAAATCTATTTCCAAAGCTGCATTGGCACGCAAGTCCGGTATGAGCGAGGTGTATTTGCATCAGGTATTTTCCGGACGCCGCAAGCCATCCCGCAACCGTTTGCTCTGTTTATGTGTTGGGCTGGAAACAACATTAGAGGAAACGCAGCGCCTTCTCAAGCAAGCCGGTTATGCGCAAATCTATCTTCGCAACAAGCGGGATGCTATCATCAGCTATGGCATTATGCACCATACCCCGCTTAACGAGATCAACGACAAACTGTTTGATGAAAATGAACCAACTTTGTTTTAACCGCATACGAATACAATAGTACGGCTGCTATGAAGCGCAGCGCTTGCCATTAACTGGTGAGCGCTGCGCTTTCCGTCTTCTATATCGCACTAAAACAGGAAAAAGTCAGGCGCATGTCCTGACTTTTTCTTTCTTCTCGTATAGACCATTGTATAGCGGGCGATTCGCTGCCGCCTGTCAAAGAATAATACAGATCAGTCCGCCGGCACTTTCGTTGATGATCTTTTCCAGCGTTTCCCGAATCTTCGATCTTGCGTCGTCCGGCATACGGCTCAGCTTATGAGAAAGCTCTTCCCGCACCAGTTCATTGAGTGATTTTCCGAATATATTGGTATCCCAAATTTTTTCAGGCTGTTCCTCGAATTCGCTGAGCAGATAGTGCACCAACTCTTCCGACTGTTTTTCTGTCCCCACAATCGGACTGACTTCCGCTTTGATGTTCGCACGCATAAGATGGATCGAAGGCGCCGAGGCCCGCAGCCGCACACCATATCGGCCACCCTGCCGCACGATTTCCGGCTCTTCGAGCGTCAGCTCATCGACCGACGGCATTACAATGCCATACCCGGTTTGATATACCTGATCCAATGCCCCGCGCAGGCGTTCATACTGCTGCTTGATTTTTGAAAAGTCATCCAGAACAGCAATTAGGTCTGCGGCATCCTGTATACGAATTCCGGTCTGCTCTCCGACGATTCCATAAAATACACTTTCCGGTATTTCCACCCGCACACGGGCTTTGCCGCTTCCCAGCGACATCCACTCGATATCCGATCGCCCAATATACTGATTTTCCGTCAGCTTACTGCACAAAGTGCGTACATCCCGCATCCGTTCTCCGCCTGTTATAGCGCTGCGGATACATTGATAAACGCTGTTCTGCACCGGATGTCCGACCGGCAAAGAACTGATGTAGCGCGGCAGAACAAAGCCGATTTCGCAGACCGGAAATTCGTACAGCACCCGCTTGAGTAATTCTGTGATCCCCTTTTCATCCAATTCGGCGCAGTTCACAGCAAGCGGTTCAATCTGGTAGTCATTCCTCAGCTGTGCGCAAACATCCTGTGCAGCCTCACTTTGCGGATCGGCAGAATTAACCAATACAATGAACGGTTTTCCCAGCGCAGTCAGCTCTTCGATTACCCGCTTTTCTGCCGGTGCATAGTTGGCACGCGGAATTTCAGTAAAGCTGCCGTCCGTTGTCACTACAAGGCCGATGGTAGAGTGTTCATCGATCACTTTGTGCGTACCCAGCTCCGCGGCTTCGGCAAGGGTCATCGGCTCTTCGCGCCACGGGGTGGATACCATACGGGGGCTGTCTTCTTCCATGCTGCCCAGCGCACCTTCTACCAAATACCCTACGCAGTCCACCAACCGAACGCGGCAGCTTCCTCCCTCAGGCAATGCGATATCGGCTGCTTCCTCCGGAACAAATTTTGGCTCAGCCGTCATGATTGTGCGGCCGGTCCCGGATTGCGGCAACTCATCACGAGCCCGTTCTCTTTGATAGAGATTCTCCATTCCGGGCAAAACCATGGTTTCCATAAATCGCTTGATAAAGGTGGATTTTCCTGTGCGTACCGGTCCAACTACGCCGATGTAGATATCTCCGCCGGTCCGCGCGCTGATCTGGTCATAAATTTGATTTTCCATATGTTCCCTGCCTTTCATACCTGAATCGGAATCAGCAGCATGGTTTGTGAAACCTGTTCGGTTTCTTCCGACAATCCGTTCACGCTGCGGATCGCCTTTACTGTTGTGCCGCAGTTTTTTGCAATATCCCACAACCGCTCCTCTTGGTCAATGCAGCGAAGCACCAAAGTGACACCATCGGCAGGGCAGGATGACTCCGTCGGTTCCAAAGTCATAATATGACGGAACATGAGACGTTCCTCTGAGGCCACCAAGCCAGAGGCGGTAATGGTCAGCAGCAATCCCTTTTCCCCCGCCGGCGAAGCATGTGCGCGCAGATCAATGTCAGACAGCTCTCCCGCCGCCGCACAGGACATCGCAACCGGCAGCAGACGATGCAGCGCACAAATCTTTTGATCATCACTCAGATATAGGATCTGTATAGCGGCGGTGATCTGCAATTCTTCCGCCGTGGAACGTTTAACACCGCAGCAATATGCCTGTGCTGTGATTACATGGGATACGTGCTGTGCGGTTTGCAGATTTTCCGTTGCTTCACAGCTGAACGGAAGCTGCGGGGGCATCGTGCGGAAAGTTGTTTGCTCCTCCTGCAACTGCAAAGCCTTGCCTGGCAAATATAGATCATGTATCATTTGCAGGCTGCGTGTCCGGCGCAGGGTGATGAGTGCCGATGCTGCGACCGTGTAGGAAAGCAGCCCATCGGCATCAATTCTGCAGTCTGTGTCCTGTGCGGTCAGACAGGCTTGAACGGTATCCCCTTCTTCCGCTTCCGGTAGCTCGAGAATTTGTGTAAACGGGGTGCTGTTACTCAGCACACGCACAGCGCCATCTTCCTGCAAAGCCAAGCATTGGATCGCCGCTTCTCCCTTCAGCACGATTTTTCCATGCATTGCCCGGCATTCCACCGCGCGAAATGCGCATGCTGTATGCAGCAGCGTCAAATCAGAAGCATCTGACAAATTCACATCATCCAGCACCGTAATCGCGTAGCTGCGTACCTGTTCGATCAATGTAACGGGATACGCTGTGCGCAGCAGCTCAATATCAGGCAAATCGATCTGCTCGGTCACCTCGCATGCGGTCTTGCTGTATCCTTCGGTTGAAAAACAGAGCTGAACACTGACATTGACCTTGCGGCTGTTGACCGCAGTAGCTTCTATCACTGCCGGACGACATGCCACCGAACATACAGTATCGGTTTCCAGTCCATCACACTCTTCAATATGGGCAAAACTGACCGGAATGGTCAGCAGACGCGGGCTGCCGCCGTTTTCTGGCTCATACAGTACGGTTGTCTGTACAATACCCGAGAGCAACAGACGTCCGCTCTGTGGTGTCTGGTCCTTGACAGATATCGTACCATAGGCACAAATGATGCGGCTGACATCCGGGAAGGTATCCGGCACAATGGTATCTGCGCTTTCTGTGCAGGTAGAGATCCGTGATAGCCGCTTATCATAATAGCAGATGCTTGTTTGATTCAGTTCCATTTGATGCTGCCTCCTTTATTTCACTGCTGCTCCTGCATTACCATATGCTGCGTCATGCCGGGATATGAAGAATGCTGCGGTTTTATCTCCGGGGGTGGCAAGCAAAAACGGCGTACCGCATCCATGTGCGGCCGCCGCTTTTCCTGATTATGTGATATGAAATAATCGACACAAGATACCTCTCAGATATTTCGGACTTTTCCAAACAACCACTTTCATCATAACAGGATACCTCCTATCCGTTTCGAAAAAGTACAATACCTGCCGCGATCAGCGCCAGTGACAGCAGCCAAACCGGCAGGCACGTCGGCAGCAGACTGCCCAGCAAAAGTCCCAGTCCCATGCAAAACACAGCAAGACCAATTACTTGCCCACGGCAGAACATTGCGCATCACGCTCCTACTACCAGTATAGTACGGCATGGCAAAATGCGTGCAAGAAAAAAACCGTCTGTACAGACGGTTTTTTCCATCATTTTTCTGTTGTACTGCCAAATCCACCTTGTCGGATCCCATCCGCATCATCATCCTCTGTGATGCCAAATGGCAGAAAAATCCCCTGTGCAAAGCCTT